>JACCDP010980867.1_pt1 | contig 10573 bp, 8 predicted proteins | sample 7445841 | NCBI WGS metagenome assembly JACCDP01 (sample SAMN15323441, study PRJNA562643) | freshwater metagenome | isolation source: river surface water | place: USA:Blue River Watershed | collected 2017-08-17
AATCACATGATATCCTAAAAAAATACTGTGAAAAGAGAGGTATAAAAATTTATAAGTTTTTAGAAAATTTGATAATCGAAAAGTGTAAAGAAAAGAAAGATATTTACGGAGAGAATTAAACTAACTTGTTTTCAAAGAGAATATTACCATCCAACGTGTTATCGTTTTTGATAGCCTCAATTCTCAAGATATCATCCAAAGTTACTTGAATAACATTTAAGTCTGTTCCATAATAATTGTTGTTGATGTAAACATCATACGAATTAATATTATTTGAAGAAATAAAAGTCATGTCAACGGTATAATCGACAAGACCGCTAAGAACTGTGTTACCCGAAACAAATAAAAAGTTTTGACCGAACTCATCAGGATTCTCAGGATATATGTCTCTTTTTTTCTTTTTGATGTCAGATTGAACTTCGAATACTTGAGAAACTCTAGCAATTGCTGGTTTAACTTCAAACTCTTCTTCGTCAATCAAATAACCCAACATCGTAAAATCATAACTTTGAACGTAATACTTTCTTGAATCCAAATTCATTTGAGACTCATCTGCTACGTTATTTAATATTATCGGAACATATTGACCTTTAATAAAAGTATATGCTTGTCTCGATGAAAACTTCTGCATAACAATTTTATTGAGTTGATTCAACTCTCTCATTCTATTACAGATAAACTTAAGACTATAATTAATATCAACAGGAACTGGCTGTGGTATTGTATATATATCCATACCTTGTTCATTACCATTCCAAGTTGGAACTGATGCGTAATAAAATTGTTTTCTATTAGGAATTGTATATTGTAATGCAGGATTGGTTCCATATTTAACGTCAGGGCTTCTTACAACTGTTATAAATGGTGGAGAAGGATTATAATCCAAATCAACGAATAAGGCAGTCTCAACATACTGAGCCCAGTTTTGGGTTGTTATGATTGTATCAACCATAGGAACAACCTTACCTGCGGTCACAACCTCTAATTCAGTTTTAACAAAATCTAACATACCTCTATCCAAATCAGCATGTAATACAGATTTAGGAAGATACGTTCCATCTTTATTAATATATTCCAACAATTGTTCTCTCCTAGCAGACAATGTCTTTTGAGGAACTAATGGTAATGTTGGTTTGACTTGTTTAGGTAATGGCATTCTTTAATTATTTTGTCATTAATCCAACTTGTTTCAACGCACCCCAATGAGATGACGAGTTAGATGAACTAGCACCACTTACAACACCAGCACCTCTACCTCCTGACTTTCCCACAAACACGTTTGACGAAGGAACCCCACTACTTACAGCCGCTCTAACATTGTTTTTAGTAACTGGTCCTAGGGCATATGGTTCAATTATAAAAAGTTTATTTTTGTTCACATATGGACTTACTGCCAACTCATTTGCTTTCTTACAACCAGCACTAAATAAGTAGACAGGAATCTTTGGATTCTTTTCCAAGAAGTCTTCAATATCTCTTGTTGAAGTGCTATATCTGAAACCTTTTATTTTCTTATCACTTCCCAATCCTGAATTTAATAATTTTACTTGTGAATCAATATCCAAATCTCCATCTCTATAATCTAACCCACCAACCAATACTGCATCAAATGAACCACTTGACTTGACAGGAGATTTATCAGAGGATTTAACATCAGTCTTACTTTTCAAACTTAATTCTTTACCGAATTCTTTTTGATAAGCCTTTCTTGTCAACGGACCTGCTTTACCATCAACTCCGTCATTCTTTGGACCAAAGTTACCTAAGTCATATTTCTTAACAAGAATTTTTTGAATCTTCTCAACTTCAGGGTCGTATTCAATCTCATTGATTAAAAATTTAAGTTGGTTTTCAGAAATTAAGTATTCCATTCTATTAATTATTAAATTATATATATTTTATTATATTCCTTTAAACTCATTTTCACTAACATATGTCGCCACAATTGTTCTATAGAACGGTTTATATCCACCATACGTATGTTTATTATCAGACCTAACATATCCATCATCACTCACAACATAATATCTAACCCTATCCTCACTCTCATAGTAACCAAAGTAATCTCCTTGGAATATTTCAACCTGCAAATCCTCTAAAGTTTTTTGATATATTGAGAACTTCATGTTACCAGGCTCTTGTAATTCTATTTTTGAATTACCGTAATTTTTACCACTCGGAGCCATAACCTGAACATAACCCTTTAACTCAACAGGGGCCAAGAATTGAATTCCGTCTTCTAAAACCTCACCGTAAACATCATCTGTTTTGGTCTTATATCTATCAATACGATAAAGTATAACGGTAAAGTTCATGTCACCAATTAACCACTCCTCACCCATACCGATATCTAAAGCATAATCTTCACGGCCAAAGAACTTACCTAATCTTGTTATAGGGACTAAATTTTCCATATTGATAAATACTTTAATTATTACTATATTTAAGGTAAAATTTTTTTATGAGGATTCCTCATTCTACTGAAACACATTCCCAAAAAAGTGTTGTTCGATTATAATATGAATCAATCAGACATCACTTTAGAATCAAAAGCGTTATCTCTCCTTGAGAATTATGAAGGAGGAAATAACTATTTGCTCGAACTTAAAAGAAAATCACAAGTCAACCGTAAATTCTATCCAACTAGAAGTCAGTCTGAATATATTATTAACAATCACGACAAACAACCAAAAGTTGCAAAGAAATGGGTTGTTCTTGATGCATACTTCGCACAAAAATTGGCGGACGATAGATTGTTAACTGAAATACCTGAAAAGGTTTGGGTTGAAAAATTACTATCGGATAAAGAAAAGGCTTTTCATATTTGGGGTAAGATAACTGAATCACAAGAACTACACGATTTTTGGTTACCAAAAGCGGCTATAATCAAAGACAACACAGTAAAAGACGTTGTTGTAGACTATGAAAAATATTCAAAAAGACCTCTCTTATCACATCAGAAAGAGGCAATTCAAAAACTTCTCGAAAACAAGAAATTCATTTTAGCGGATGATATGGGTCTCGGTAAAACAACATCAAGTATTGTAGCGGCACTTGAGTCTGGTGCCAAAAAAATCTTAATCATTTGTCCAGCAACTTTGAAAATTAACTGGAAAAGAGAAATTGAAAATTATTCCGATAGGTCTATCTTTATTGCCGAAGGAAAACAATTTTCATTAGAACACGACTTTGTTATAATAAATTATGATATTATAAAAAATTTCCATGACACTAAGAAAAAAGATGAGTCGCAAATTCTTGGAGCCAATTTTGATTTGGTTGTTATTGACGAAGCACACTATATCAAAAATGCTCAAGCTCAAAGAACAAAATTAATAAACGACCTTGTAAAGAAAATTGACCGATTATGGTTGTTAACAGGAACACCTATGACATCACGACCAATTGATTATTATAATTTATTAAGTTTGATAGATTCTCCTGTTGCAAAAAATTGGATGGCTTATGTTATAAGATATTGTCAAGGATACCAATTCAAAGTAGGTTCAAGAAAAGTTTGGAACGTAATGGGTGCATCGAATTTGGAAGAGCTGAGAGATAGAACATCGGGATTAACTCTAAGAAGATTAAAAGAAGATGTGTTAGATTTACCAGAAAAAATTATTACTCCAATCTATCTTAGGTTAAAATCAAAAGAATATGAGGAAGTTATGGGAGAATACTACAATTGGTATGAGAAAAATCCTGAAGAATCTAAATCTTTAACAGTCCAATTTACAAAACTTACAAAAGTAAGACAGATAATTGCCAACGAAAAAATTACACAGACAATCGAACTAGCTGAAAACATTTTAGAACAAGATAAGAAAGTTATTATCTTTTGTAATTTTACAGAATCCCTAAATAAAATCGTTGAACACTTTGGAAAATCTGCTGTGAAGGTAGACGGCTCCATGTCAAAAGTGGAAAGACAACATAGTGTTGATGAATTCCAAGACAATCCCAAAGTAAAAGTTTTTGTTGGGAATATAAAAGCGGCTGGTGTTGGTTTGACATTAACCTCGGCTGAAGCGGTAATCATGAATGACCTATCATTCTTACCATCCGACCATTCACAAGCTGAGGACAGAGCTTACAGATATGGTCAAAAAAATAACGTTCTCGTTTATTATCCTATTTTTGAAAATACAATCGAAGGAATTATCTACGATATCCTCAACGCAAAAAAACAAGTTATCTCAACTGTAATGGGTGATAACGTAAATTCAGCCGATTATGCTGAAGAAATTTTAAGAAGAATCAACGAGTTAAGACATTAAACGCACTTACAGATTATTTATTTAGAAATAGATAATCAAATATCATGAAAAAGATTGAAGAAGAAATTCAACTGTTAGAAAAACAAATACAAGAAAACCACATACAAGAAGAAAAAAAACAGTTGATTAACGAAATGAAAAAAATCGGAATAGAGAAACTACCTTATTCCTACTCAGCCCTCAAACAATTTATCGATGCAGAAACAATGGACTTCCATTATAACAAGCATTACAAAGGGTATGTAGATAAATTAAACGCAGCACTATCAAAGAAAAAATACGGTGATTTAGAATTAGAACAAATTATTAAAACTATTAGCCGTTTTGATAAATCAGTTAGAAACAATGCAGGTGGAGCATTCAACCACGCTTTGTTTTGGAACATGTTAACACCTAACCCAAAAAAGTTAACGGGCGAACTTTACAAAAAAATTAACAAAGAGTTTGGTTCATTCACAACTTTTAAAAAGAAATTTGAAACTGTTGCCAAAGATAGATTTGGGTCTGGTTGGGTTTGGTTGGTTCTGACAGCAAAAAACGGTTTGAAGATTATGTCAACACCAAACCAAGACAATCCTCTAATGAATGTTATTGAAGGTGGTGGATTTCCACTTTTAGGTTTGGACCTATGGGAACACGCTTATTATCTGAAATATAGAAACAAAAGAGACGAATACATTTCAAATTTTTGGAAAGTAGTCAATTGGGACTTTATATCAAAGTTGTATGAAATGAAAACAGAAACAAAACTTTTAGAATCAGAAGGATTTTCAAAAATCATTTCTGAATCAGAAGAACCTAAATTCTGTTCTCCAAAAGAAGTTGCCTTCTACAATGAATTAATTAATAATAGAAAGATTAAAGATGTTTATCAGAATGGTATAACACACATCTTGAAAAAAGTCTTCAGTCAATTTTGGGTTGACGCCACTTCAAAAGAAATGTCAGGATTCTACGGAATCGAAACAAAAGATGGTAGGTCAATGTTAAATAACCTTAATACAAACTTTAACGCATTTTGTCTTATCGTAAAAGCAGTAAACAATCAAATAGAATCTTTAGGACAATTAGATAAGATGTTCGATTTTTCAAATCCTGAAAATAGAAACCTTAATGAGGTAAAAAGATTCTTAAGAGCATTAGATTATTTTAGGAACGATATCTTTACCAAAACAAATAAAGATTTTATTAATATCATCAAAGTCCTAATGGTTCTTTGGAAGAGAGGCCAAAAAAGTGAATCAAGTGCTACAAAAAAAATGGAATTGTATTTCGGTAAGGACGCAAAAATAATTCAAGTCGGAGGTCACGGACAGAAAAAAGATGCATTTAAAGGGATTGATTTAATTGTTAATTTAGATGGTAAAGAATATACTGCACAGGTAAAACCATATTCTAGCATCTCTTTGATGAAAGATAAGGTAGAATTATTAGATACAGGTAATGTGAAGAAATATGATACTGATTGGTTAATCTTTGTAAATCAAAAGACTAACAAGATACTTATATTCAAAAACAACCCACTGACAGATGAGAATCAATATTCATTTAATTTAGATTCTTTGATACACGAAATAGAATAAACTAAGATATATTTATAAGATATGGCAGTAATTCCAGAACCAGAAAGGTCCAAAATATATACGAGAATTAAACACCTCTTAGGGGCTCCTCTTAGAAGCGTTGAGCTTGAAGATGAACAAATGGATTCATTAATGGAACTTGCCATAGGTGACTACGAAGAATACATTCTTCAATGGTTAATCGATAGCCAATGGGTTAACTTGGTGAATTTAAATATGACTGAAAAATCTGTTGCAAGAGCACTTGTAACAAGAACAATGGATTTCGAACAACAATTCGCATACTCATACTCAAAAATTGTTGGACTACAAACAGTAGGACCGTGGGTTTTGAAACAAGATTATTTCATCCTAAGTGCTAACACTCAAAACTACGAGATTCCTGCGGGTCGTGAGGTTAATGAACTATTATGGTTCAGTAATCAACCATGGACAGCATTTGGTTTAGGTGGTGTTGGTGGATTCGGATTTGGTGGTATAGGTTTAGGTGCAAACGAAGCTGGTTATGCTCAAATGGGTTATCAAGGTTCTTACTTTATGATGTCAGGATTTGATTACCTAATCAGAATGCAAGAATCTAATATTCTTAATAGAATCCTCGGGGGTTCTTTAACATATAGAATTACAGGATTACCTGATGGTAAAAGAAATGTATTCCTTTATAATACTCCTGGTGGTAGATTCAATTGGAACAACTATAGTTTATATGCCGGTAAAGCAGTATGGTATTGGTATTATGATGTTGGAACCGACGACAGAGCAAATTGTTTGAAGGCAAACCCTGATATTATTAAATTACCAACAGACGTTCCTATCGAAGATTTAACTTGGGAGGATTTGAATACTCCTGGTCAACAATGGGTTAGAAGATGGTTTACTGCATACTGTAAAGAGACACTAGCAAGGGTGAGAGGAAAATATTCCGGTAATCTAAAAACTCCTGACTCAGAGATAATAATGGACTATCAAAGTTTGTTGACCGAATCCAAAGACGAAAAGTCAAAACTTTTAGAAGAATTGATTGGTGCTGAAGGATGGTTGACAAGATTGAGACCTGAAAAAGTGATGGAAAGAGAGGCGTTGATTGCTGAAAATTTAAATAAACAAATGAAGTTCAGGGCAATGCCGAGACAAATCTACGTAATATAATGGCAATAATTAGAACAATACCTTCTCAAAGAATTATTAACGGAACAACAATAAAAACTTCCGAAATATCGACTGTATCGGAAAAAGAATATGTTACCAGTGGTGAGGCATGTATCGTTGTAAGAGGAATTGACGAATCAACCATCATATTAGATTCGAGAACAACAGACCATGTTGTCGTTAAAGCCATGACAAGAACTCTCGTAAAACCCGACATCGGAAAGATTGACGAGGATTACGATGAGATTCTTTTAGATAGATATGCCTGTGTCGAATTCAGATTTGTTGTTAACAACTGGTATATCCTTTCATCAGACGGTCTCAAGAATTCCTAATCTTTTTTTCCAATCTTCTTCTGCTAAGTCATACATGTAATCGGGTTTAAGACCACGTCTTTCCCAATAATTTAATTCTTGTTCTGTTATATCCAGCACGTCTTTCTGTAAATCATCTTGGTCACCTTCACCTAATGGATGTCCATTAATTAACACACATTGTGCTGTTGTAAATATTCCTCTTTGTTCTGGGTCAGAAACAATCAAACCATTTCTTACTTCATCTTGGAATACAACCATTAAAGGTTCAATTCTTTTATTGAAAGTTGCTATCGCTCTTGGAACATTATAATCTCCTGTAAGTTCGGGGTCTTTATCTAAAATGTCTTTATCCAACATATAACAATTTACCATAACACCATCAGTTATGGGTTTTGCTTTTGGATTGTTATGTAAATTAAGTGCGTTGGTATCTTTGATTTGTTTTACTGTCATTTTCTGAACATCACCTTGAGATGCCTTCGTTCCATTATTAACATACATTATTACATCTCCAAGATTCACACCCAAATTTTCTTGAATTGCCAACTCCATGTGAGCCATACGAGACATACTATTACCAGCCTTTGTCTTCTGAGTTAATCTTTTCTTATATTCGTCAAGTGTTAACTTTACTTTAGCTCTTTGGGCAATCTTACTCAATGGAACTTTCTTATCAAATATCTTTTGTAGATATTCATAATAATACTCAACAAATGCTTTACCATCACCCTCTAATAACATTTTAATACCTTTATCCAAAAACTCTTCAATATACAATGGAAGTTTCTTTGATTTGATTGAGTTACCCGTCAACTTAATTTTTCCCTTTGCGTCCATAACCGCATAGTTCTTACGAGCCAAGTTAATGCATGACGGCCATACACCATCGGTATCAAGTGCCATCTCACCCCGCATGAATATATCATTGTATTCAGCAACATCTGCCTCAGGTCCATAATATTCTTTACCTAACTTAACTTTCCAATTCAAACCACGACCAACATAAACTCTGTCTTTCGCATCATCAGGAGTTGAAAAGTTCACACCATCCGTATCCATTACAAGAGGAACATAACCTTTGGTCATGAAGAACTTAATCATCTGACGGAGATATTGTCTACCTGTGCAAGTAATTTGTTCTCCCATATACATGTCACCCCATGCATAAACCTGTGGAGCAGACAACGCACCGAACATTGAGTTGATGAAGATTTTAATCGGTAATTGTTTGTTACCATATGATTCAGACTTTTTACGGTCGATAGTATAATACTCTTCAGCAAGTTGTTTGTATTTGATACGAGTATCACGGAAATACTTTAACATCCCTTTCATCGCACCTGTTACATCACAGTCAGGGAAAACATCGTGCACAAGCTGAATAGAGGGGTATAGAGACGAGAAGTCGAGCTTAAGGACGTTCTTACTATAACCAACCTTAAGTAGTCGAGAAAGACCTCCTACGAAGTCTGTTTTCGATTGTTTAGCAGGAATAGCCAACTTATGTTTGTAAGACCAAGCCAACATCAACATTTTCCATAATGTTGCGGTTCCCATTGTCGATACCCTTTCATAAGTTGTCGGAATCATCGCTGCAAGAAGGAATGAGCCTTGATTGAATTCTTTGTCAACCTTAAGAGTTTCATCCAAGTCATCGTCAAGATATCTCTCAACAAGATTATCCCCAGTAGTTTTTATATATACCCCAGGAAACTTAACATCTAAATCTTGGTATTCAGTTGCCTTCTTATACTTACCATTCTGAACATTCAACCAATACTCCTCTTTATTCTTATACATCTTACCAATGTTCTCATGGTCAATATACACACGGTCAGGTTCTTCAGCATTGATGAACTTTGTAATATATTTCAAACCCGCACCTTTAATACTTGAGTTGATTGCCTGAGCTCTACGAACTGCGTGGATGATATCAATAACATTATATCCCCAAATTGAAGTCTGAACATACTCCTCCACCTCATTGGCAAGTTTTAACATACTGTCTTTTCTTGTAAATGAATGTTGGGGGTGTAATGAACGACAAATCTTCTTTGGGTCCACTCCCAATATTTTACATCTTTCAAATATCCAGTGCCAGTCAAAGTTCGCAGAATTGTATCCACCAATAATGCTCGGCTTGATTTCATCTATAACTCTGAAAAACTCAATGATTGCAGTCTTCTCCTGAGACTCATCAAGACACTCGATTACTCGGTGATATCCTTTATTGGTTTTGATTCCAATCATGAAAATACGACCATCTTTAGGGTCAAGGGCATCGGTCTCCAAGTCAAATACAAGTCGGGTGACTTGTTCGTAGTCTTCAAACCCTTTAAATAATCTTTTTTCTTTTGAAATTAAGTATTGTTCTACAGGAGGTAGAATCATTATCTTATCCTTAGCCTTGTCACCCCAAGGGTCACAACCACCATCTCTAAAAAATTGAATTAACTCACGATATCCCTTCAAAGACTTGACCATGTAAGTTAACCCCTGCTCGAGTCTTTCATTATCTTGTGTCTCAAGTTTGTCAATCATGATTCCGTATTTGGTCATTGCTTCTTTCTGAGCACCTTTGGAATCATTATAAAACTTTAATCCACGTAAATCACCTACCCACGCAAATGGTATAAACGTATCTTTACGTATTTCTTTTCCTTTACCAGGAATCTCTTTGATTTTGTAAATTGAATTGGATGCGTAGTCGAACTCGATTGCGACTATAAATTCTTCGGGGTCGTTACCATGTAGGAACGATTCTATCTCTTCGTTAGATATCATAATAAATTTTTAGAGTGGTCTATTAGCTTTCACAATATGTGAAATTTACCTTCCCTAATAAATATAAAAAATATTGGTGATTAATCAAATTAACAACAAGCTGTTTCAGAAATAAAGCTGTCTTGAACGTTGATATAAAGTTCTTCTCTGATTGGTAAAATAAGACTTCCCTCATCGTTTTTGATTAAGAATTGTCCTTGGTATCTACCAGGTGTGTTTGTATCTCTTGATGAGAATTTGAAATAAATGTAGTATTCGGTTGGAGCTCCGTCCTCGGCCATTATCAATGCAACAATCTCAGCTGGTGCAGATACAATCTTAGGGATACCAGTCTCAACATCAATCATCGAAAAGAAAATTGTTGAAACTTCTAAGTCTTCCATTAATTGCAGATAACCCGCCCTACCATCTTTTACAACCTGCATTTTTAATACAGGGAGTGTTGCGTTTTTCTTGATAT
>JACCDP010235545.1_pt1 | contig 10572 bp, 8 predicted proteins | sample 7445841 | NCBI WGS metagenome assembly JACCDP01 (sample SAMN15323441, study PRJNA562643) | freshwater metagenome | isolation source: river surface water | place: USA:Blue River Watershed | collected 2017-08-17
GTGCAGGGAGCTAGCAAAGGGGAGGGACTTGGTAACCAATTCTTGGCCAATATCCGGGAAACCCATGCGATCCTCCATGTTTTGCGTTGCTTTGACGACCCCAATATCGTCCATGTCCACGGCCGGGTGGACCCTTTGGCGGACAAAGAAATTATTGATACCGAATTGCAGCTCAAGGACTTGGACTCCATCGAAAAACGCCAAGCCCGCACCGAAAGGGCGGCCAAAGCCGGGGACAAGGACGCCAAAGCCCTTCTGGAAGTATTGGTCAAGGTCAAAGCCGGATTGGAGAGGGGCGAATCGGTTCGGTCGCACGGTCTCACCCCCGAAGAGTTCGAGTTGCTCCATGACATGTTTCTCCTGACTTCCAAGCCGGTTCTCTACGTTTGCAATGTGGCGGCCGAAGATTTAGCCACCGAAAATGCGATGGTCCAAAAGGTTCGTGCCATGGCAGTCTCCGAAGGCGCGGAGGTTTTGGTGATTTGCGCCGCCTTGGAATCCGAAATAGCAGAGCTGGAGTCCTTTGAAGACCGGCAAGAATTTCTGCGCGATGCGGGAATAGGCCAAAGCGGGGTGGAACGTCTGCTCTTGGCAGCTTACAAGTTGCTACGCTTGCAAACCTATTTTACCGCTGGCGAAAAGGAAGTCCGAGCATGGACCATACCCCAGGGCACCTTGGCCCCGCAGGCAGCCGGCGCCATTCATACCGACTTTGAAAAGGGATTTATTAAGGCTGAAGTGATTCACTACGAGGACTTTATCAAGCATGGTTCATGGTCGGCCTGTCGGGAGGCCGGCAAGGTAGGCTTGGAAGGCAAAAACTACATCGTTCAAGACGGGGATATCATGCTGTTTCGTTTTAATGTTTGAGGAATGAGCCAGGCCAATCCAAAACCCCATAACAACGTAACGGATCCCAATGGAGTGGGCCAAAAGGGGGATTTCCTTTTTGGTTTACCCTACACGGTGGAAGAATCCGAACTCGTCATTCTTCCCGTCCCTTGGGACCTGACCGTTTCCTACGGGGATGGGACCCGCAAAGGCCCGCAGGCAGTCCTGGATGCTTCATCCCAATTGGATTTGGAAGACCCCGTGGTCTCCGAAGCTTGGACACTTCCACGGCAAATTTTGCCGTTGGATTTGCGTTGGCAGCAGCGTTCCAAATCCGAACGGCGCTGGGTTGAATCGTACCTGCGTTGGTTGGAAAACGGACAAAATGCCGAACAAGCCTCCGAAATGATGGCAGGTTTACAGACGGCCAACGAGAAATGCGGATACCTCATGGATTGGGTTCGTACCCAGACCCGGTATTATCGCAACCTCGGCAAAACCGTGGCCATCTTGGGCGGGGATCATTCCACCCCCTTGGGCTTGATGGAGATTTTGGGTCAGGACTTGGATTCCTTCGGCATTCTTCATATCGATGCCCATATGGACTTACGAAATGCCTACGAAGGCTTTGAATTCTCGCATGCCTCGGTAATGTTTAACGCCCTCAAAATCCCTTCCTTGAGTCGCTTGGTTCAGGTCGGTATTCGGGATTATTGCCCGGCCGAAAAAGAATGCGCCGAACAAGATGAGCGGGTGACTGTTTGGACCGATCATGCCTTGGCTACGGCCATGCATCGAGGGACCCTTTGGCATGACTTGTGTTTGGAAATCGTGAAGGCGTTGCCAGAACAGGTTTATATCAGCTTTGATATCGATGGACTGCTGCCTTGTTACGCCCCTGGTACCGGGACCCCCGTGCCGGGTGGTTTGGAATACAACCAGGCCTTGCACCTGCTGGACGTCCTTTACCAAAGCGGTCGTCGCATCGTTGGCTTTGATTTGGTGGAGGTTGCACCTTCCAAAGGAGACCGAGAATGGAACGGCAATGTCGGGGCCCGATTGCTGTACCGTCTGAGCAACTTATGCCTGGCCAGCAACCGTTCGGCCTTGACCCGAAACAAAGGCCGTCAAGCGGCGCCCAAAACCAAAAATTCAACCCGAAAACCCAAAATATAAATTGTTATGAAAAGAACCTTGATTATTGGTGCCGGTGGGGTAGGGTCCGTGGTAGCCCACAAATGCGCCTCCTTGCCGGACGTTTTTGGAGACCTGATGCTGGCTTCCAGAACGCGTTCCAAATGCGATCGCATCGCGGCCGAAATCGGTAAAAGCCATGTGACGACCGCCGCCGTGGATGCGGATGAGGTTCCCCAATTGGTCGCTCTGATGAAGGATTTCAAGCCCACCCTTTGCATCAATGTGGCCCTTCCTTACCAGGACCTAACCATCATGGAGGCCTGCCTGCAATGCGGGGTGCATTACCTGGATACCGCCAATTACGAGCCCAAGGACGTGGCCAAATTCGAATACCATTGGCAGTGGGCCTACCACGATCGCTTTGCCGAAGCCGGTCTGATGGCCTTGTTGGGATGCGGTTTTGACCCTGGCGTGACTGGTGTCTTCACGGCCTATGCCGCCAAGCATCACCTGGACGAGTTGCATTATCTGGATAGCGTTGATTGCAATGCCGGGGACCATGGCAAAGCCTTTGCAACCAATTTTAACCCCGAAATTAATATCCGGGAAATCACCCAAAAGGGGCGCTATTTCGAAAGCGGTCGTTGGGTCGAAACCGAGCCGTTGAGCATTCATCAACCAATTGATTATCCGGGGGTTGGACCCAAGGATTCCTACCTCCTGTACCACGAAGAATTGGAATCTTTGGTCAAAAATTTCCCAACCCTGCGCAGAGCTCGTTTTTGGATGACCTTTGGCCAACAATACTTAACCCATTTGAGGGTATTGGAGAACGTAGGGATGACGTCCATCGCTCCCATCCAATTTCAGGGTCAGTCCATTGTCCCGTTGGAATTCCTCAAGGCGGTCTTGCCAGAGCCCTCTTCGTTGGGTGCGGGATACCAGGGTCAGACCTCGATTGGTTGCCATATCCGCGGTTTGAAGGATGGCCAGACCAAGCATTACTATGTCTGGAACAACTGCGATCACGCCGAAGTTTACCGGGAAATCGGGGCCCAGGCGGTGTCCTACACGACCGGTGTACCGGCCATGATTGGCGCCAAAATGATGATGGAAGGCACCTGGACCGGAAAGGGGGTATTCAACGTGGAAGAATTCAATCCAGACCCCTTTATGAAGGATTTGGGGCTTTACGGCCTTCCATGGCACGAGGTTGTGGATGGACCGTCTCCTTTTGACGATTACGAATCCCATGCTTAACCTTCAGGCCTTGAGGGCCGCTCGGGAAGGTTATGATCCTCATCGTTTGGATTGGAATACCATCCCTTCGCCCTGTTTTGTGATGGACGTCGATCGGTTGTGTTCCAACATGGCCTTCTTTTCCGAATTACAACGCCAAATTCCGGTTCAGTTTATTCTGGCTCTCAAGGGATTTGCGATGTTCTCGGTCTTTGACCTCATGAAGGAGGCCATTCACGGGACCACGGCTTCTTCTTTGCACGAACTGCGCTTGGGCTCGACTCGGTTCGGTGGTTCCCAACACATTTTTATGCCGGCCTATCCTCCGGAGCAGGTGCCCGAGATCGCCAGCATGGCCGATCATGTTTCCTTTAATTCGCTTTCCCAATTCTTGCAGCACGGCGCGGCTTTTCGGAGTCATCGAGCGGATGTTCAATTGGGGTTGCGGATTAACCCGGGCTATTCGCCGGTTAGCACCGACCTGTACAACCCATGTGCCGCCGGGTCTCGTTTAGGAACCCGTTTGCACGATTTGGAGCGCGGGTACCAGTCCCTGGAGCAGGCCGGTCTGGAACCGGATTTTTTGCATTGCCATAACCTATGCGAAAGTGGGGCGGACGCCTTGGCCCAAACCTTGGATATTCTGGCCAGGGATTTTGAGCCTTGGCTTCAGCGCGTTCGTTCCCTGAACTTGGGAGGTGGACATTTGATGAGTCGTGAGGATTATAATTTGGAACAAGCCGCCGAGGCCATCGAGGGCTTCAAGGCTCAATTTCCTCATCTTCAACTGATCATGGAACCGGGTTCGGCTTTGGTTTGGGAAACAGGTTATTTTCGATCCAAAGTTTTGGACATCATGAAGACAGAGGCTTTACCTGTGGCTATTTTGGATAGCAGCATCACAGCCCACCTGCCCGATGTTCTGGAAATGCCCTACCAGCCACGCATCTTGGGTGCAGCCATGGAGTCCACCTCCACCCATTCCCATTGTTATCGTTTGGGGGGGCAATCCTGTTTGGCGGGTGACCAAGTTGGGATCTACGCCTTCGAGAAACCACTCCAAACGGGCGACGACCTCGTCTTTATGGACATGATGCACTATACCATGGTCAAAACCAATACCTTCAACGGTATGGAATTACCTTCCATCGGCCTTTGGCGAAGCAACGGTGGCTTTGAATTAATTCGCCGCTTTGGCTACGAGGACTTTGAGTCCCGACTGTCCTAAGATTTTTTAACTTTAATTCGGGACATCGTAATCGATGACCAAGCGATTGGAGAGGGGACGACCAACGCAAGTGAGGCAGGCTCCGGAGGCGATTTCGGAGGTACTGATGGCTTCCTGATCGCCGATAAACATTTCCCCGGAGATTTTCTTGGCACGGCACATCCCGCAAACTCCCATGGTGCAGGCGTAGGGCAAATCAATGCCTTGTTCCAGAGCCGTTTCCAAAATATACCGTCCAGGTTCTACGGCAAATTCGTAGACCTTGCCGTCCACCTTGAGGGTGACAACCGGAAGGGCACCGGGGTCATCGTCTACCGAACTTGGGGTTGGAGACGGAGCTTCCATCTTGGGGCTGGATTGAAAAAAGAGTTCTTTGTGAATGCGATGGCTCGCAACGCCTTGGGCTTGGAGCCAGTGCTCGGTATCGTGCACCAAGCCCTCGGGACCGCAGAGGTAAAAAGAGGCCTCCCGGTTGGAAAGATGCTGGGCAAGGACCGTGGTATCGATGCGACCGTGATGGAGCAGACCTTTGAGAGATTCTTGGCCGTGCAGACTACGGCTCAAGCAATGCACCACCTGAAGGCGCTGGGGGTTTTCATCCTGAAGGCGGTTCAAGGCCTCGCCAAAGATGACTTCTTCGGCACTGCGGCTTCCGTATAGCAATAGGATATGGGGAGCCGAGGGATGGCGCAACGCCATCGATAACATCGAAAACAAGGGGGTAATACCCGAACCAGCTCCCACCAAAACCACCGGAGGCAGGGTGGACATCGCGGGGTCCAGGGCAAAATTTCCGTACGGGGGCAATACATCCAAGCGATCCCCTTCTTGGAGGTTGTCCAACAAATGATTGGAAACCAATCCCCCCGGCAAACGCTTGACGCAGACCCCGAGGGTGGGGAGCTCTGCAGGATCTGTGAAAATGGAATAGGAACGACGGTAGCTTTGGCCGTTGATGGAAACCATCAAGGTCAAGAATTGACCCGGAACAAAGGAAGAAATTTCTTCGCTACGGAAATAAATCAAAAGGGCGTCCGGAGTTTCCCGTTCCAAGCGGTGGACGACGAGGCTGAGTTTTTCGGTCATGGGTTTAGGAATTGGTGTGGACGGCGACCATATCGCGGCGACCGACCCAAACCATGCGTTGGTTCACAAAATTGGCATCGCAGAAGGAAGCTGTCCCCGCTGCGTTTCCGCCTGTTCCGTGAAAATCCGAGAAGGCGGCATGCTGGTTGAGATAAATCGGACCGGTCAAATTAAAGGAGACCGGAACAAAGGCTTCGGCCAATTGATCCGCTATGCGCTCACAGAGAGCGGCATCGTTGCAATAGATCCCACAACTCAGGGCCCCGTGTTGTTTGATTTGTTCCAACATCAGGTTCATGGCCTGGTCTACTTCTGGGAAGGGAATGACAAAGGCAATGGGACCAAATTGTTCAGCACCAAACCAATCCTTGCGGTCCACGTTGGCTTCGACCAGCAAAGGGGAGCAGGACAGGGCATGCGGGAAGGCGTCGTGAGCCACGGCTTCGGACCCCAACAGGACGGCATCGCCGGCCTGCACTTCGAGGGAACGGATGCGTTCCATGGTTCTGGAATTTTGGACGGTCGCCAAAACACCGGGACCCATCTGAGGATGGTCTTTAATCTTGCGGAGGGCTTGGCGAAGCCCGTCTACCAAATCCTGGTAGCTGTGGTGTTGACCGCTGGCATCCGTGATTCCTTTGGTTGGAAGGAAAATATTTTGGGGGGCGGTACACATTTGCCCGGCGTACAACGAAATCGAAAAAGCCAAATTATCCCAAACTGCCTTGAGGTCCGGGGCCGAATGAACGAGCACGGCGTTGACGCCTGCTTTTTCGGTAAAAACAGTTTTGCCAAAAAGGCTTTGGGCTTCCAACCATTGACCAAACTCGCTGTTGCCTGTATAATCGATGGTGCGGACCTCCGGATGGGTAGCCAGTTCCTTGGTGAGGGGATGGGCGGTGCTATCGCAGGCCAGTTGGCACAGGTTGGGGCTGAATCCGTTTTCTTGTAACACCTTTTGGATGACCGCTGTGACAATCGCGATGGGGTAAACGGCTTTCGGATGCGGTTTGACCAAAACCGGATTGCCGACAGCCAGGCTGGCATAGATTCCGGGCAGGCTGTTCCAAGTGGGGAAGGTGGAGCATCCAATAACCAAGCCCACGCCTTTGCCGATAGGTTTCCAGGTTTTGTGCAATTCAACCGAGATTTTGCCCATGCTCTTGACCCAATCGGCCTGTTCGGCGTAGCGGGTTTGTTCCTGCCAGGCCATGGCAACGCATTCCAGAGCGCGGTCCGCGGCATGGGGGCCGGAGGCCTGAAAGGACATCATGTAGGACTGCCCGGTGGTGTGCATGGTCGCATGGGCGATTTCTACAAAATGATTGCGCAGACGAATCAAGCTTTCCACTAAGATTGCGCACCGAAGTTCCGCCCCGGCTTGGAGCCAAGAACTGCGAGCTTGAACGGCTTTGGCGACCAAGGTTTTGTCCGCAAACACAGGATAACGAATGCCGAGACCGCTTTGGAGGTACGGCGAAATTTCTTCACCCTCGAATCGAAGGGCTTGGTCCTGCAGAAGCCGGTCAAAATCCTTGTTGAGGGTGGCATGAAAGGCCGCTTCCCCCTCTGCCGCTGCTTCGGCGGGGTAGGCCTTGGGGTTCTCCGGGAAGGGGCTGTAATAACGACGGTCGTGCAAAGCAGCAACGGCTTCTTGCAACAGCGGGCGGTGGGTTTCGATCAAGCTCATAGTTGGGTGTTGAATTCGGTAAAAATAGGTTAGTGCTTACCTTTACCGATAGCACCCTTCACCAACATTCGAGGCATATGAAAGGTTTTGAAACCTACCAAGAGAAGAAAATTCAAAGCATGCAAGGCGGAGGGACCGCCCGCATGGAGGCCCAGCATCGCAAAGGTAAATTGAGTGCCCGCGAGCGCCTCGATGTTTTGTTGGACCCCGGTTCGTTCGAAGAAATGGGCGGGTTGGTAACCCATCGTTGCCGAGATTTTGGTTTGGAAAACGAGGTCTACCTGGGAGATGGGGTGGTTACGGGTCTGGGCACCGTGAACGGTCAACGCATTGCGGTTTTTTCTCAAGACTTCACGGTCCTCGGAGGCTCCTTGTCCGAAACCCATGCCGAGAAAATCATCAAGCTGATGGACCTGGCATTGCGAATCGGGGTTCCGGTGGTGGGTTTGAACGACTCGGGCGGGGCCAGGATCCAGGAAGGCGTGACATCCTTGGCAGGTTATGCTGATATCTTCTACCGCAATGTCAAGGCCTCCGGGTTGGTACCCCAACTTTCGGTCATAATGGGACCTTGTGCAGGGGGTGCCGTTTATTCTCCGGCCATCACCGATTGGATTTTTATGGTGGAACAGACCTCTTATATGTTCGTTACCGGACCCAATGTGGTCAAAACGGTGACCCACGAAGAGGTGAGTTCCGAAGAACTGGGCGGGGCCACAACCCATGCCACACGCTCGGGCATTGCGCATTTTACCTACCCCAACGAGGTCGAATGCCTTCAAGCGGTTCGTAGGCTGCTGAGCTATTTGCCGCCCAACTGTGCCGTTCGGCCCCTGCGCGGTTCAGGTTGGCCCCAGCCCACCGCGTCGGATCGCCGGCCCGCCCTCGATCGCATCGTCCCCGAAAGTTCCAACAGCCCCTACGATATGCAAGAAGTGATTTCTGCCTTGGTGGACGAGGGTTCTTGGATGGAGGTACAGCCCGATTACGGGGGCAATATCCTGGTGGGCTTTGCCCGCATGGGCGATCAAACCATTGGGGTGGTGGCCAACCAGCCCATGATTCTGGCCGGGGTCCTGGACAACAATGCATCGCGCAAGGCGGCCCGCTTTGTCCGCTTCTGCGATGCTTTTCAAATACCCCTGTTGGTTTTGGTGGATGTGCCGGGTTTCTTGCCCGGAACCGAGCAAGAATGGAACGGGATTATTACCAACGGGGCCAAATTATTGTACGCCTTTTCGGAAGCTACGGTCCCCAGGGTTTCGCTCATTACCCGCAAGGCCTACGGTGGTGCCTACGATGTCATGAATTCCAAGCATATTGGTGCCGATATCAACCTGGCCTGGCCCTCCGCTGAAATCGCGGTAATGGGCCCCAAGGGTGCAGCCGAAATCATTTTTAAGAGCGAAATCGCTTCAAGCAAAAATCCTGAAGAGACTCTAAATCAAAAAGTTAACGAATACACCGAAAAATTTGCCAACCCCTATATTGCGGCCTCCAGGGGCTTTGTGGACGATGTAATTCTACCATCCGAAAGTCGAATGCGTATCCTTGGGGCCTTTGGCGCCCTTCAGACCAAAGCCCATCAGCCTTTACCCAAAAAACACGGTAACATTCCCTTATGATCAATCAACTTTTGAAAGCCCTTCTGTTCGTGGCTGTTTTTGGGCTGACAGCTTGGGCCGTTTTGGAAGGAACCCGAACCTGTTCCGAAGCATCGTCCGCCCCTAACAGCCTGCCGGTCCAGCCAGACCAAGCCAGTGGTCCGGTTTTGGGAGGTCCAAACAGCGGAACCTCCATGGCCTACATCCGTTCCGAGGAGGTGGCCCGGGATTTCCGTTGGATGGCCCGCCAAAAAGACGCCCTCAAGGCTCGTCTCCTGAAGGCCGAAAAGGAATGGGAGGGGGAGGCCTCTCGTTTTCAAAAAGACCTACAGGATTTTCAACGCAAAGCCGCCGGGATGGGGGAATCCCAACGTCAGATGGCCGAGCAGAGCCTTGCCCGTCGTCAGCAGAACTTGGAGCAAATGAGGGAGGGCATGGTGACCGAATTGTCCAAAACCGAAGAAGCGCTGGACGCTGAGTTAAGGTCCTTAATGGACGGGGAGTTCAAAGCCTTCGCCCAAAAAGCGGGGTACGATTACCTCTGGGCCCTGCAGCCAGGGTCGGGACTCTTGTACGGGGACAGTGCTCGCGATGTGACACGGAGCCTCGTTGACTTTTTGAACCAGCGGCACCCCCGCTAGTTTCAAGGTCTTCTTGGGGGGAGCGGACCGCTAGGGTCGGTTGGCCTACCAGAACCAGCCCTTGTCCAAGAAGACCCGAAAAGCAAGGCCTAAAACGATGGCAGCCAAGATCCAAGTTTTCTGAGGCTTGAGCATGCGAAGATCCCGCACGATGATGAATTCCTTTTCCCGATAAAAGGGCAGAAACATCATCATGGCTACGTAAACAATCCCAAACTCTGCGAGGTAAATCATTTCGTGCATCGAGTCGCCCAAGCGGGGCATGGTTCCCGATCCTTGGAGGAAAAAGTCAACGCTTAGGCTGTGAAGTAACCCAATAAACAAGGAACCGGCCAGTACGGGCAGGCCTATAAAAAAGTGCAGATATTTGAGTCGTTGTCCTTTGTAAACCAAATGCTTAGAATACGCCGTTTCGAGTGCAAATAGAACCCAAATCGCTGAAAGGAAGAACAAAATACCCGCACTCAACATGGACAGGCCAAAGACCATGGAGGAATTGAGATACAGCCATCCTGCCAGGTAACCAAATTCTTCGAAAGCTGCAATACCGGGCAATACGGAGCCCAAGGCCCGCATCATGCTATGCAAAAACAACCAAAAAGCAAAGGTTCGATAGGGGCCTTCGCGTTGCTTGGTCCACTGAAACAAGGCCAGGTAGAGAACGAATTGAAGGAAATTAACGACCAAGGGAGCGCTAAAAATCGATACGGCATCGGAGCTTTCCCAGCCGGTGATGTTGGTGAAAAGGATTTTATGATAGAAAATTACGGGGCCTCGGTTGGACAATGACGCGAGCACTGCCGAGGCGAGTTTTCCCGGAAAGTAAACGGCTAAATAACCCAGTACAAAAAAGGCAAACGAATTCAGCGCTGTATTGCGCAAGTAAAACGGAACATCTTTGGACGAAGACTTAAGACTCTTGCCCGGGTTGTACACCATGCGTTCTTTGTCATCGGGCCCCAAACGCGACTCATCGGCCCGGTACAAATCCCCGTCGATACGGTCATCAATTCGCGACTTGGATCGACGACGGTGCCCGCCCTGCGAACTGCCCGAAGACTTTCCTGATTTTGAACCGAACCCCAACATTTTTCAAATTTGTTCAAATTTAGTATA
>JACCDP011237040.1_pt1 | contig 10564 bp, 5 predicted proteins | sample 7445841 | NCBI WGS metagenome assembly JACCDP01 (sample SAMN15323441, study PRJNA562643) | freshwater metagenome | isolation source: river surface water | place: USA:Blue River Watershed | collected 2017-08-17
ATCGCGTGTACACCTCCCATCAATGGTGTTCCAACATTACTTACCAAACGATCCGTCGGATTCCATATCATATCAGCACCATTTTCTCCACCTAGGAATGAATTCTCACCAAATGCCATGTACAATCGAGCTCCAGACTCCAAGTCTACCGCATAACCTGGGAACCACCCCATTCCTGTTCCTGTTCCATCTGGATTTCCATCCTTGTCCACACTTGGACTCTTTCTCATTGATCCAGCTGCTGCTCCTCCAACATTTAATGCCGTGTTTCTTCCTAATTCGATTACAGGGCAACGTGTCCATTTCGATTGATCGGGAGTTAAAACAATATTCACACTCGGCAAGAAGCTAATCGAAGCGTTCGTCTTACTCGATCCATTAAATGGTCCAAAATAAGCCATTGGCATGTAATCCGCTTGATATCCCACCAATCGATGTGGTGCAATCGTTCCTTCCAATATTGACTCATATTTCTGATCTGGATCCGCTCCAACCTCGTCGCGATATTTACATGGATCCAAGTAAGTTGCTCCATCAGGTTGACATTCATATGCTGCATCATTTTCATCATCAACTGGTGCATAATCTCCTGAACGAATCCAATTTGTTGGATAGTAAGCATCATTATCTGGAACTCCACCTAACCATCGCTTGGAAGAATCCTTAAATTCAATCGAAGCCTCTATCATATCCGTCGTTTTAGATGCTAGGTTTCCAGTTCCATCAGGGAAAAAGTACTTTTCCTGATAAATTTGAACAGAAACACCCCACTCCGGAATTATTTGTTCGTTATCGCTTTCTATCGTACGATCGGAATCAACTGAATCCAAGAGAGATCCACCTTTTTTGTCGTAGCGGTAAATCACCCAACTTGCTGTATCTGCACTATTTCCAGTAGCAGGTGCCGTATAATCTCTAAACTTACATTCAAAATATCCAGAAGCAAGATTCAATGGATCTACTACTTTGATATTAACAGGGCCTTTGCCATAATCATAAGTAGGATTCTCCCAGTATCCTTTAGTTAAAATAGAATCAAGTGTTGCGGAAGTAAACTCCAACGAACGATTTCCATTTCCATAACCATCTAAACGCGTAATTTGAGGTGAAGATCCGTACTCTATATTCTGAATTGTACCTCCAGATTCAGGCTTAGGGTTGTGTGGAATCGCAGAGTAAGGACGAATAGCCGTTCCGTCAAAGTTCAAACGAGAAGATATATATGGTATTTTTTGACCATCCAAAGCAAGTGGATCATTAGGATCATACTTCTTAAATTGATTGAATGCATAAGCCACAGCTACATAATAGTATGTCTTGTGATTAACTAATCGTCGAGCCCCTTGTGCAAATGCATCATCAGTAATTCGAAATGAATGACGGATACCCTTGTTCTCACCATCAACTTTTTCAACAGGAACTGAAAAACCTAAAGCTTCATCAAACTCAAAGTTTATCAATCTCGAAACATCATTCTTAATATCACATTGAGCAACTAAACGAGCTTTTGTTGGATCAGAAATATCAGCGATAGAAATATCATCATTTTTCAATTGAAAGATTTGGTATCCTTCAAATCTGTAAAATCTATCTACTGTTGGATCTGGAATATTGATTTCATCCAATTCCTCGTATTCCTCCTTATAATTATTTGATGAAGGAGGATTATCAAGCATGATTATCAATTCATTATTCAACTCTTGAATTGTAACTTTTGGAGCATCAGGAGGCGACAAAATCTTGAAACATGCGTCAAATAAAGCTTGTGCTTTTGTATCTGCTCTTTTCATTGCATCCACCGAAGCCATCAAACCGCCATCTGAGCTTCTTCCATAAACGATACCAACGGTAATGTTATTTATAGCACCAGGCTTCAAAGTAAAAGGACCAGCAGACTGAACAAACCTTCTATCTCCTGGAGGGTTATTATTTGTAGATTCATCCCAACCATTCGGGAATGCGCCGGACATATCCTGACCACCGGTAGACCAATGTAATGGATCAGAAGTTCCTGGGAACATATAACTTGACTCAACTGTAGAAACACCCGTGGAACCAGTATAACCTAGACCACCATAAAACATTTGAGATCCATTAGCCCAATTTCCTTTCATGAAATTATAATATTCCGCGGCTGGACCTGGGTCATTGTATGGATAAGCAGAGGTTGAGGTATAATATGTAAAACGTCTCATTCCAAAACGCTCATTATCTATAATTCCATCAGAATATCCAATACCAATTCCTTTGTATACAATGCCGCCATTAGCCAAAGCATCTATGACAGAAGGAACAATATTGGTCTGAGTTACCTCGTCGAAATAAGGCCCAACATTATCAATTCCATCTGCGTCTTGGTAAGGCCCTTCGAAGAAATCACAACCAATTGCAGGAGGATTCGCACCATATCCAGGTCGACCACCATCACTTTCGTCATTTAAATCTCCATTATACATATACCCTAAACCACGAGAAACATCACAACCAGTATAATCATCTGCATAGTTTCCTACATCCGCATCAAGATACTGAGAGAAATAAGTATCAAACAGTGTTTGCGTTCCACGATTGATTAATTCGTAGTTATAAAAAGTCATTCTATTTATTTCATCATTGGTTGCAAATGAAAATGCTTGAGCACGAATTTCCATTCCTATTGGATCTCCATTTGTTTCAGTATGTATATTACCTTTATCATTGAACACCCACCAATATGTAATATCACCGTACAAAGACACTCTTCGGTCAATACCACATTCAATATCATCCCTTCCTAAGATATCATCATACCAAGGATGATCACCATTATCTGGATTGTAGTTTCCATCTCCGTCACGATCATAAAAAGGAGCCAAGAAATAATCTTGTCCTTTCGAAACATCACCATGAGCAGGCCAATTGTAAATACAATTTAATTCAGCATTGGTTGGAACTGTTATATCGTCACATCCTTCTGTGGTAACTCCATTATTACACTCCCACCAAATGTTAAATTTGATAACATCTGCTTTTCTAATACTATCAAATCTATCGAAAGCAATACATTCATCCGGATTTATGTTTGCTTCACCAAAATCACGAGTAGCATCATCGCCAACCGGAGAACCTGGATTATATGTTCCAGTTCCCGGTGTAACTGTTAATGGGCCCGGCCAGAAATCATTTCCTTGACGATATCTTAGAGCTGCAAGCTTCAACTGACCATTTACATCAGTACCACCCATCCAAAGAGCTCCAGCAAAAATTACGTGTAAACCACTATTTTTCGGAATTTCATATGAGGCAACACCTGCTTGTCTGTTTTGAAACATACTTCCTCCTTGCTCAATTAATGCTTTTACATCATTGAATTGCATGAATAATTTTGCTGTTGCCGGAGAACAATTAGCGCCCTTTGGTTTATTATTAGGTTTATTACTCTTATCGTTCGGGCCATAGTATGCCAAAACATTGGTTGAAATAAAAGTAATTCCAAATAAAACTGCAAATAATTGCTTTTTCATAATTCTATTTTTATTGTCTAATTAAATTAAAAATCAATTTTAACTCCCAAACGGATTGTTCTCGGAACACTAACATTGAAAGGATTTTGAACCTTCATTGCATAATAATCTCTAAATGCTTGCTCATCAATTTGGTTTTGAATTGAAGTCTGACTAGCAGCAGCAGCTAAATATCCATCATCATCCCAGTTACCTGTAGCACGATAAACATTCAATAAATTGAATTGATTAAATAGATTCGTAACACGAACGTATACATTCAAGAAAGCTGTTCTCTTTTTATCATCTTTCTTACCATATTCAAGATTAATCGTTTTATCTAACTGAAGATCAAGACGATAAGACCATGGCAATCTTGAACCGTTTAAAGTTCCATTAATACCTGCATTCAAATTCCCAATACCTTCATCCGTAATGAACGTTTGTGATGAATAAGGAGATCCCGAATAAATATTTGAGAAAATATTCAAACCTGTATTCTCAAAAATATTAACCTTTCCGATTTTAGGACCATTGTAGTCTGCTCCTTCCCCATATCGATAATCAAATGTAATTGCGAAAGCATGTCTTTGATCGTAAGAATAAGGGAAAATATTTCGAAGATTCGGAAGACCAGCATTTACCAAAGATCCTGCAGATGTTGCATCAGAACCCGTACCGTCAGCAAATTGTAATGTATAATTCGCAGTCATTCTGATGTTTCCTGTTTGACGCAAATCATAAGCAATTGTCATACCTTTAACAGTTCCGAAATCACGATTTCCGAATGTTCTGTAAGTTGCTGGATAAGCCTCAAATACATTAATTAACTGCACGTTGTTTCTTTGTTCTCTATAGAACGCAGAAATCTTTAGTGAGGAGGTGCGAGTTAATACTTGTTGAAAACCTAATTCATAATCAACAGTTGTTTCAGGTCTTAAGTTTGAGTTATTAATAACTGCACTTCGTGATTGAATGAACTGATATTCAAACGGATCAAATCTAAAACCTGAAGTTGGTCGTTTAGTTAAGATATCGTAATGTGCGAAGAAAGAAGCTTCATCAGAAATTGGGAACGAAAAGGCGATACGAGGCATAAAGTTAACTTGAGCTTTGTAGTTTTCGAATGCATCTGCGGTAGGTGTAAGAAGCGAAGGATCGACTAACCAAGGAGCAATTCCTGCAGCTCCCCTAATAACCTTAGGATCTTCTACAGGTGTCCCTGAAGCATTAAACCAAAAGTTTTCAGTTCGGAACCCGTTAATTGCAGTTGGATTATTTACATCATTAACATAAACAATGTAATCATCACCTATACTTTCTGGAATGTCAACCCAACTATATTGACTTGGGTCATCTGCCTTCATTTGGCGAACTTCACCAGCAGTTTTAGCATTATAGAACAAATATTGATCTTTTAAAACAGGTTGGTTAGCATTGAAAACGTCCACACGTAATCCAACATTAAAGATAATATCCTTAAATGCAAATTTGTCCATTATGTACCCTGCCATGTAGATTGGTTGAAAAGCTCCTACAAAACGACGATAATTTCCATTTTCGTCAAATTCGTTGAAGTACTTGTTTATATCGGTAATGCCTCTAACTTTTTTACCAGTATGATCAAATCCCCAATAAGAAACAAATGAATTTCCACTATTTAACAATTCATCTGGTGAAAACATATCAAATTGGAAAATATTAGGATCGTATTCATCTATGTCAACAAAATCATTACCAGCAGGATTTAATCCTAATTTTTTACGTAAATTATAATCAAAGAATGATTGATTATCAAGAATCACATTACCATTAGCATCAACATTTCCACCTTGACCTCCGTATTCACCAGTTCCAGAAGTATTGGCATAACCAGAATTTAATCTTTCATACGTAATTTTCTTGAAGGAACCTGAATCGGCAATAACACCTGAATTCAAATCCAACTCACGAATGTGGAAATTCGCTAATTGTCGTGCAATCGACCAAATTCCGATAGGTCCGTTTGTTCCACCTCCAGTAGTTGTACCTGAAGTCCAACCTCGATCGATTCGTTGTTCGTACTCAAATCCTAAAGAGATACTATGATCACCAATAACAACTGAACCTGCTCCAGTTACACGAAACTGATCGTTCTCTGTTTTTCCAAAATAGTTGTAAGGTGTACCAATATTACTCCAAATTCCATAAACACTTGAAGGTGCATCTCCATTTCTCAAAGCATTACCTTGTTGAATTTGAAACAAGTTTTCATATCTTCCAATAGGTTGTCCATCATAAATATCGAAATATTGTGTCGTTATAGCTGCAAGAGCAGCATTTGTTGTCGAAGGATCAAACGCTACTTCCACATCTTTGAATCCATTGTGGATATAGGTTTGAGTTATTGGGTTGAATTCATAGGATGGTCTTCTCGTTGTTCTAAAAGTTCCAACATGACCGTAGTTGAACATATTATACATATGTTTTGGATCATACACATCGTATTTTGACTTGGAATAATCAACCATGATGTTATATAATGCAGATTTTATTTTTGAACTACTTCCTTCTCGCTCATTATTAAAACGTTGAGTGAAGCGACCAAATACACGATAATCCAAAGATTTAAAAGTTCCAAAATTTTCAAAATTCAATAAAGATCCACCATAATTGTAGTTACTTCCGTAGCTATAATTCAAGGAACCTCCAAATTGTAAGTTAATTGTTGGGCCAGTATTAACGTCAATTTTTGCTTGAGCGGAGAAAACGGAGTTTCTTGCATTCATTCTCCATGGAACACGTTCAAAATCATTCTTATCTAAGAACAAAGCATTATGAAACGTACCAAAACCTGTTGAAGTTGGACGAAGAGGATTTGTAATTAAATCTTGTCTCACAGAGTCCTTAATTCGATAACCACCATCTTTTAGAGGTCTATTGTCCAATTCATCTGTAAAGTTTGCCGAGACCAAAAATCCTAAACGTGGTTTAACCTTAGCTCCTGTGGAATCTCTCTGCATCCAAAGCGGACCAGAAAGCATCCCTTCGACTAGATTATAACCATATTTATCCAATCCAAAAACTTTTCCATCATAACCAAGAGGATTATCTCCTTTAATATAAAAGCCAGACGAGACAACTTCGGCACTTCCAAAGTAAGTTGAAGCCGGGCCTCTTGTAGTAATTGCGATAATTCCCCCAGTAACGTCACCATAATTAGCAGGAACACCTCCGGTGATTACCGATACCTCCTCAAGAGCTGACTTAGGGAGATTTGAGGAACCACGAACCTTTATACCATCAATAAAATAGTAAGTTGCATCTGAACGAGAACCTCTAACAGAAATAGCACCTGAACCTTCGTCAGCATTTACCCCTCCTACCGATTGAGCAACTGCAGCAGCAGAGCGAACGGGCATTCTTGAAATATCCTGACGTGTAATTTTTGCACCTGATGCACCACCATCTTTATCAATCAACGGAACCTTGTAACGAACCACCTTTACTTCAGTAAGATCTTTTTCCTTCTCGGATCCAGTGCTGCCTGGTTTACTCAGTGTTATATTATCTAAAAATGTTATTCGATCTGGAGAGATTGAAACTTCCTCAATCATTGACGGCTGGTATCCATCAGGATTCGTTATTTTTACATTATAAGATCCAGGCTGAATACCGTTGATTTGGAACTCTCCATCGGCGTCGGTTTGAACACCACCTTTTGCAGCGCTATTTTGTATTATTACCACTTTACTCATTCCAAGTGGCGCACCTGTTGCGGCATCTTTAACCTTACCTTTTAATGTACCAAGTCCAGCTTGAGAAAAGACATAAGACCCTGATAATAAAATACCTAGTAATAATAATCTAACTTTACCAACCATAGTATTGTGTATAAAATTGTTATTTTTAAGCTAATTTAAGCTTGTAAATATAGAAAATTTCATTGTGAATGTGTACATGTTAAAAAAAATTAATTTAACGATAAATTAACTTGACCAATTGTAACCTAACTAATTTTATTATCACAAATGTCTGATTTAAAGATGAAAACAATTAAAAATTCCATAAATCATTTTACAAAAAATCAAGTAGATTTTTTTTTATCAAAAAAAATGGATTGGAATGTTAGAGATGTTACTTTAATAGACGAGGATATTAATCGATACTCGGACATTAAAAATTCTGAAAGAAAAAATGAATTTTTAGGTATTCGCTACCTCAGAAATTACTACAACCCACAATTAGAAATTAAGTATTCGAGCAATGGAAAACCAATAGTCGGAAATGGGTCAAAACACATTTCTATAAGTCACTCTAAGAATCACGTCGCATTTGCCGCAGCTACTTACCCCATTGGAATTGATATTGAAGAGTTTCACGAACGAATATTGAAAGTAAAAAATCGCTTTTTAAATGAAAACGAGCAAAAATTATTTGATCAAAACTCCATTCAAGATCTCACTATTGCATGGAGCGCAAAAGAGGCATTATTTAAATTAAATGACGATTCAAGACTGGATTTCAAAACGGATTTAATTATAACTGGGTGGGATAAATGTTCAACTATTTTTGCCGAAATGAAGCAAAATTTTCAATGGGTTAAAGTTAAATTGCATTTTGAAATAAAAGATAATCTCGTTTTATGTTTTAATTTTGAGTGATGTCTTCAATGTTTTTTGACCTTATAAACAGGAATCGTTCAATTGCTGTTTTAATTGATCCAGAAAAGTTCAAGTTCCAAAATTCTGATGTTTTTTTTGAAAAGCTTAGAATAGCCAATCCAAACTTTATTTTTATTGGTGGAAGTACAGTATCAAAAGTAGATTTCGACTTTTGCATCTCAACGATTAAAAAAAACTTAAACTGTCCAATTATTATTTTTCCAGGAGGCTCGCACCAAATAAGTCCTTTAGCTGATGCTATTTTATTTCTTTCTCTTATTTCAGGCCGCAATCCGGATTATTTAATAGGACACCATATTGCAGCGGCGGAAGAATTGAATGAAATGTCTCTCGAAATTATTTCAACTTCCTATTTATTAGTTGATGGCGGAAAAAAAACTTCTGTTGAATTTATTTCTCAAACCACACCGCTACCATCGGATCAAATTGCTTTAGCTCGAAGAATTGCTTTAGCTGGGAAACTTCAAGGTAAACAACTGACCTATTTGGATGCCGGAAGCGGTGCAAATAATCCTATTCCATCTAAAATGATTGAACATGTTAAATCAATAGGTTCGCCCCTAATTGTTGGAGGAGGAATTCGATCAATCGAAGAAATTGAAAGATGCCATAACGCTGGAGCCAACGTTGTGGTTATTGGAAATGCCATCGAAAACGAAGTTGATTTTCTTTTAGATATTGCAAATTATCAGAAATACAATTACGTTCAAAACTCTCATTAAAATGAAGTTACTAAAATTAGTTGGCGGTATTTGTTACGCTACTTCATTTTTCTTTGCAGCCAATCTAATTTTTAAATTTAATATCGGATTATCCATAGGGGCAAATCTTATTATTTTTCTTACCCTTGGCGGATTCGGATTTTTATTAAACCTTATCAGTTACACAAAAGACAAAACTGGAAATCCTTTATCAAACCTAATATTCTGGCTTGGATCATTTCTTATTTTTTTTGGTTTAGTTTTGAAATTGTTGGGAAGAACTAATTTGATTAATTTGATTTTTTTTGAATTATCTATTTCAACTAGTCTAATTATATTGGGTTCAATTCTGCTTTTTTATTCCTTTTTCTTTTTGAGAAATAGCAAAACAAAAAACAATGAAAAGGAAGAAATTTTAGACCAATTTTAGAACAATGCTTTTAAGCTCAAATCCAAGCTTTTTACTGAGTGGGTCAATGCACCAACCGAAATAAACTGAACTCCGGTTTCAGCGTATGAACGAATATTTTCCAAAGTTATACCACCAGAAGCTTCCGTCTCGTATTCCAATGGAATAATTGCCAAAGCGTCTTTTAACTGCTCGGGAGAAAAATTATCCAACATGATTCGTTCCACCCCTCCAACTCTTAAAACATCATGAAGTTCATTTAAATTCCTTACCTCGACTTCTATTCCGAGTGCTTTTTTATTTTTATTCAAATACTCCTTTGTTTTTTCAATAGCTGAAATAATTCCTCCCGCATAATCAATGTGATTGTCTTTTAACATGATCATATCATAAAGTCCAAAACGATGGTTCTCCCCTCCTCCTATTTTCACTGCCCATTTTTCCAAATAACGAATTCCAGGTGTAGTTTTGCGTGTATCTAACAATTTCGTTTTGCAACCCTTAATTTCTTCAACAATTTTTGCAGTTTGTGTCGCAATCCCACTCATGCGTTGCATGAAATTCAATACCAAACGTTCTGTTGTTAATATCGACTGGGAAGACCCTTTAACAACAAATGCAATTTCGCCTTTTGAAACATGATCTCCGTCCTGCTTAAAATACGTTATTTCCAAACTTGGGTCATAAAGTTCATAAATACGCTTTGCCACCTCAACACCTGCTAAAACTCCATTTTCTTTTATCAATAATTGAGCGCTTCCAACAGCTTCTTTCGGAACACAAGCCAAGGTTGAATGATCCGCTTCCCCAATGTCTTCTTTTAACGCGAATTTTATTATTTGATCCAACATAATCACAAAGATAATGTTAACTGCTTTCAACTAAAAGTTTGTTTTTAACTTTATCTTTATGGGTGAATCGAATAATGATCTAAAAAAAACAATTTCCTCACTTCCTGAAGAGCCAGGGATTTACCAATATTTCGATAAGTCTGGACAAATCATCTATGTTGGAAAAGCTAAAAATATTAAAAAACGGGTTTCTTCCTATTTCAATAAAACGCAAGAAAATTATAAAACCCGGGTTTTAGTTAAAAGTATTGTAAGCATAAAATATATCGTTGTCAGCAGCGAATTGGATGCGTTGTTGCTTGAAAACAATCTAATAAAAACTTACCAGCCAAAATATAACATACAACTAAAAGATGACAAAACTTTTCCGTGGATTGTAGTTACAAATGAATCTTTTCCACGTGTGTTTTCTACGCGTCAGAAAGAATTAGTTAATGGAAAATTTTACGGCCCATAC
>JACCDP010287736.1_pt1 | contig 10561 bp, 14 predicted proteins | sample 7445841 | NCBI WGS metagenome assembly JACCDP01 (sample SAMN15323441, study PRJNA562643) | freshwater metagenome | isolation source: river surface water | place: USA:Blue River Watershed | collected 2017-08-17
ACATCAACATTACTAAAAAAATCCATCTTCCAATTCTGATTTTCAAAACCATCATCTGGTACACAAGGATCTGTTCTAAAAATGAGCAAATTATCAAAATCGGTTTTTAATCGATCTAAAACTATAATGTTGGGAGCTATAATTAAAAAATTTGAACTTAATTCATTATTGTTTTCATAAAGTCTATTAAAATAACTCCAAACCAAAAGTAGAGACATTACTTTTGTTTTGCCACTTCCAGTCGCCATTTTAGTTACAAGTCGCAACCAATTTTCTGAAAAATGTTTTAAAGTTAAATCTGAAAACGAATTATAGTTATTATATAATTGATCTTTGTTTCTTATTTTAGCAACTTCGTGTAAATATATAACCGTCTCAACCGCTTCTCTTTGTGCAAAGTAATATCTAAAGTTTTCGTGTTCAGTTAAAAACCACCAATCAATTAAAGCTTTAGAAGTTTTAGAAATATTAGGATAATTATTTTTTCTCCATTCAAAAACTTCTAGTCTAATTTTACTTACTAAAGGTGCTAGAATTTGATGTAGTTCTTTCTTAGCAATATCTTTTGTAGGAATCCAACGATCTTTTGGTGGTATAATGTCGTATGGTGAAGTTGATAATGGCATTATAATTCTAATATTTTCATTGTATCGTTGCCAAAAATATCAATTACTTTAACAGCAATTTTTTTACCTTTAATAATTTTTCTAAATGGGGTCTCAAATTCCATTTCTGTTTCATTTGTTCTGAAAGACTGCCATTCATTTTCAAATATAAAATCACCAGTCCACTTATCTTTATCTCCTTCTTTTATAATCTCTTTTTTATTTTCAAAATCGAAATCTACACTCCAATAATCAACCCAGTCATCCCACTTCATTTTAATAATATTCTTATTAATCTTCCCATCTTTATCTTTATGAATTTTTATTATTGAATTTTTCATTAAAATTTCTCTCTTTTCACCTTTTTCTAATTCACTTAAAGCTTCTTCAAATTGATTGTCGCTATCAAATACGGAATATCCTTTTAACTTAACTGAAAACTCATCTTTTTTAGTAATAATTTGTGCATCAATGTACGCTGTGTTGTAAAAAATAATTTGATGTTTCTTTACTGCTTTTTTGTCAAAAATATCGTTTGGAATATATAAACAATTTAGATCAACACCTTGTTTTGAAGCAACATCTCTAATATTTGGAAATAAGCCCATCTCAAATTCAAATCCTAAAATATCTGCAGTTGTAATTTTTTTTAAAGCACACTCTTTAATAACTTCTTCAACAAAAAGCCTTGTTACTTGCAGGTTAAATGGTCCTATAGCAACTGCTCTATTATTTTTAACTCCTTTTAAAATACCTAAACTCTCAATTTTTTTAGCTTTATACGCATCTAAAATTAATTGATAATAATGTTCTTCTGCTTGTTCGTTTCTTATGGCCCTTTCATTAAATAGGTAATCTTTAATAAAAAATTCACGTTGATATTTTCCTAAATTTAAAACTTCAAATGGTCTAAAATGTTTACCTTCTTTTTCTTTCTCTCTCTGAATATTAATTAATCTCTTACGAGAGGTATGAATAGCAAATTTTCCTAAGTCACATCCAATCCATTTTCTGTTTAATTTTTCTGCAACAGCTAAAGTAGTTCCGCTTCCACAAAAAAAATCAGCAACTAAATCATTTTCTTTAGTTGCTAAACTTAAAATTCTGTCCAATAATTTTTCAGGTTTCTGAGTTGGATAATTTGCAGATTCTTTGCTGTACCCGACGGTACTTCCAGTAATATCCGTCCAGTTATTAGGTAACATTGAACCTTTTATTAATTTTTCTGAAAGGTATTGCTTAAATCTTAAAGTGCCTTTTTTTACCAATCTATTATCATTTTCTAATTCTTTTATTTTTTCTTTAGTAAATCTCCATCCATTCTTTGGATGCTTCCAAACATTACCTTCGTTATCAATATAATCAAATTGCAAAGTTGGTCTTACGCCGGGATTAATCATTGGTTGTGTAGTATATTTTCCTCTACCGTCATTATCATCTATTTTATATTCAGTTTTTTGTTCCTCTGTAAGCTCTGTATAAATGTCATAAATTTTATAATTTTCTGATTTCGAGTACCATAAGATGTGATCATTATTTTTTGGTAGATTTCGTGTGATATTTTTTCCACCCGATACTCTCTTCCAAATAATCTCGTTTAAAAAATTATTTTTTCCAAATACTTCATCTAAAACTGTTCTTAATAAATAATTAACTCGAGTATCACAATGGATCATAATAGTTGATTCGTTGCTCATTAAACTGGATATCAATTTTAATCTTTCGTAAATCATCGATAAAAAGCTATCTTCTTGTTTTCCCCACGTATCGCTAAAAGCCAATTGCTCTAATGCATTTCTTGTTTTTAATATAGATTGTTTTCCTATTTCTATTTCGAAGGTAAAATCATCTCCCACATCAAACGGAGGGTCGATATATACAAATTTTAATCCACCTTGCTTTTCAATTTCTTCTCTAAGTGGACCATTAATTAAGCTTGATAAAACTAAACTATTGTTTCCCCAAATGAGTTTATTAGTCCATCCTCTCAATTTTCTGCCACGCTCATCAAATAAATTACCTTGTAATGATGGTTCAATTTCTTTGCGGGGTTCATCTACTTGCTCTATTATTTGAAAAGGAAGATTTACATTTGTTATTTCATTACTTTTGCCATTCCAAAGCAACTCTATCTCATCACTTTTTTCAAAAAGTTTAAATCTATATTGATCGGGTAAGGGCTTATTAGACTCAATAAGCTTTATAAGATCTCGTTTTTCACTGTCTGATAAATCCATTAAATCAAAGTAGCAAAATATGAGTTGATAAACAATTAATGAATTTTCTATATAATTTTTATATAAAATTTTCGATTTGAAGTTGAGATTTGATACTTTTTTTTAAGAAAATTAGTGTTTCATTTAAACAGAGGATGTTTTCTTTGTTTAAATTTTTAACAAATTCATTATTTTCAAACTCTTCTATTTTTTTCTTTATATTCTTTAAGCAGTTAATCCTCGCATTTATACTTAGATCTCGTTTTTTATGTATAAGATAACTTGCTGTGGTCTTGTGTTTGTTAAGCCACTGCGTGCTGTATTCTTCTAAAGTGCTTACTAACTGTGCTTGTTTTAGTGTGTTGTATATTTCTGTTACTAGCATTTTTTTGTTTAGACAATACTATTGTTAAAGCGACATTTTCTAAAATGTCACTGTATTTATCTAAACAAGTAAGCTCTGCTCAAAATGTTTTTATATGTTACTACAAGTCAAAAAAGTGTCGTTGCCTAATTTATAAAATTCGTGCATTAAATATTTTGAAGCTTTTTTTAAATTTTTTAATCTTTCAATCTTAAAATGTTTACCGCTAGTGCTAATTTTAGTAGTCCAAAAATATTTTAATATTTCAATAAAATCATCTACTTCTACTCCATCAATTGTATTAGCAACAAAGTGTATGTGATTATTAAAATTACTAATTCCAACTTGCAAAAAACATAATCTTTTAATTTTAATATTTTTTCTGCTGCTCAAATTTCCATACAAAGCTCTATCAACAATGTTCCAAAATTTATTAATTTGTTTCTCAGCAAGCTCCCTGCTTAAAGCAACTTTAAAAGTTAATGTGCCAAATATCTGCCAATCATTTGCATTTCTAATGTACTCACACATTTCTTCATAACCATTATTTTTAACAAACATAATTTTTACCTAAATGTTAATAACGAAGGGTATGGTGTAAAAAGTGGTATACTGAAGAAACGGTCTCGTATATTCAAACCGAGCAACTGTTTTTTTTACCATCACAACTCCATTCTTTGTTAGCAAATGTATTTAGCTACCAAAACTAATAGCTAAAAATAATTAACTAAATTTAGTGATGATTAGCATTTGCTTATACAAAGAGTATTTTTGGCACGGTGTAGCTATACTGACATAACAATATGTATAAACTGTTATATCGCTCCTCAAAATGCCCATTTAATGCGTGGATTTAGCCATAGGCAAAATTAGGTAGGAATTTTTACATAACGAAAATACTGTTTTTGTAACAAAACATTATGTGTGAATTTAGTTATGAAACAGGCAAAAACACTTAACCACAAACAGCTACTGGTATTTTTTAAGCAACTCGAAGCTTTTAAAAATGCACGACGTAATAAGCTTGTTGTGTGTTTAACTTTTTATAGTGGACTAAGAATTGGTGAAGTTACAAAATTAAAATGGAGTGATGTTGTGGATGCTAACTTAACTGTTAAAGATGAAATTGTTTTGAGTGCTGCTGATAATAAAAGTAATGAAGTACAAAGACTGTTTATTAATAAAAAGTTAAGAGCAGAAATTGTTGAATATAAAAATTATTACAGTCAAAAAAATGGAAGTTTAAACTTAACGCTCCCTCTTATATTAACACAAAGAAACACACAGTTTTCGCCAAACTCACTATGTCAATTAATCAACTCTCTATATAAACGTTGCAATCTGCCAACAGCAACAACGCACAGCGGCAGACGTTCATTCATAACCAACTTAGCCAACAAAAGCTTAAATGCTAAAGTTATAATGAGCTTAGCAAGACACAAAAACCTAAGCACCACACAGAAATATATAGATGTTAATGATGAACAGCTTAAACGAGCAATAGAGTTAATTTAAACATTACAATTAATTTTAATATTATTCCAATTTGCCATAAGCATTTGTTTTTGGATTACTTTTTCTACATTGAAAAATAATAAAAACTATTAACCAAAGTGCCTGCAGACTAATATATGGACTTCCTAATTTTACGTTAAACAAATTTACAAATAAAAACGATAAACCAAACCAAATTCCAATATATGTTTTTTCATTTCCACTTTCAGCATCGTGCAACCGTCTTGCAGAGGCACTAAATAGAGGAATTAGAATTAAAGGATACAATATAGAAAAGTATAGATAATTTTTTTGCATAACTAAGAATGTTATTAAAATTAAAAGACAAATAGACAATAAAAAAAATACCCAATAATTCATTCTCCCTTGTCTACTTTTAAAATCAAAAGTTTTTATATAATTTATTTTAATAATATTAAAAATTAAGTTCATAAAAATTTAATTAAGAATTTATATTAAAATATTTTGGTGGATTACAAATAAATTCATCATTCTCAATCAATTTTTTAACAATTTCTTTTTTGTTAAGCTCTTCGTGTTGTTTTTCAAATAATTCTTTAAGCGAATTAGAATAGTTTTCAAGCTTTTTATGTTCTGTTCTGTCATCAAATTTTTTTAAAATTAAATCATTCAAAGTCCAATTGGAAACAATTTTTTCCCAGTCTTTATAAAGTTTGGTTGAATTTTTTGACTCAGCGGTAGTTGGAAAGCCTATTCGATATACTTTAAATTTATTTTTAGTTTCAAAAGAACTAAACATTTCTTCAAATGAATAATAATACTTTGTTAATGCTTCGCCCATTAAATTTTGATAAAAAATATAATTTTTTATGTTTTTATCATAAAAAAGATATGATGATAATAAAGAGTAAGGGTAAAGCTCATCTTCGTTTTTTGACCATAAAACAATTGGAGGATTTAAATTTTTATCTATAATAGTTATAGATATTTTTTCTTCTTTCTTATTTTTGCAATTAAAAACTGTGATAATATTTTTTTTTAGACCTTTTGATAGTTGAATATCTTTTGTGCTTGAATGTGAAATTGAGTTAATAAATAAAAGCGAAAAAATAACTAAAATAAATTTATTCATTAAATTTTTTTAATTTTTTTAAAGAAGTCTATCATTGTAAAAATCCCACATAATAAAAAAATGTAAGGAATTATATAAATTAAGTAGTGACGTATTGGTGTACCTTTGGTTATAGATTTATTGTTTGAAGATTTTTCAAAACCTGTTTGAATGATTGAGGACCAATCATTATTTAAATCTAAAATCCAATAAATACCTATCAAAATATTGAATATAGAAAATAATAAAAGAATAACAACAAAAAGCTTTTTTATATAATTTATAATTAAATTATTTGTTCTATCTAGACTAAAAAATGTTGATACTATTATTGTTAAAAATAGTGTTGTAAAACAGAAAATTTCTAACATTAATATTTAGATTATATTTTAAATTAAATTATAATAAAACAAAAAATATATTTTTAGTGTTAATTTTTAGTTAAAATTTAAAGTAAAGTAGTTAATAAATTCCCAAACCCAACCAAACTTCCATTCACATTTCTAGTTTGATTTAATTTGTAATAATAAAAACCCTTCAAAGTTCCATTCACACTTCTAATCTCCTCTCTATCACCATAACTCTTAATAAATCCAACCAACTTTCCATTCTTATCTCTCAATTGCTTATCCATAATTCAGTATCCTCTTCTGCCTCTCCATCTCTTTAGCCTTCCTCTGCCTATCTTTTTCAGCTTGTAATTTCTTTCTGCTGTTTTCAATATTCTGCTTCAAATTTCTAATCATCATTTGTTGTGGTGTGAGTGGCTTAATTGTTTTTGGTATAACTTCACTTATTTTCATACAAATACTTATGCTTTTAAGGATTTGAAGGTACGGTTTTACAAAAAGCACGGTTTTTTATTGGTAAAAAGACTAACAAAAATAATACTTTTTATAAAACCATACATTTAAAAATATGGATTGATTTTAATTATTTGGTCTTTAACTGACCAAACCATACCAAGCTTGGTATATTATTCATTTTCATCACTATTTTTAATTTTTTCTTCCATTTCCATTATTTCTTTATTCCTCTTATTTAATTTATTATTTACAACCCTCATACCATCAAGTCGTCTTAATCCGTGTCTCTTTAATTCGTTATTGGCACGTAACGATGTGGTGGCTTTATCAACACCATTTTTGGTATTTTCAAAATAAGTATCCAAATAAATCTTAGCTCTTTTAACTTCTTTTTTTTCTAATCTTTTTTCAAAACTTTCCAACAATCCGTCCTGTGCTTCAGCCAATGCTTGTTCTAATACCTCTAATCGTACTTCTCTAATTGTTTTCCAATTAATACGTTTTTTTTCTTCCTCTGTTTTAGGTGTTTTGTGAATTTTACGTAACTCTAACTGCTTGCTCCAATTATCTTTTAAACTTTGTCGCTGTGCCTTATTAAGTAAATTATTAATATCTTTTGCTGCTAATAATTCTCTATTTTTTAATTGCTCAATACGTTTTCTTATACGTTCTATTAAATGTTCTGATTCAAGTTTTGGCATTAATTGAAATGCTAAAAATAATTAAATCTTATAGTTTTGATCACCTACTTTAGTAAATCTTCAATAATATCCCATCTATTCCTAAACTCTTTTATACTCCAACCATTAACTGAAGTTTTTGGTGGCAAAATAATAGCTCTCATACTGCTATCATTTCTAACTCTTCCGTTTTTTCCAGCTTTACTAAGCCAAAGTTTGTGACTTTCAGAAACATTTTTTGAAACAATAGATGAAGGAATTATAAAAAACTCAAAATCTTTTTTAATATTTGCTTTTGGAATCCCAGCTAACACCCAAACAAAATTTTTTCCAAAATTCTTTTCAGCTTTCAAACTAACTATTACAGAATTATTGCCGGGTTCATATGTTTTAACTTGTATATGAACAAATTTATTTCCTTCATTATTGCTGCATAATATGTCTGTATTAGGTGTATTTCCCATTGTAACAACAGCAACTAAATTTCTTCTACACAACTCTCCAGCCACAAAAAACTGTGCCGCATTACCTCTCGCAACTTTACTGCCTAAAGCTTTTATTTTTTTACTCATTTATTTTCTAATTTCTCAATCAGCTCTTCAATTTTTTTATTTCTTATACCTCTATTCTCTTTTAAATTTTGTTGATATTTTAATTTTAACACATCTAACTCCATTTTATCTGCTAGCTTCGATCCTATTTGCATAGCTTCTTTCTGCTGTTCTACAGTTAAACTAGTTTTTTTATTTAAAGCTTCTTCTTCTAATTCGGTTTCAAGTTCTTTTAAAAGTTTTAATTCGTATTTCTCACCCTCATCATAAATTTTATGTAGTTTTTCTTTTCTTATTTTTTTGTCCATTAATAAACCTTTAACTATAAAATTTATTAACTGAAGTGCTGTAAGTACAAAACTCACAATTCTCATTAGCTGCAGGCACTTTTTCTGAAAGCATACACTCTCTCATCTCTTTAATCTTATCATCAATCCAATCCGTCTTATGTTCATACCTAATAAGCTTATACTCAAAATCCATCTGCTTATTAAAATCTTCTTTAGCTTTTATTCCATTGCAAAACATAAAGTACCCATAATCAGCTACTTTAAATTTGTTTTTTTTAAATAACCAAAAATAAAAATCCATCTGTCTACCATACGCATCATAAAATTCTTGCTCTAAAATATCATCAGCAACACCATTAGTTTTTGCTGTAGCTTTATAATCAACAACAACAATTGAATTTGTGCTTTTATCTAACCACACATCATCAATACCACCGCTCAATATTAAATTATTCTTCTCATCTAAATACTCCACTCCACCAGTTAAACTTGTTCTCCATTTATCTAAATTTTCGTGTTGAAAAGGGACTCCATTAAAATTAATTGTTTTAAAAACTGGGTGTGGTTTTTGATCTTTCCTATAACCATCAAATTCTTTCTTTAACAATTCATCAACTAAATTATTTAAAGTGTAAGGTGGGTTTGATGGAAAATTTACAGCCATTACACGATCAATATAAAAACATTTTTTACATTTTAAGAAAGCTTCAAATTTAGAACGAGATATTTTAAATGGCTTGTTAGATTTACGATCAAATAAATTTCTACTTCTATTTGCTTTCATAAAATAATTTTGGTGGCGCTATTCGGACTCGAACCGAAACGCTTTCGCTTGCGATTTTGAGTCGCACGTGTCTACCAATTTCACCATAGCGCCATTTTCCATTTTTAATTTACAACTTTTAAATAGTTACGAGAAACTTTATTAAACGTTTCCAACATACTATCCAAAGCCATATTAGCCGTATAAAACTTATCAATCATCTCCGTACTCGTTCCACAAAGCTTAGCAAGCACAGTACTATTCATTCCTTTATTAAGCATAAACTGTATGAATGTATTTCTAAAGCTTTTAGCATCTCTTTTAACAACTCTATCGCCAATCTTAGCAAACTTTAAATTACAATCTTTAAGTAAAGCGTTCAAACCATCACGCAAACTTTTAACATTAAAAATATTCCCTTCGCCAACTTTTACAAACCCAGTACTCTTATAAAGTTCAATCAAATTTTTATAAGCAAAATAAGCACTACCCGTTCCATACGCTCTTCTTTCAAATGTCTTACTTTGACTAACATTAATAAGGAGATAATATCTTTCCAATTCACCTAAAAAATCATCCCCAAAATTCTTAACCACAGCATTATTATCTTTCACTCTATCCATCATCGTCACATCATCCCATTTTAAATTTAAAGCTTCATCTACTCTAAGCCCAGTACCAACCATAAAAATTATAAAATGATGTAGACGTTCTCTATCAAATCTAATTCGTTTTGATCGCCCTTCTTTAATTCTTTTTTTAGATGCTTGTAAAATTTTATTATATTCTTCTTTTGTAAAACTTGTTCTTTGCGTTCTTTGATGTCTAAGTCTTTTTTCCAAAAGTTCTGTAGCTAAATTCTCCATCTTCTTTCTTCTAAAACCTTTTTTATAACACCAATTTAAAAAACCAGAAATCTGTACTAAATCTCCTTTTAATGTAGCACCTCGTAATATTTTATTTTGCTTGCTTGCAACAGCCTGTCGCCAATTTAAAAAAGTTTTATTAATATCTTCAGCAGTAACGTTATTCACGCCAAGCTTCATTAGTTCTTTACATTTAAATAATACAAATATTTTTTGTTTTATAAATTTTATAGTATTTTTTGATTTTGACTTGTCCTCTTTTAAATCTTCTAAATATTTTTTAAGACAATCTTTAAAGCTACTCTCGTGTACACCGATCCCTAATTCTTTTTTGATATGTATAGTATCATACCACTTCTCTAATATTTTAATTGCTTCTGCTTTATTACTTGTTTTGGATGAAATTATTTTTTGTTTTCCATCAATATATGTCCTACCAACATAATTATTAGATCTTAATTTATTTTTATATTTGTCGCTGCGAATGTATATGTGCAGTTTTCCATTTTTTCTTTTTAAATAACTGCCTTCAACAAAATGTTTCATCAACAAATAATGTACATTCTATTTTTAAAAAATCGACTGTTTGTGTAAGAGTTGTGTAAGAGTGTGGTTTTGTTAATTTAGCTTGTAATTGCTGGCTTAAATAATCGAATATAAAAGTTTTGAGTCTATCATGTCTACCGTTCCATCACTTCCGCAAATCTTATTTTATTTCTTATTAATAAAACTAATTTTTATTAAAATCGCAAGAAGCAACCAGATAATAAAAGATTCTCCATGATTGATCCTATAGGATGCTCCAAAAAGCTTAGCGATAGCAACTACCAAAT
>JACCDP010976297.1_pt1 | contig 10561 bp, 9 predicted proteins | sample 7445841 | NCBI WGS metagenome assembly JACCDP01 (sample SAMN15323441, study PRJNA562643) | freshwater metagenome | isolation source: river surface water | place: USA:Blue River Watershed | collected 2017-08-17
TCTTTTATAAGGACGCAAGGATACTCAATCATTAAGTTATCCCAACCTTCATTTGAAATATCCAAGTCAATATAATTATCATTTCTAACCCAATTTTTTCCATCTAATGATTCGGCATAGCCAAGACGATATTCATTGCCTTTATGAGAAAACCACATTTTATATATATTGTCATGAATTACTACATAAGGACGGGCTAATGCAACTTCATCTGTAGATGCAAAATCTATACATACATGACCTTCTCTTATCCAATTTAATCCATCGTTTGATTCTGCATATTGAATATTATATCTTGGTAAATCTTTATGAATCCAATCAATGCCTGCAACATAGTACATTCGCCAAATACCTTTATCATAAATAACATACGGGGAAGTATTTAAGTAAGGATTTATTTTAATTCTTTCAATAATTGGAGCCATAGAATATCTTTGGTAGGAAATTCCATTATCATTGCTTATAGCTAAGCCTCCAAATAAATGCATCCTAACAGTTGAACCTTGATTCCAGCCTATGTAATAAAAATATTTATTATTGTTATGATTTACAATACAAGAAGGTGTAACACCATTATCGTCAAAGCAACCCAAGCTACCATTTGTAAGAACGGGCTCATAAGAATAATCACGAATAACAATACTACCATTATTGATTTCAGCTAGAGCATAGCCAATTTGAGACCTGTTTTTCTCGTCTCTCCCAGAAAAATAAATTTTATATAAATCATCCTTAAAATGATCAATGGTTGGTGTCATAGCATGTGTCTTCATCCACCATTTTTCAGTTTGCGGTCTAATGATAAGACCTTTTTTTTCCCACACAAATTTCTTTTTAAATAATTTTTGAGACACAAATTTAGGCTCCTATAAGATAATTATGACTTTTATTGGAACTATATTTTTTGTAGGAATCCAATAATTCTGAAGGTAAATCAAAACGAGAGTAATTATTAAAGATAAATTTGCCATTTTTTGACATTTTTTTTCTCAGCTTAGCATTAAGCAAAATCCTTATTAAACTTTTCGCAATGTGATTAGTTGACAATGAATTAATGTCCCCTAGATATAAAGAGGAGCATGTCTTAACAAAATCTAAAATCATATCTTCATGCATCTTATTTATTGAAAGAATTAAAGCCGGAACCCCAAGAAATGAGGCTTCATATCTTGTTAATCCGCTACCGATTATAGCTACATCAGCCCATTTAAGATGACGGGACATATTTTGACTATTCTTAATGACTTTTATATTATGCGTAGAGAAATTATTGAAGCTAAGCTCCCCTAAAAATTTTACATTTAATTTAAAATCTTTGATGCTATTAATTGCACTATAAATTTTATTATTAAAATCTAAAACGTCTGCACCCCCCATTGAAATAAGCACATTAAATGTTAATCTATTAATCTTTGTTCCAGGCTCACTAAAAAAATCATCTCTAAATGGAAAAAAATTAATTCCAGCTAAAATTTTAGTTCTTTTTAATTTTATATAATTCATACGCTCTGAATTTAGATAGGGCATTAATAAAACATTACACTTAACCTCATCGGTTAAACTTAAACATTCTTGATTCATGCCATCAATTACAACCAAGAAATACCCTTTACATTTAAAAGTATCAATATATTTTAAGTAATTTTTTTTATTTAAAACTGTCTCTTTGTGGTTAAGATCAAAAATTAAAAAATCAATATTATTTTGCTCTGCATAATTTATTAATACATAGGTCTCATCAATTAAATCTATTTGGGAATTTATAGTAAAACATTTAAATTTGTAGCTACATATTAAACTTTTGATACCTGTGTAATTTTTTATAAAGAAAATAGTTTCAACATTAGCTTTCCTCAGTGTCTGCGCTATAGCGATGCCTCTTAAAATATGTCCAATTCCGAAAACTGAAGAGCCATCAGCTCTGTAAATGACATTTAGAGGCTTGTCTAAGGCAAAATTTTTTGAGGTTAAAGTCATTTTAGCCTCTTATCGTTAGCTAATGATTTTATAAGGCCTTCATTTCGCAGGATATGTGAGTTAATTTTTTTAATATCTAAATTAGAGTCCAGAAATTCCTTAACCTCAGAGAAGCTAAAGTATTGATTAGGTTTTTTATTATAAAAATGCTCGAAAATTTTACTAACAACATCAAAATCTTCACTATTATCAACTGTGATACGATAAGAACTATCATCGCTAAAATTAATTAAAGGTAATCGCGTAAAGATATGTGAATGATTATGTATGTATTGCGTAATGTGCTCATGCTCAGACGCAAGCGAGGCATTGTTATAAATAAGCTCTAGCAAACTCATTGAAAAAATTTCTGCATCGAGGCCCTCTGCAAAAGTTTCACTCACCCATGCATAGTCTGGCTTTTTTTCATTATATAGTTTTATTAATTTTTCTAAAACTTCAATATCAATTAAGGGACAATCCCCAGTCAATCTTACTATTGTAGTTGGCTTATATTTCATTGCTGCATAATAAAATCTCTCTAGAACATCGTTTTCAGATCCACGATAAACATTGATTTTATTTTTTATTAAAAAATCAAAGAGGATATCGTCATCTGGCAAGTCAGTTATCGCTACGACAATTTCATTTATACTTTTACATAATTTAATACGTTCGATCATTAAGCCTATAAGTGGCTGCTGATTAATAAACTTTTTCATTACTTTTCCAGGTAATCTGGATGAAGTCATTCTTGCTTGAATTATGCCTAAAATCACTTAATTCTCTAACATTCAAAATCAATCATATCTAAAGTAATAGGGTGGCCTTCTTCAATATCTTGCTTTATCCTCTCATTGATTATTAAACTAGAATATCTTTCCCTTAATCCAAGAGCAGGTCTTTTTATTTCTATGTCTTCAGGCTTAATAATTTCTCCACTTTTTAATTTTCTTGCAGAGAAAATACCATTTCTTCTTCCATATTTTTTTTCTTCAGGCAACATTTCTTTATCTGCCCTCCCTAAAGTCGAATACGCCAAATGAAGATTTTCTATGTATTTTGTTAATTCTTCTGGCTCTAGTGCATAAAAATGATCTGGGCCTTGAGATTTCTTATTTAAAGTAAAGTGCTTCTCAAATACATTGCAACCCATTCCTACTGCAGTAATTGCAGCTATAGAATCTAGTGTGTGATCTGAAAAGCCAACAGGGCATTCAAAAATACTCTTAAACGTTTTAATAACTCTAAGGTTAACTTGATTCAAAGGTAGGGGGTATAAGGCGCCACACTGCATCAATGCAATATTAATATTTTTTGCAAAATAACAAATGTCTACTGCCTGGTGCACATCAATAAGATCAGACATACCGGTTGAAATTATAAGAGGTTTACCGGTCAAAGCCATTTTGTATATTAATTTTAAGTTAATTAGCTCAGAAGATGCTACTTTATGAAATGTAACCCCCACATCCTCAAGAATATCTACAGAAAAGTTATCAAATGCTGAGGCAGTGAATTCAATACCTTGATTTCGTGCATGCTCACAAAGTAAAGGTATCCAATCTGGATTTAATTCAACTGATTTAAAAATCTCATATAATTTATTATTTTTAGGTTGAAGTATTTCAGCTCTAAATAATTGAAATTTAACTGCATCTGCTCCGGCTTTAACAGCAGAGTCAATAAGCTTTTTTGCAACATTTAAATCCTGGTTAAAATTTGATCCAGCTTCTGCAATAATAAAGGGTTTTTCAAAAAGTCCAATCAATTTTTTATTTATTAAAAAGGTTTTATTAAGCACTTTTTTCTTTCTTTAAAAGAATCATTTATACTAATTTAATCTTTTAAATCCCGAATGACAAACGGGGCCATTTAAATATTTATATATATCATCGCCATCCTCACAATTTTTTATACAGGAAAAAATTGGCTCCAAAATTTCAAAATAACTATCAATTATTTCGTCAGTATGTTCTGTTGAGACAAATATTAAATTTGAAGCTAAGTAACCCTCACGCAGCATTTCTTGAGTTATTAAAGTTTTATATGCTAGATTATTTATAGAGTCGAATGAAAAACTTGATATTGCAGGAATTCCGCTAATTAAAAGTGGTAAATTATATTTGTTTGATAACTCTAACCATCTCTTTGAAATATTTTTTCCCTTTTCTGTAATTACATCCCATGATTTAAATTTATTCATAACTTCGAGAGTTTTAAGAGCAGCACTCGGTCCAATTCTTTCCGTCCAAAATGTGCTGCTAATAAAAGTAGATTGGGCAGATTCCATTATTTCTCTTTTACCAATCACTGCAGTCAATGCATAACCATTTCCTATAGCTTTTCCAAAAACTGCCATGTCTGGCTCAATATTGAAAATTTTATGAATACCCCCAAATGTTTGCCGAAAGCCCGATGTACATTCATCAAAAATTAAAACAATATTATTTTTTGTTGCTAAATTTCTAACCTTTTGAAGAAAATTATCTTCTGGCCCTTTGTTACGAACCACCTTCATTTTAATAACACCTATATCATTTTTGGCTATAAGATCCTCTAGCTCCTTTATGTTATTGTAATTAAAAGTATGAATACTGCCTTCCAAATCCTTAGGAACACCCTTTGGGTCTAATCCTGGTAATAAGTGATTAGACAAATTCCCATCAGCATTTAAATTAGCTGCAAGATACCAGTCATGCCAACCATGATACCCACAGATTGCAACTTTATCCTTTCCAGAAGCTGCTCTTGCAATTCTAATCGCAATTGCATTTGCTTCGCCACCTGTTCTGGCAAATCTGACCATGTGCGCCCATGGGTGAATTTCAATTAATTTTTCTGCAAGAAAAACTTCTTCTGGACAATTAAAAGTAGACATATTTCCGGAATCAATAACCGCTCTGACAGCATTATCGACTTCTTCATTACCGTATCCTAATGTGTTTGTCCCAATTCCCATTATTGACATGTCCGTAAATTTTTTTCCATCAAGATCCCATACATTACAACCTTTAGCTTTGCTAAAATAAGCAGGCCATTTATCAGGAAGAAACATTTCGGCTCTTTTAGACAAAAGCATATTTCCGCCTGGTATAATCTTTTTTGCCTTAATCCATAAATTTTGACCTTTGTTATTCATATCGCTCCTTTTATTTATTAATCAATTTAAAGCAAGGACCATTTTGAAGGATTAATTAAATTAACATCCTCAGAACAAATATCTGGATAATCAGTATTAATAATAACTTTTGTGCTCTCTATAAGTTGCTCAAGTTGCATGGAATTGTTAACTCCAACAACTATTTTATCAATCTCTTCAAATTCATTCACAAAGTTCAAACAAGCGCTTAATGAAGAGACATTTTTTGATTGCATCCACTCATGCCAAACAATCCATAGATTTTTCCATCGTCTAAATTTTTGATTGCATAAATACTCCTTATTCATCAAAAGAAGGCCTTGCAAAAAAGGGGATCTTGCGTGAATTTCAATATTCATATCTTTTAATTTTTTAAGCCAATTTTCTTTTAAAAATCTTTGATCAACTAAATTTAATGGGAGCTGGACAATGTCAAATTTAAATTTTTTTAAAATAATTTCAAGCTCATTAGGGTAATAAACTGATATTCCAGCATTTTTAATCAGCCCTAAATCTTTTAAATTACAAATTGCTTTGTAAATAGAATTACCATTTTCTTCTAAAAGTTGAGAGGGTTTGTGTAGTAAGAATCCATATAACATTCTAATATTAAGTCTAGCAATTGATTTTGAAGTTTCATTAGTAACATATTCAGTTATATTTAAATTATTTTGTTTAAATTCTGGCAGCTTAGATATAATTTTAAACTTATTAATCTCCGCACTAAGAGACCCAATTTTTTTTTCACTTTCTCCGTATCCAATTGCTGTATCTATAGTATCAATTGATGAATTCAAAGCTAGATTTAGGATTTTTTTTATCTCGATATCATTTGGCTGTCCTTCGGAATTTGAAATACCGTAATTACAACCAAATTGAACTGTTCCAAGAGCTAATTTCATCCAATACACCTATAAAGAGCTTTTACAATATAATCTTGCTCCTCTTCACTCAAGTCAAAATAAATTGGAAGGCTAATAGCTCGAGAATAGTAATTTTCAGCTTCTATCAATTGAAAATTTATTTTTTTATAAAAAGGATGTTTGTATAAGGGAATATAATGCAAGTTTACGCCTATACCCTCTTCTCTTAATTTTTTAAAAGTAGTTAAGTGATCAAATTTTGAATTATTTTTCAATAATATTATGTAAAGATGAAATGAGGAGTAGCAATCCTCAGACCTAAAGGGCTTCACTAAGGCGGCGGATTCTAAAAGCTTGTCATATTTATTTGCAATTTGATGACGCTTTTCTATAAAATTATCTATTCTTTTAATCTGACTAAGTCCTAAAGCCGCTTGAATATCAGTCATTCGATAATTAAAACCCAATTCGATTTGTTCGTAATACCAGGGATAGTTAGATTTAATTTTCATATCATTTTCATCTCTAGTAATTCCATGACTTCTTAGCAGACGAATTTTTTTAGCTAACTCTTCATTGTTTGTGACTGCCATACCTCCTTCACCTGTAGTGATAATTTTGACAGGATGAAAACTAAAAACTGTAATATCACTAAATTTGCAATTTCCAACAGGGAGATTTTGATATTTGGCACCAATAGCGTGCGATGCATCCTCTAAAATTTTAAATTTGTATTTTTTAGCTAATTCAGCAATTGAAGACATATCACAAGACTGGCCGGAAAGATGAACGGGAATTACAACTTTTGGAAGTTTTCCAATTTTTTCAGCTAGCTCAAGCTTTTCAGAAAGCTGCTGAACGCTCATGTTATAAGTTTGCGGGTCAATATCCACAAAATCAATATTTGCTCCACAATAGAGAGCGCAATTCGCACTTGCAACAAAAGTAATTGGGCTTGTCCAAACAATGTCTCCTTCTCCTACACCTAGAGCCAAGCATGCAAGATGTAATGCTGAGGTGGCGCTGTTAGCTGCTATGGCATAATTAACGTTGCAGTAGCTTGCAATAAAATTTTCAAAATCTGGAACAAACGGTCCTTGTGTTAAAAAATTCGATCGAAGAACACTCTCTACAGCTAGAATATCTTCATTATTTATATTTTGACGACCGTAAGGAATCAAAATTGACCCAACATTTGTTTATTATTTTCAATCCAAAGTTGCAATTCAGAAATGCTCATCCATACCTTATTGTTATCGGAGGAATATCTAAAGTCCGATGAAACTTTTAAGCCATTTTTAATTCTCATTGGATCATCAGACCATTCATTAATTGCGGGCAGAATTTTAAAATAGTCACCATATTCGTAAGTATAGATCGCATCCTCAATACCAATCATTTGCTCATGTAGTTTTTCGCCAGGACGAATCCCAATAATTTCATGAGATGCAAGGGGCGCAGCTGCTTTTGCAATGTCAAGAATATTCATTGAGGGTATTTTTTTAACGTAAATCTCACCGCCAACCATATCTTCAAAAGCGTGCCAAACCAGATTAACGCTTTGCTCAAGAGTAATCATAAAGCGAGTCATTTTATAATCCGTGATTGGAAGCACGCCTTTCTTAGCAAGTGACATAAAAAATGGAATAACTGAACCACGAGATCCCATTACATTGCCGTATCTAACAACTGAGAAAGCAGTAACATCGCTACCAACATAAGAATTACCTGCTACAAAAAGCTTATCTGAAGCTAGTTTTGTTGCTCCATATAAATTAGCTGGATTACTTGCTTTATCAGTAGACAATGCAATAACTCTTTTTATTTTCTGATCAATGCAGGCGTCAATTAAATTCATAGCACCATTAATATTAGTCTTTACGCATTCAAATGGATTATATTCAGCGGTTGGAACAATTTTTGTTGCAGCAGCATGAACCACGAAATCTATACCATGCAAAGCTCTAAAAAGTCTTTCTTTGTCTCTAACATCGCCAATAAAAAATCTTACGCGATCATCATTGCTATATTGCTTGGCCATTTCCCATTGCTTCATCTCATCACGAGAAAAAATAACCAAACGCTTTGGGTTAAATTTTTTTAGGGTCATTGGTATGAAAGCATGACCAAATGAACCTGTACCTCCAGTAATAAGAATTGATGAGTTTTTAAGCATGAGTTAAGTTATATTTCAAAAATTATAAAATTACATAATTAGTGTGAAGATATTATTGGATTATTTCCCTGTCTCAGTTGAACAATTATATTGCAATACTTTAAAGAAGAGATACGATGCGCAATCATTAATACAGTAATATTTTTATCAAGAAGACGAATCGCATTCATTAGAGCTTCTTCTGTTTCATTATCTAAGGCACTAGTTGCTTCATCGAATATTATTACATCAGCTTTTTTGTAAAGCGCTCTTGCAATTGCTATTCTTTGTCTTTGTCCGCCAGATAGTCTAACGCCCTTTTCGCCTATATAGGTATCATATTTTTGGGGCAGCTTATCAATGGTATCGGATATTTGTGCTTGTTTTGCAACTTGCTTCACCCTTCTAAAGTCAATCATATCTTTTTCAATTCCAAAAGCTATATTTTCTTTCACAGAGCTATCACTTAGAAAAATTGATTGTGGCACATGTGCAATATGTTTTTGCCATCCTAGTTTATTTTTGTTAGAGATTTTAACGTTATCAACTTCTATAAAGCCAGATGTTGGATCTAAAAGACCCATTAATATATCTAATAAGGTACTTTTCCCACTTCCCGTTATTCCAACAAATCCTACTCGACTTCCTTTTGGAATTTCAAGATTAAATTTATTTAAAACAAGACAATCGGAAAGGGGGTATTTAAACGAAACATTTTTAAAGCGAATATATTTTAAAAAATTAATTGGACTGATATTACTTTTGAAAGTTTTTGGCAATGGTTGATTAAGTAATAGAATTATTTGTTTCAAAGTAGGATGCATGCTCTTAATATTTGTCCAACTATAAAAGGCTTGTTGCAGTATAGGTAGTAAACGTTGAGCTCCAAGAGCGAAAGCGCCTAGTAATGGTATAGCAAAAATAATGCCGCCTGACTGGTTACTCAAACTATAAGCAATTAAAGCTATAAAAGTGATACCAACAGCTTCCATAATAAATCGGGGGCTTTGACTTATAAATAAACTACTGGCTTGAGCATTTCGAAGTGTTCGGTCTGTTACTTCATAAGATTTTAAATACTCAATCTGAGAGTTATTAATTAAAACATCTCTAATTCCACCCAAACCCTCTTGTATCTTTATTATTAAATTGTTAGATTCGGCTGCCATTTTTATGCCATCGCTCAGTATTTTCTTTTTAGTAATAAAAACGATTAATATGTACAGTGAACTAAAAGCACCAAAAGTAAGTAAAGAAATTAGTGGGCTAAATAAAAAAAGCGTAATAAGGATAAATATTAATAATATAAAACTACTCAATAAAATTATGGACGGTAAAATCACACTATAAATGACATTATTTATCTTAATTGAAATGCTATCAATAATTTCACTGCTATTTCTGGAAAGATGGATGGCATATGGTTGAAATAAAGTTTTACGATAAACATCCAAGCTTAAATCAGCACCTATTGCAAAACAAAATTTTGTTGATGCCCATAACAACAAAAGCCTACAGGTTGAAGCTAAAACAATTCCAAATATAAAAACAAACGTAATGGGAAAAAGTAAATTTTCTGAAGAGTTAATACCAAAAAATTTAAAAAAATCCTGAGCCAATGGAAAATTAAAGATATCATTTGGAGAAACTAATACACCTAAAAATGGAAAAACAGCTCCTAAGCTAAATATTTCAAGAGAAGAACTTATTATCATTAAAAATAATAGGTATACAAAATGCTGACGTCGTTTTGGTTTTAAATGGTGCCAAAGTTTAATCAACAAACTTTTAAGCGACTCTCTGCTCCTAGAAGTCGATTGGATCATAAAATGAAGTTTTTTTATTTAGATTTGATTGGATTTTCATAATCTCATTTTTAAGTTCTTTATACTCTTCTAACTTACGCCTAAGAAATCCTGCAGCAAGCAAAGTTTTTTGTTTTATTCCTAAAGGGGTAAGCAAATATAAATAAATTGATTTGTCAGAATTTTTTTGGAAATTTTTAATTTTAATATGCCCAATACCAATTAAAGCTTTTAAACAAAAATTGATACTACCCAAGCTTATGCCCAACTTTCGAGCAAGCTCTCTCTGTGTAATTGAAGGATTTTCTTCTAAGATATTAAGTACTCGAAAATGAATATCCGGATCTATAACTTTGTTTTTTTGTTGCATCTTAATGAATTAAAATGTTCAATTTTGAACAATCTTAATTAAGACGAGGAACAATGTCAAGAAATAGTTCTATTTTAGGGTCTTATAAAAAATTAAGCTAAAGCTAATGTAGCAGATTATAAATAAAGAAATCATAGCAATAATTAGTGATGGATTTTTATATGCCAAATATGTGGCGATCAAAGGATAAAGCCAAAACAAAGATAAAGTTGGTGCAACTAGCGAATTAGCAATTTTCTTAGATTGAGAAATTGCTTTGAACTTATAAAA
>JACCDP010255589.1_pt1 | contig 10558 bp, 10 predicted proteins | sample 7445841 | NCBI WGS metagenome assembly JACCDP01 (sample SAMN15323441, study PRJNA562643) | freshwater metagenome | isolation source: river surface water | place: USA:Blue River Watershed | collected 2017-08-17
ATTATGATATTCTTGGTGTAACCAAAAAATCAACTCCTGAAGAAATAAAAAAAGCCTATAGATCTCTTGCAATGAAATATCACCCTGACAGAAATCAGGGAGATAAAGCTGCTGAGGGAAAATTTAAAGAGGCGTCTGAAGCCTATCAAGTTTTGTCTGACCCAAAGAAAAAATCTTCCTACGATCAATTTGGACATTCTGCGTTTGAAGGTGGAGCTGGAGGAGCTGGAGGTTTTGATTTTGGTGGTTTTGAATCTGGTGCATTCTCTGACATCTTCGATGATTTTTTTGGCGATTTTATGGGCTCAGGTCGAGGTGGTAGGAGCTCTAAAAAAACAAGATCTAATCGCGGATCTGATTTAAAAATTAATTTAGAAATAACTTTAGAAGAAGCCTATCTTGGAAAAAAACAGACTATCAATTTATCTTCAAATGAAAAATGTGAAAAATGTTCTGGAAGTGGTGCAGAACCAGGTTCAAAACCGAAAAAATGCTCTACTTGCGATGGACATGGAAAAGTAAGAACACAACAAGGTTTTTTTACTCTCCAACAAACATGTCCTGATTGTGGAGGTGATGGTGAAATGCTTTCTAACCCTTGTAAAGATTGCAAAGGATCTGGTGCTACTAAAACAAAAAAAAATCTCTCAATTCAAATTCCAAAAGGTGTTGATGATGGAACCCAAATAAGATTATCCGGAAAAGGAGATGCCGGTTATAGAGGCGGATCTAATGGAGATCTTTATGTATTTATAACGATTGAAAAACATAAGATTTTTCAAAGATCTGAAGAAAATTTATACTATAAATTGCCCATTTCTATGGCCAACGCTGCCCTTGGTGCTGAAATTGAAGTTCCAACAATTGATGGTGGAAAATCAAATGTTAAAATTCCAGCGGGGACACAATCTGGAAAGCAGTTCAGGCTAAAGGCTAAAGGAATGCCGATTTTGAGAGAAGATGATTTTGGTGATCTTTATCTAGAAATAAATGTGATAATTCCAGAATCCCTAAGCAAGGAGCAAAAGGACTTGCTACTAAAGTTTAAATCTTTAGAAGATTTAGATAATAACTCTGAAATAAAAAATTTTTTTAATAAAGCAAAAAAATTTTGGGAAAATATAAAATAAATTTAATAAAATTTATAAAAAAATATAAAAATTTTTAAGAAATATTAAATTGTCTTTACTTGAGCAAGCAATAAAATATCAAATACAGAATAACCTCGATGATGCTGAAAAAATATACAAAACTTTAATATCTCAAAATAAGCAAGATTTTAATGCAATTTATCTTTTAGGAACCATAGAGGCACAAAAAAAAAACTTTGAAAAGGCCATAGTGTTAATCAAAGAGTCACTTTCGATTTATAACAAAAATTTCGTAGCCCACAATAACTTAGGTCTGGCCTATTATAACTTAGAAAAATTTAAAAGTGCATTATTATGTTTTCAGGAAGCAATTTATCTTAATCCAAATTACATAGACAGCTATAACAACCTTGGCAATGTATTCTTAAAACAGAAAAAATATTTAACTGCTTTTAAATTATATAAAAAAGCATTTAAGTTAAATAATAAATTTTTTATATCTTTTAAAAATATTATAAATTTACTTATTGAAATAAAAAAGTATAAACCAGCAGAAAAATTTTTAAAACAACTGCAATCTTTAAATATACCTGATAGAGAAATTTACTTTTTACAGGGAATGATTAACTCAAAAACACTTAGAATTGATGAGGCTATAAATAATTTGTTAAAATCTATAGAAATTGATCCAAACTATAAAGAAGCATACAATGAAATAGGCTGTTTATACATATTAAGAAAAGATTTTATTAATGCTGAAAAGTTTATTAATTTAGCAATAAATGTAGATAATTTTTATTTTGAAGCTTTTTATAACAGATCATGGGTTAATCTAATTAGAAAAAATTTTGAAGATGGGTGGAAAGATTATTCTTATAGAAAAAAAATTAAAACATTTTATAAACATAAACCGAATATTCAACTTTTAGAAAGTTTATCCCAAATTAAAGACAAAAAAATATTTGTTTATTATGAACAAGGTTTGGGTGATTCATTACAATTCTGTCGTTACGTAAAATTACTAGCCAATAAAGGGGCAAAAGTTATTTTTATGGTTCAAAAATCTTTACAATATCTATTAACTGATTTTGATGAAAATATTGAAATCACAATCGATGAAAAAAAAATATCTCAATGTGATTATTACTGTTATCTAGTAGATTTACCAATGGTTTTTAGTACAAACTCAAACAACATTCCTAATGAAATACCTTATATTAAATTGTCAAATAAATTCGTAGATTCTTGGAAATATAAACTTGATTCAAAAAATTTTAAAATTGGTATCAATTGGTCAACTGATTCAAAAGCGATAGATTTAGCGCAATCTTATAAAGATAATCGTAAGGATAGAAGTTTCAAATTAGAGGATATTAAAGATCTTTTTTTTTTAGAAAATGTTGAATTTATTAGCTTACAAAAAAAAATTGATGAGGGAGAAGATAAAAAATTTTTAGAAAAAGTAAAAATATTTAAGAATATAGATCAACAACATCCATTTATTGACACGGCTGCTATAATTTTAAATTGTGATATTATAATTACTTGCGATACTTCTGTTGCCCATTTATCTGGTGCCCTGGGCAAAGAAACGCTCTTATTATTGCCCTATAATAATTATTGGGTGTGGGGCATTAATGAAAATCAGAGTGTATGGTATAGTAATATATTACTTTTCAGACAAAAAAAAATAAACGAGTGGCAAGAGCCTGTTTTTGAATTACTAGAGTACTTAAAAAAAAGTATAAATGAAAGTAAAAAAATAAATGAAAATAATTAATATTGCAATCTCGGGGGCATTAGGACGAATGGGACGAATAGTAATAAAACAAATAAAAAAAAATAAAATTTTTAAAATTCAAAGCTTAACTGACTTAAAGTTAGGAAATAGAATTAATGGTATTAAAGTTGAAAGAAATAATTTAGAAGCATTTAAAAATTCCGATGTAATTATTGATTTCTCAACACCAAAATCTTCTATTGAAATTTTAAACCTTGTTAAAAAATTAAAAAAAAAAATTGTAATTGGAACAACGGGTTTTACGAAAAAGCAAGAGAATCTAATAAAAAGTTACTCAAAAAAAATTGCCATATTTAAGTCTGGAAACATGAGTTTAGGAATAAATTTACTAGAATACATGACAGAAATTTTATCCAAAAAAATTCCAAAAAATTTCCGAATCGGAATTCTAGATAACCATCATAAAAAAAAAGTAGACTACCCATCAGGAACTGCTCTTATGCTTGGTAATGCTGTTGCAAAAGGTAAAAATAAAAAATTTAGTAAAGTAAAAGGAAAAATTTTTTTAAATAATCTAGGGAGCTTACAAAATAATAAAATTAATTTTTTTATTACGAGAAAGGGAAAAACTATTGGGAAACACTCAGTAATTTATAATAATAAGGTTGAGAACATTGAATTAAAACATACCTCTTTTTCTCGAGAATTATTTGCAGATGGGGCTTTAAATGCTGCAATATGGATAAGCAAAAAAAATAAAGGGTTATTTAATATGCAGGATGTTCTCAATCTTAAATAGCTAAATTTTTAGTCGTTAATGCTGTTAAATAAACTTCAAGCTTTAAATCTTATCAAATTGTTAAGTCAATCTATTAAAAACCCAGAAACTTCACTTAAATATAGAAACCATTTTACACTTCTGACCTCCGTGGTTTTGTCCGCTCAATGTACAGATGTTAATGTAAATAACGTTACAAGAAATATATATAAAAAATATTTTACTCCAAAACATTTTGTTGATCTAGGAATTATAAAAATTAAAAAAATGATAAAAAGTATTGGACTTTTTAATGTGAAAGCTAAAAACTTATATAATCTCTCTAAAATTTTAATCGAGAAACATCAAGGCAAGGTCCCAAATAGTTTTAATCATTTAATAAACCTTCCAGGCGTTGGCAGAAAAACTGCAAATGTTGTTTTAAATGAAGCTTTTAATAAACCAACTATAGCAGTAGATACTCACGTATTTAGAGTGAGTAACAGAACGGGTTTAACAAAAGGTAAAAATCCAGATCAAGTAGAAGAGCAACTTTTAAAAATTATACCAAAAAAATACTTAAAAAAAGCCCACCACTTAATTCTTTTACATGGCAGGTATAAGTGCAAATCTAGAAATCCACTTTGTCCAGAATGTATAATCAATAAATTTTGTTTATATAAGAATAAAAATGTCTAAAAAAATTCTTGGTATTGGTAACGCCATTGTTGATGTATTTGCAAAAGTAGATGATATTTTTTTATCAAAAAATAAACTAGCCAAAGGATCAATGAAACTTATTGAAAAAAATGAGTTCATATATTTAAAAAATTCAATTAAAATTGAAAAAATTGAAGCAGGGGGTTCTGTTGCAAATACAATGGCTGGAATATCCTATCTTAAAGGAAAATCATCTTTCATAGGTAAAATTAATTTGGATGAATTTGGAAGTATATACAAGAAAAGTCTTGAAAAAATTAGCGTTAATTTTCCTTATGTTGAGAAAAGTGAGGATTTATCCACTGGTGCATCTATCATATTTATAACGCCAGACTCAGAGAGAACAATGTGCACATATCTTGGTATCTCATCCCAACTGTCAAAGTACGACATTAATGAAAATCATTTAAAAGATTGTGAAATTATTTTCTTAGAGGGTTATCTTTGGGATAAAGGAACAAGTGAAGAAATGTTTAAACATGTAATTAATTTAGCAAAGGAAAAGAAAATTAAAATTGCAATGACCCTATCAGATATTTTTTGTGTTAAGAGACACAAGAATGATTTCTTAAGGCTATTATTAAATGATTTAAATATATTAATTGGAAATGAAAATGAGATAAATGAATTAATGCAAAAAAATAATTTACTAGACAGCATTAAAGAACTTAAAAAAATTAATAAACTTATCATTATAACGAGAGGCGAAAATGGAAGTTTAGCTATTTTAGATAATGAAGTTATTAACTCCGAAAGTTTTAAAGTAAAAAAAATTTTGGATTTAACCGGAGCAGGAGACTTGTTTGCATCGGGATTTTTAAAAGAATATTTAGATCAGTCAGACATTAAACAATGTCTTAAAACTGGTTCAGAACTTGCTGCCAAAATTATTCAAAAGATTGGTGCACGGCTTAATTAGTCAACAAATAATAAGAAGATTCTTTTTCAATTATAAAATTTTTTTCCTTAAAATACTTATAAATTTTTTTTCTTAAGCGATGCAAATGAGTTTCAAAAGCATGAGTATCTAGATCAAGACTATATTTCCAAATACTTTTAAGTAAAAAAGATTTGCTCAAACCATTATTATTATTAAGAGCCAAGATTAATTCTAACTCTTTTTCTGTTAATTTAACCTTTACTTTTTGCTTGATAATACACCTTTCATTTGAATCAATTACATAATCTTTAATTATAATTTGAGAATTTTTTAAAAAAATATACTTAGTAATTAAAATATTTAGGATTTCTTTAAATGATAAAATATTAATTGGAAGTTCTAAACTTACATGAAAACCTAATAAATTTAAATTATTTTTTTTTAGATAATCTTTATGTTTTAAAAATAGAATAGTTGGCTCATTTTTCAACAAAAAATTTTTAACATCTTTAATATTCAGGTTGTCAACGAAAAGAATTTTAACTAGATTCTTTTTCTCGTCATTTCTTGATTGAATGCTGGAGTTTAAAATATTGTTAAAATCTAATTCATTTAATATATTTGAAAAAGTTCTTGATCCAAAAATTGTTAAATAAGTACTATTCATAAATTTATATATAATCTACAAAATATGATAATTATAAATAAATCCGGCTTTATAAGATATAAAAATTTAAAATTTAAATGCACATTAGGAAGTGCTGGAATAGGTAAAAAGAAAAAAGAGGGAGATAATATCACCCCCGTAGGAATCTATAAAATACTAAATGTTTATTATAGAAGAGATCGAATAAAAAAATTAAATACAAAATTTAAAATTTATCAAATTAAAAAAGATATGGGTTGGTGTGATGACCCAAAAAGTAGAAAATATAATCAATTAATAAGAATTCCATCCAATTATAACCATGAAAAATTATATAGAAAAGACAATGTCTATGATTTAATTGCAGTTTTAAACTACAATAAAAATCCAACCATTAAAAACAAAGGAAGTGCAATATTTATTCATTTAACAAAAAGTTACAAAAAAAAAACTGCAGGATGTATAGGTTTAAAAAAAAAAAATTTACTAAAATTATTAAATCAGATTAAGATAAATACAAAAATTAAAATTTGTATTTAGTATTTAAGAAAATATCTTAGAGCCAATTCTTACATAAGTTGAGCCAAACTTAATTGCTTCAGAATAATCTGAGCTCATGCCACAACTCAATTCGCTTAGGCTATTTTTATATGCAAGTTCTTGCAGTTTTTTAAAATAAAAACCAGGATCCTTACTAATAGGAGGAATGCACATTAATCCCACAACATCTAAATCTGTTGATTTTTTGCAGTAATCTAATAGTTGGAACAAATCTTTTTCTAATACGCCATTTTTTTGCACTTCATTACCAATATTTACTTGAATAAAATATTTAAGTTTTTTTGACGTTAACTTTTCTTCATTATCCAATAATGAGGCGAGTTTTTCTGTATCTAAAGTATGAATATAATCAAAAGTTTTTATAGCGTCTTTTACTTTGTTAGATTGAAGCCTGCCTATTAAGTGAAGTTTAAATTTGTTGTTTTGACTTTTTAAAAGATTACTCCATTTTATGCTGGCATCTTTAACTCTATTTTCACCAAAATCTACTTGCCCTAGATCAATAATTGATTTAATTTTTTCTATATCAACATTTTTTGTAACAACAATTAAGTTATTTTTTGTATTTTGATTTTTAATATCATTTTTAATATTTATAAAATTTGTTAAATAATTCATTTATACATGAGGCTAAATCATTATATATTTACTGAAAAACTAACTTATAATTTAGAAAAAAAAACTAAATTTATTAACATAATCTATAATAGCAATTTTGAAGATAAAGATAAATTTATTAATTTTCTTAATTTGAATTATTATTGTAAAAAAAAAAAAATTCCTATTTTTGTTCTAAATAACACTAAAATTGCGATTAAGTACAAGCTCGATGGAATTTTTTTAACAAGTGATAATAAAAGATTTAATCTAACACCCTATGTTAAAAAAAAATTCAAAATTATTGGTTCTTGCCATAATCAAATGGAGTTTTTTACTAAATATAATCAAGGTTGTGAGGAAATTACTTTTTCACCATTTTTTTTTAATAATAAATATTCTAAAACAAAAATATTGGGTCCAATTAAATTTAATTTAATAAGTCGAAATTGGAATACCAAAATATGCGCTTTGGGAGGAATTAATGAAAAGAATTTAAAAAAAATTCAGTTAACGAAGTCTCGATCTATAGGATACAAAGTTTAAAACAAAAAACCCACTCACATTTAAGTGAGTGGGTTTTTTTAAAATTAAACAGTTTTAATTAAAAAGCTGTTAAAAGTCTTGTGAAGATAGTTTTGCCTTCTGCACCTGCAATACCATCGATTTGTTCGTATTTACCAGCACCAACTATAAGAGCAACTGGTCCTAGATTATATCCAGCTTGTATAGAAGTTACTTTTGCAGTTTCAGCTGAGCTATCTTGTTTAGCAGTAGTGTGATGTATTTGAAGAGATAGGTCTTTATTAACCGCATAGGCTAATCCGTAACCTTTTTCTTTAATTTCATCAGCAGCTGCCGTACCTACAGCAGAATTTCTACCATTATGTTTAGTATATTCAACGCCGGCCGTTATTGGACCAGTATTGTATGAAACACCAAAGTTTGTTTGCTCAGGTTCTACACCTGATGTACCTTTTTCTTTTTTACCTTTAAAGGCATAAGTATTTAAACCTGCAACGCCAAGTCCACCAGTAAAGCCAACTTCATAAGCAGAAGCACCTGATTCACCCATTCCTTCAGATGTTCCAGCTTCAGAAGTGTTTGGAATGTAAGAGTAAGATACTTTTCCAAGTTTAGCTATGTCTTGAATTATCGCAAAACCAAAAGATTGTCCTGCATTAGTTCCTGGAGACGCTTGAATTAAAAAACTACTTTGCGTCGTTGCGTTAGCAGCTCCATCTATCACGTCGGCAGCATCATAACCAAATGCAACTGAAGCATTTCTAGCGCTATCAGATCTTTGAATATGGTCTCTGCTTATTGATAAAGTTGTTCCGCTTGAAGGATTAATGAAATCTATAAAAACGTTTTCATCAAAAGAACTTGCAGCAGAGTTGCCATCTACTTCTATTGAAAAACCACTTGCGTAGTCCCAACCAAAGTTAGTTTTTCCTTTATTTTGTATGTTGAGTTGTTGCTCCGTTCCAAATCCCCTAGCTGATTCTGCAGCTGTGTCCATATCATAGTGGGTTTTGTAGCCAATTCTCATTTCTCCTGTAATTGTCGTCTGTGAAAACGCAACACCAGTCAAAACAGAACTAACTAGAGCAGTGCTTACTAATAGTTTTTTCATTGTTTTTCCTTTGTTTATATTAAAATTGTTTAATTTTTAAAAAATTAAACGTTCTATATTTATCAAAGATTGTGGAAAATTTCTTAAATTTGCTATAATTATGCAAAAATATTATTCTATGTTGTATTTTTACAACATATTAATATCTATGCTAATTCAAATTATGTTTAATTTAGAAATATAGTGGTTATATGTCATTTAAAATGAGACAATCTATTTTTCTTATAATTGCAGTCTTTTTGGGTTTAATAGGCTGTTCAAAAACTGACCCTATTACCAACGAAAGAGTTGTAATTGAAGTCGATCCTGCAAAAAAAGCTAGGGAAGCGGCTGCGAGAGGCGGTGGATTATTTGGTGAGTTTGGTAAAGGTAACTCGCAGGGAACAGTAACTGCAAACTTTAATAATTCCAATGTTTTGTGGCGTGCCACACTTAAAAGTCTAGATTTTTTGCCTTTGCTTAATACTGATTATACTGGGGGAATTATAATTTATGATTGGTATTCACAAAATAATAATTCAAAAGAGCAAATAAAAATTTCAGTTCAATTTTTAGATAATGAGCTAAGGTCAGATTCAATAAAAGTAACGGCTCATAAAAAAATCTGTGAGACTTCAGAGCGTTGTTCAAACTCAACCCTTGACCAAAATTTTGCAAATTCTGTAAAGGAAAGCATTATCGCCTCCGCTCGTACTTTAAAAATTGAAGAAGCTAAAAAAGAAAAAAAGTAGTTTTAGAAGGATGGAAAATTATAATCCTTTAGTTATTGAAAATAAATGGCAGTCTTTTTTTGAAAAAAATCAAATCTTTAAAACAAAAAAAAGTTTAGGAAAAAAGTTTTATTGCCTTGAAATGTTTCCTTATCCATCTGGAAATATTCATATGGGTCATGTCAGAAATTATACATTAGGGGATGTCATCGCTAATTTTAAAAGACTTAATGACTACAATGTTCTTCATCCAATGGGGTGGGATGCTTTTGGTTTACCAGCAGAAAATGCTGCCTTACAAAATAGTTTGCATCCAAAAGAGTGGACATTAAAAAATATTTCAGCGATGAAATCACAATTAAAACGTTTAGGTCTTTCTATTGATTGGGATAAAGAAATTTCTACTTGTGATGAATCATACTACAAACATCAACAGATCTTATTTTCTCACCTTTTTAAAAAAGGGATAGCTTATAAAAAAAAAAGTTATGTAAATTGGGACCCTATCGACAATACAGTTCTTGCAAATGAACAAGTAATTGATGGTAAGGGCTGGAGGTCTGGAGCGGTCGTTGAGAAAAAAGAATTAAATCAATGGTTTTTAAATATTACAAAATATTCTGATCAACTATTGAAATCACTTGATGGCTTAAAAGGTTGGCCAGAAAAAGTGAGATTAATGCAAAAAAACTGGATTGGAAAATCCATGGGTTGTGAGATTAATTTTATCTCTGATTTTCAAAATACTAAAATTAAAATTTTTACAACGCGACCAGACACAATATTTGGAGCTTCATTTATTGCTATTGCCCCCAATCATCCTTTTACTGAATCTTTTAAGAATGAGAAAAATTTTCAAGATTTTAAAGAACTTGCATTAAAAAATATTGGAACAGAATCATCATTATCTAAAAATGAAAAATTAGGTTTTAAAACTCCATTTTTTGTATCGCATCCTTTTTTAAATAAAAAAATACCAATTTATGTAGCTAATTTTATACTTATGGATTATGGAACAGGAGCTATATTTGGTTGTCCGGCACACGACCAGAGGGATTTGGAATTTGCCAAAAAATATAATTTAGAAATAATTCCAGTTGTAAGCCCTAATAAGTCTAAATCGGTAATAATTAATGATCAGGCGTATACCGATGATGGCTATATTATTAATTCAGATTTTCTTAATAATTTAGGTGTTGAAGATGCAAAAAAAAATGTG
>JACCDP011062817.1_pt1 | contig 10558 bp, 4 predicted proteins | sample 7445841 | NCBI WGS metagenome assembly JACCDP01 (sample SAMN15323441, study PRJNA562643) | freshwater metagenome | isolation source: river surface water | place: USA:Blue River Watershed | collected 2017-08-17
CCTGCCCGGCTTCTTGACGTTAAATCGTGGAGCGCATGGAAGAACGAAGCACTAGGTTTAGTCGCCGAACCGGAACCAGACTACGAACCCCTAAAGCAGGCGGCAGAACGCATCGCACAGGCAACCGGCCCCAACTATTTGAAGGCCATCAAGGGATTGCCACAATCCGGACTAGGCATGATCGCCTCAGGCGATCGGGCCGCTATCATGCTCCATGGCTTAATCTGGCAGAAGCCTGGCAATAAACTCGGGATGGTCGATAAGTCGGACACCTTCAATCGGTTGAAGCTTAACCCTAGAGCCCTCTCCGATCTAGCAGAGGTTGCTGAATACAAACTTGGGATCACAAACACCCTGGGTCTACGTCCGTATGCAGACCTCCCCCTGGAGCTTCACGCGCACTACGGAAATGATGAAATTCAGGCTGCCTTCGGCAGGGATATCTTTAGTGAGTCAGGGCAAAAAGGCGTCGGCGTGCTGCACTTTCCGTGGTGCAAGGCCTACGCCCTTCTCGTCACGCTTAACAAGTCGGACAGAGACTTCTCCCCATCAACCATGTACAGGGATTACCCGATCAGCCGCGAACTCTTCCACTGGGAATCACAGTCCAACACCACCCAGAAATCGGAAAGCGGACAAAATCTGATCAACCATGCCGCGAAAGGATACTCCATCCACCTGTTTGTCCGCAGCACCCGGACAATCGGGCCGGTTACCGCCCCCTTTCAATACCTAGGGAAGGCCGAATACGTTGAACATAAAGGAGAATGTCCAATCAGCTTTATCTGGAAACTTGAGCACCTCATGCCCGGGGAACTCCTCGAGGGGAACGCTCAATAAACGGAAGGACAATGCTGTAAATGTGCATATGGCTTTGATTTCTGAGTCCGTCAGAGCAAACAATTGATCAAAGCATTCAAACCGGAAATGACATGAGCTACCTGGTGTAGAAATACTTGTCATTAATTCACTGCAAGACCAAGGAGCATGTTCGTTTAGGCTAAACGGTATTGTAGACCTGAGGCCCTTCCAATCGAGGCTTTCAATGCGGCAGATACGGCGCCGTCTTCGGCGAGAAGGACCACTTCCCTCTCGGCTCGAGTGACGGCGGTGTAGACCATCTGGCGAGAGATGAAGTCTTCCTTGGACGTCTTGCCGAGGACGACGATGACCTTACCGAACTGCGACCCTTGCGAGGCGTGAATGGTCGTGGCAAAGGCCGGGAGATACTCGGGTAGCTGCGCCAATCCGAACGCCTTGATCTCCTCTCCGGACTGGAAGTAGGCACGATCGCCGGAAACGATCCCAATCTCGCCGTTGGTGATGCCAAGGTCGAGGTCATTGCGCGTAACCATGATGATGGCCCCGTCATCTTGAGGACTCGCTATCTTGAGCTGCTCCATGATCAGACGGGAAAGAGCCAGCGAGCCCATCGGTCCCACCCGGTGTGAACAAAGCAGCCTAAGCTGGCCGAACGCTACCATCGCCTGGTTGATAAGCCCCTGTTGTTCGTTGACGTCAGCAAGGGCCGCCGCACGCGCAAGCCTCACCACCTCCACATAGGTGTTACCTTCACCGGAGAGCACATGCGAGACGACAGCTTCGGGAGTCAGCTCGACCAATCCCGCCTTGGCACGATCGGCGTTCGCAACCCCCTCTACCCCGGAGATGTCCACGGAATTGATCGAAGCAGCGAGACGAGCAATTGGGCTATCCTGACCGAATCGATGCTGGAACTCGAAACGATGAAGAACACCCAGTTTAGCCTTCTGCAAGGCCTGGGACTTACAAAGATCGGCCAGCACCGAACCGACGTCGACCGACGGAAGCTGATCAGGGTCACCGACGATGATGAGACTGGCGGAGGAGCTCAACGAGTCGAGCAGCTGACGGAAGGTCACCAAGTCGACCATCGAGGCCTCGTCGACCACGACAAAATCCGCCTTCAATCCGTTACGTGAATCCCGGATGAAGGCATGCACGGTCTGGGCCTGGATACCGGCGAAGGCATCCTGCCTGGAACTATCGAGGCCCTCCTGAATACGAATGCGTGCACGATGGGTCGGGGCCAATACGGCAATCCTGTCCTTGGACACCTTACCCGCGGTCTGCGCGACCTTGAGCATGGCCCGGATGGTACGCGTCTTTCCCGTCCCAGGACCGCCGGTGACGATCAAGAACCGGCGGCGCCCCAAGGCCAGCAATGCTGCATGCTTGTCCTTGGAAAGATCTTCTGGACGCAAGTATTCGGCTTCGGGGTCAACTTTCCAGGACTCAGAGCGTGGCTGGTTGATGGCCGCCAAGGAATGAACGAACAGGTGCTCGGCATCATCCATCGAACGCAGATAGACCAGCGCAGTGGTTCCATCCTCCTCGGGTTTAGCCAGTTCAAGCACGGCCAGAGGAGCATCCAGATGCGGCTCGTCACCGGACTCACCCGGAGCGGCCGAGGGGCCAAAAAGCTTGCCCGAGGGCGGCTCACCAACGTGTCGGTGACAGGTTTTGCCACGCAGAACGGCTTCGTAGGCTGAGGCGATGATTGCCTGCGTTTCAGGCGCAACCTCTACCCTGGCCTCAGCGACGAGGAAAGAGGCGAGATTTCGAGCCATGACCGGCTCCTCGGCCCGTCGTGACTTATTTGGAGATTGGCTCATTCTGCGGTGAAAGGTTTTTGGGGTTGGCGAGCTGAAGGCGGAGACTTTCGATGAATTCCCTGGTCGGACGATAATGATGGCAGCCGATCTCTCCCCTGCCCTCGTGTCCGAACGCACGCAGGAAAAGATAGTAGACGCCGCCGAAGGAGGCGGTCTTGGCCGAACCGGGCTTCGAAGGAGGGTCATAAGACCAACCAGAACCTAACGATTGCCTGAGGAAACCGTCGAGGGCCGCCGCGTAGAGCGAATACTGAAGGTGATAGAAGCTCTCGGCCATCTCAAGATCGACCGTGGCACGGTCATAGTCCGAGACCTGATTTCCCAGGAAGTTCGTCTTCCAGTCGACGATGTAGAAGCGTCCTTCATGCATGAAGATGAGGTCCGCTACGCCCGTCAGAACGCCTTCGACAGGCTTCTTTGCCATCGAGACGCCGGCGAGAGGCGAAGGTCCCTTGCCCACGCGAGGATAATGAGCCGTAAACTCTTTTTTGAACAGAGCCTTGATACCTTCGATCGATTCAGCGCCGAGACTCGAACGCAGCGCGAAACGGATCTCGGAGAGAATCTTGGATTCATCGATGTCCTTGAGGCAAAAACCGGCAGCTCCGGCATCGCCGAGGGGCGGCAACTTCGCCGACAACCAGAGCTGGCAGGCCTTGGCCGTCTGCGCCGCCATGTTCTTGTAGTCTGAATCGTCACGGGGGGCGGGGATGCCTGAGACAAGCAGTCTCTCGCGGACATACTCGACGAGCGATCGCCCGTCCCGCGTCTTCCCCTTCGCGGCCGACTTGAAGTCAAGGCCATCCAGAAGCTCGTGGATGAAGACGCCGAACAAAGCCCCCTTGGCACCTGAGCCCAAAAGAACATCTTCTTTGGAGTCATCCTGAAAGACATGGCTTTGGCTTCCCCCGGAATTATCTTCCTGGCCGGGAAGATATTCCTTCGGAAACTCCTGATGCTTGGTGATCGCGGTGAAATTAGTACTGCCGAGCGCCTTGTTGATCTTCTTCAGGCCATCGGCCGTTTCATCGTAGGCGAGCCCGGAAGGGGGCTCGGATTCGTATTCATCATCAGAAAGACTATCCTGACCGATCAATGAGTCGTCCCAAACGATGGATTCTTCAGCTTCCGGCGTCTTTCCTGATGCCACGAGTTTCCAGCTGAAAGCGTCGAGGCCGGCATTCTCCAGCACCTCATGGAGACCGATGTTCCCCTCCTTCTTCTTTGCATCCTCACGCGTCATCACCACCAAACGGTGCTTGGCGCGGGTGATGGCGACATAAAGCAGGCGGGCGTTCTCCTGCAAAACCTGCAATTCGACATCATCTACAAGCTTGGGATAGGACTTCTCCAGTTCGTCCTTAGGACCGAGAAGCAGCTGGCGCTTATCGCCATTGCCAGTCTTCAAAACGGTTCCGGCGATGCCCTTGGACTGACCCGCCTGCTTGAGGTAGATAAGCACGGCGCCGTATTCGAGTCCCTTTGACTTATGGATGGTCTGCACGACGACACGGGGGCGGGCGGACTCAGGACGTAGCGACTCATCCATCTGCGCATCCGTATCCATGTCCACGCTGGCCCCAGAGATCTTGGCTTCGAGATGGGTCACTACCTGATGGGGATCCCACAACCGCTCGCGCTGACGGGCGGCGAGGAGTTCTCCGACATGCGAAAGATCGACGAGTAAGCGCGAACGGAAGAGAGCGCGAGCGAGCGACTCCTGGACGGTGCACAACCCCAAGGGAGCGACCCGGGTCAGGTGACTCCAACAGGAAGTAAAGCCATGCTTGGTCCAAATCGCATGGGCCTTGGCGACCCAGGCGGCGAGCTGGGTGTCGACCGCCTGCAAGCCAGCTTCGGCGTTTTCGCCGGTAAGCTTAGCCGCGAGGTCTCCGAAAAGCGCCGGACGGGCATAAATCAGAGCCCTACGGGCGCGGACATCCTCATGATGAAGGACGGCACGGAGAAGCAGCAGCGCGACATAAGCAGCCTGCGTCGAGAATACTGACTGGGTCGACTCGAGGGCCGCAGGCAGGCCGGACTTCACCAACTGCCGATGGAGATCGTCGGCCTCCTGGTTGCCGCGGACAAGGACGCCCACGGTTCCTTCGGTCACCTTCGCCTTGTCGAGATCGTTCAGCAGACGCGCGACTTCCTTCGGAATCTGCGTGGCATCTGTGCTCGGAACAATGCGGAAAGGAGGGGTCGGCAGGACATCCTTCTTCCCGGGCGCAGGCAGGGCATTGTTGTATCCGAGCTCATTATCGGCGAAATAGCGCGGCAGCGAAAACAGCTGATTGAAGGCTTTGATGACCACCGGATCCGTGCGGAAGTTGTTGTCCAGGGTGTGGACTACGCCATCTGTGACGTCCCTTCGTGCCTCGATGTAGGTGCGGATATCAGCGCCACGAAAACCATAGATGGCCTGCTTGGGGTCGCCTACGGCCACCAGAAGCATCTCCCGTGAACCAGGATCCTCGGCTCGCGGCACGAAGAAATGGCTGAAGATCGACCACTGGGTATCGTCGGTGTCCTGGAACTCATCGATCAGACAGCAAGAGAAAGACCTCCTGACCGAATCCGTGAGCGCGGCTGAGCGCTCAGACTTCTCAGACAAGGCCTCCCTGAGCTTCAGGATGAGGTCATCAAAAGTGACGGTATTTCGCAGGGCGCGTCGGGCAGAGACGAACTCCAGGATTTTGGTTTGCAGACTTGGTGACTCTCTCTCGAAGGCTTCCTTGGCAGATTCCAACATCTTCTTTTTAAAGTCTTTCCCATCTTTGGTCCGCCAGTTCATATCTGGCATCACCGCCGGTATGCCGATATTGCGGAAAAGCAGCCTGACGTCGCAACTCGGGTCGGCCAGAAGCGCCCTTACGGCCAGCACGCACTCACTCAGCGGCCATTTGGCGGATTGTGAACGAAACCAGTCCTGGGCGATTTCTTGGATGAGCTCATCCGGGGCGACGGGCGCCGAAGCCAAAGGAGGGAATCCATGGTTGGGGCCATGCTCAGAAAGGACGTGCTGGCAGAAACCGTGGATCGTCGTGATGCGGAGACGGTAAAGCTCGTCGACCGCGTCCCTGACCCTCTGAATCCGTTGCGTTTCGACGTCCCCCTGGCCTACCGCCAAGATGGAACGCAAAGAGGCCAGCTCGGATTGACCGGTCTCGGTGATGGTGCCATTCTTCTCGGCAGCGACTAATCGTTCCATGGCTGAGCCGTCGGCGATCGATTTGAGACGGGCGCGGACACGCTGCCGCATCTCCATCGCGGCGGCTTCCGTGTAGGTGACTAGGACAATCTCACCGACACGCTTGGACCGCTCGGCGACAAGGCGCAGCACTAGCAATTCCAAGTTGAAAGTCTTGCCGGAGCCGGCACCGGCTTCGATCAATCGGAAGCCCGGCGAAAGGAAGCCCTCGAGGTCAGGCTTGAATGTGATGTTTCTGCTCATTAGCTTTTCTTGATCAAACCGGACTCGAAGAGGCCTTCGAATGACTCGGCATATTTAACGAGATCGATGTTTTCGGGAAGGATGTAACGATTGGCACCTTTTTGGGCGGCACCATAATCTCCAGTAAGGTCTTTCTGCTCAAAGCGAGGCTTAGACTTGACCGCAGTCGGGGACGCGGGGACCTCCGGAGACACAGGCGCAGGCGTATCAGCATCCGCCTCATCCGTCGACCTGTTCGTCTTAGTAGCCTTGGGAAGCTTGACGTAGGAATCTTTGAGCACCTTGGCCAGCAACTTGACGAAGGGAGGCTGCTTGCTGCTCAAGATGTGCGATGCGACGTCCATAATGCGCTTTCGCATGACTCCCAGACGCCGAGCATCGTCCTTGAGCGCCTCTGCGGTGAACTCAATCGAGACGGTAACCGGCTGCATGGAGTCCAGTTTCTTTCCACGGGCAAGAGGTGGCATACCAGTAATCACCGCACGGGTGTAGAGCTTATCGTTTCCAGACCCGAAGGAGTTACGGCGGAGGAGATACGCCAGCGCGGCAAGCTCGAACTCAGCTGTATTCTCCGAAGTTATCGCTTCATCGGTGATTAAATTCAGAATGCCTGGATTATTCTCATCAGGCTCGGTAGGCGGTTGCACGGAAAGCCGAGAGAAAGCCTTGCGCACCCGAGGACCACGATTGACCCAGAATTTCGAGCGGAACTTCTTGTCGGGCGAGGCCGGCATGATCTCGGCGACCTGGCCGTAAGCCAAAATCGTCGCGGAGGCCTGCAAAATGACCTCATCCGCCTCTCGCTTGGCCAAAGGAAGGATGCCGCGCAGATAAAGCTCTTTACGATGCTTCTCCAAGTCAGTCGCCTGAAGCCCACGCTCCCGGGCATACCTGACTACTAAGTTCACCAGGCGCGGAGCATACTCCAGAGGCTCGTTATCGGGCAAAGGATAGTAGGGCTGAGGTGCGGATACGTTCAGTTCGGTGAGAGCGAAGTCGGCCGGACTTGACCAAAGGGCGAGCCATTGATCGTCGTCCATAGATTCGAGGTCAGCCCTGGTCTTGGGCTCAAGCACTCCTTGGTCGACGGTGTCCGCGATGGCTTCGCCTACCTTTGAAGTCACCTTGTCGAAAGTCTTAGGGGCTTCGGATGCGACGACCAGAGGCAACTGATACTCCATCAATCCGTGGTTTTGGATGAAGAACCCTCGCTCCTGTCGCTTGCCCACGAGATCGGAACAAAGACGTTCCAGCATCTCCACCGGAGTGGCGGGCGCGGCGGCCTTGCCGCTATCCCCGATGTAGCCGTCGAAGGTCACGATCAGCCGCTCACGGGCGGCGGCCAGAAGCAGCAGGAACGCATGGGCGGAGGTATCCTCGGAAGCACGCAACGCCTGCAGCGAGAAAGTCTCCTTGGAGCCCGAGGTGATTTCACCGTCGGAAGGGCGGGCAACCTCCGGACCGATGTTCTTAGATTGGGACGGGAAAGCCCCGTCATTCATGCCGAGAAGGGCGATGATCTTCGCAGGATGCACGCACGCGGCCCGCAGCGGAGCCAGAGTGGCCGCGCCGCGCATGAACTGACCGGCCCCGGCGGAGAATTCGCATCGGCTGATGATGATCTCCCTGAATAGACCGTGCGTGATGGGTCCGCTGAAGCGGACGGAGTCGCGACGGGCAAGCTCCAGTGAACGACACAACTCGCGATACTCCGCCAGATAATCGTCATGCTGCGGCAGGATGCCGATGGCGGCCCGGAACCTATCAAGCCATTCGGCAAGGGTAGCCGGGGTGCGCGCTTGGCGTGTCCATTCCCTGACGACGCCGAGGATTTCCAAGGCTTGGGAGGCCAGCCGAAGATGCTCACGACCTTCGACGCCCGTGAGAGGGAGCAATTCATCGGGTTCTCCCCTGTCATGGACAAACTCACGGCTTCCCGTCGCCGAACCAATGGCGATACGACGGATGAAATCGTCCAAGGTGCCGACGCGACTGACATCCTCCGCCTTGGCCTCCTGCCCTGCCGTGTCTTTGCGATGCTGGAAATCCACGCCCCAAAACATCGGGGCCACTTCGAACCACTTCCTGAGCACGTCGAGCTGCTCGACCGACCAGCCGTGCTTGGCCTGGACGGCGCGCATCGAAAGAAGGTTGAGCACCTCGTTGGCGGTGATGCGTCCCTCCGGGAGGTCAAGCAGGGCTTTGGTCGCCGCTCCGAAGGCAGAATTACGCGTGCCATACATCGCGGCGGTCCTGACACTGATCCGGGGTTCGCGACCGCTCAACACGCTCTCGAGCAACGGTGCGTAAAGTTCCGGATCGGGTGACAGGATGAGGACATCACCCTGACGCAGGGAGGGGTCGGCGGCAAAGGCACGCAGAAGCTCCTCACGCAGCACTTCGACTTCCCGTCGAGGTCCATGGCATCGATGGATGGCCACGGTGCCGTCGGCGGCGCAATCTCCCTTCGGAGCAGTTTCGAAATCCTGGATGCTGCACTGGATACTGCCCAGCAAACTCGTCGGTGAGGCCAGAGGCCTGACCGCGCCGGCATCGTCTGCCCCGTAGCTGTCGAAGACATCACAAAGTTTCTGTTGCTGCTGCCGGAAGAAACGTCCCGCGTAAGCCAATAAGGGGACTCCCGGCGACTTCAGGGTGGGAGGACGCGCGAGGCCATCTTCCCCGAGCCAATTCAACTTGGCCTTCGAGGACGATTTGCTACCGACGGCTGCCTGTCCCAGGTCGAGATGGAAACCAGGCGTCGGTTGAAAGTGGAAGATCACGACCTTGATCGCCGAATCGGCGTCGCCCCGAGACAGTGCGGCCAGGATATGGAGCACGGTGAGGGGGATGTCGCCGAACGAGACCAAGGTAATGCGACCGGGCAGACGCGAAGCGATTAGGCGACGGAGATCGCCGCTGCCGCCGTCACCCTGGAGAGCGGTGAGCACATCGACCTCGTGCACGCTACCCTTGCCGAGATCGGTGCGCACTTGATCGGAAAGATTGCGCCACAGCCTGGACCAGCGAGTATCCTGCCCTCCCGCCGAAGGTGATTCGGCCTGCCTAATCCACTCGGGATCATTACGAAGCAACTCACGGAAGTGAGCGGCCAAGCGATAACTCAGCCGCCATCTGACCATCTCCGCACTGATCTGAGCTGCCTGGGCTTCCTCCGCAGCAACGCCGGGACGGTTGATTCGATCAAGTTCCTCCGAACCATTGAACTGACGCCAATCATAGGCGCAGGAGGCGCCGGGGCTGACCAAGTTGTAAATCAACGAAGGAGCGGCGTCAAAAGGCATCAGATCCGCCTTCCCCAAGCCTCTCTCCTGGGAGATCAGCCATGAGGAGAAGCGCCGCGTCGTCATCATGTCGGCGTTCATATGCACCTGCATACCGCCCTCGTTCAGAAGCGCATGGGTTAGCCAGTTGCTCTGGGCACGACCATCGACCAGGATGATGTCGCGGGTGAAAGGCATCCCCTGCTCTGTCCTGAGGTGGGCGCCAAGTTCGCGCACCAAATCAAAGAAATCGCAGAATGTACGGACCTCTGCAGCAGGGTCTTCTGGTTTGGCCATTAGGGGGAAGGATATGCACGATATGCCCAAGGGCTGGCAGCTAGGCAAGTGGCTTGCACAAAAGATGAATTATAAAACAAGGCGTGACGGAGGGCATCCACGAGGAAGGGGCCGCCTGCTTGCAGGCCTTCAGATTCTGACTGTTATCAGGGCTACCCCCTAACTATCATGCGATAACCGACTTCAGAATACGGCCAAGGCTGGGGGTGAATTTTTTCTCCTTACTACGTAAGGAGGATTTTACGCAGGAAAAATCATCTTGAGCGGCGAGGGTCTGCGGCCATCTCGGGCCGCCCTATGCACCGCGACGAAAACAACCGAGACGAACTCCCCAACGAATCCAAAACCGGCCGGCCCGATTTCAACAAGGTGTTCGCCAAAGAACTGGGCAAACAACCTAACGACTGGATGGATGGCATGAAGCCCCACCGGCTGATCAACTACACGGTCAGCGAGGACCTGCTCAAAGCGGCGGCCCTTGAGGCCCATAGACTGATCGCAATGCTGAACCGACCGGAAATCAGCCCGGAGGCCCTATACATCCAATGGGAAAAGGCCGCCCTGCTCCACCATACCTTCCGGCATCAATGTCGCTACGCCAGCCTCACCGAGCAGACCAAAGACGCGCTGGTCGCCCGCCTCGGCGCGACATCCTGGCGGATTCGCGACTTCCTCCGCTTCGCCTACCAAGACGCGAAGAAAATCAACTTCCGCGAAGCCCATCTGGAAATCGCTCAGATGATCGTGGCCAGCCTCACGACGAGGGAGGCCAAGCAACAGTGGGGTGATAACGATAAAGCCGAGGTCGCTGAATGTCTCCTAGCCCTGGGTAAACAGGAGGAGGCCCTCAAGTGCGTCGAAGAAGC
>JACCDP011018109.1_pt1 | contig 10555 bp, 9 predicted proteins | sample 7445841 | NCBI WGS metagenome assembly JACCDP01 (sample SAMN15323441, study PRJNA562643) | freshwater metagenome | isolation source: river surface water | place: USA:Blue River Watershed | collected 2017-08-17
TAGGCCCCCCCTCCCCAAAGACCATCAAATAGTTAAAAAAATTGAAACCGCTGACTCCCTTAGCCAAAAGCCGTCGCCGAAGTATTCTGAAGCACCCAAGCAAATGGAAGACATTGCCACCGCCGACGTCGTTAAGATCGACATTGGATACTATGTGCCCGTGATGCCCACCGAAGAGTCCCAAGCCGACAAGGGAATCGACCACCCGCTCTGGTCCTGCAGCGATTGCGACACCGTCTGGCGCTCTCACGAGTGCATGCGTTGCCCTGGCTGCGCACGCGAGGTCGGATCTCGTTTCATCCTGAACGAAGAGCAGACGAGCGACCTACTGGACGCCGTCGTGGATCTTGACGAAAGCGTGCCGACCTGGGACGAACAGAAAAAGGACCATGCGATGTGGGAGTTCCGCAACCTGCTTCGCACGCACGTCCCGTGGTATGACATGAACTCACGCCAGACCATCCAGGCCTGCTACGAAGCACTTTGCGCTCGCGCACAGCACTTGAAGATACTCTTCGCCATCTCCTTCTTCCAAGATGAGTACACGCATGCTCCCGAGGAGGAAAAGACGTTCTGCCCTGAAATGCCCTACTTCGAGCGGGATGCGCATTATGACCGTATGAGACCCAGCTGGTAAGTGGGGGCACTGCGCGCCCCCACACCCCCCTCCATTGTAGAGGGAGCAAAACACATACGCTACAAAAAATAAAAAATAAATAAAAATAAAACATAAAAAATAAGGGGACACCCTATTTTTTATGTGGTTGAAACAAAATTGAAGCAGGCAATGACTAAAAAGAAAGCCATCCAACTAGTCATGCCAGCCATCCACGTCACCCAAGAATCCCAAGCCGACAAAGGGATCGACCACCCGCTCCTCACGTGCGCCTGCGGTGCCATCTGGCGCTCCCATGTGCACTCTTTCTGCCCTATGGGCTCGTGCGAGGAGGGCACTCTCATGATACTGGACGCCCGCCAGAGCTCGAACCTGTTTGTGGCCATGTATCAGCTGGATCTGATCGGTCTCTCCTTGACCCAGCCGCAGATGGGGTTCGAGTTCGGAAAGTTCCGTGTATTGCTGAAAGAGCATGCGTCATGGTATGACAGAACCAATCGTCGATTGATTCAGGCCTGCTACCAGAACGTGCGCGAGCGAGGAGATACGAGCGACAAGGCTGCGCTTGCCATTGCCTTCTTCAAGAACGACTTCCTGTGGGCGTCTGACGACGAGAAGACGTTCTGCCGCCAAGACGATCTTGACGGGTGCTCAGAGTAGGCACTACGCCATAGCAACAAAAAATAACAAAAATAAAAACGGGGGAAACCCCTGTTTTTATGTGGCATGTAGCCTTTCTAAGGGATATGTGTCCCCATAAAAAAATTGAACGAATGTGCCAAGGAAAGAAAGTCAACTACCATGCTTTCCATTCAACCCACGCCATCCATGCAACTCGTCCATGCCCTTGAGGCTAACGAGGCCGCCCAGCTCATTGCTGCGCATTCCAAGACTCGGCAGCCCTTTGTGCCCAGCGAGCCACTCACCGTGGAAGACTTGAAGGCTCGTGCGATCCAAGCCACCGAGGAGTCCCAAGCCGACAAGGGGATCGACCACACGCTCTTCACTTGCGGCAAGTGCGCCACCGTCTGGCGCTCCCGCGGGTTCACTCGTTGCCCGACATGCGATGGTCATGTTGGCACGATCCTCTTTCTGGATGATGACCAGCGCAGCGATCTACATGAGACCGCATATCGCAGTGGCATCGGTCGCCCCCCATACACCACCGAGCAGGTGAACTGCGCCCTGGATGAGTTTCGCGCCCTACTTGACACGTATGCGCCGTGGTATGATAAGACATCTCGCAAGATGATTCAAGCCTGCTACTCCACCCTTTGCGTAAGTGGAGGCACGAGTCCCAAAGTCGCGCTCGCCATTTACTTCTTCAAGGAGGAATGGACACGCGCCTCTGACGACGAGAAGACGTTCTGCCCTGAATGATCTGGGAATGCGTCCCACCACTCCACGACACTACAAAAAAATGGGGGAAACCCTGTTTTTCATGTGGAGACGAAAGCGTCTCCCTAAAATTGAAACATCCGATTCACTTCTCCAAAAGCTGCCCCTACTCTGAAAGCATGTCATCCAAGCCCCTTTCTGCCCTGCTGTCGAACTTCCCCATTCGCGTCCTTGCGTCTGAGTCAGAACGGAAAGACAAAGAGGTCCTCGTGAAGTGCCGCACCATGTCTGGTTCGGAACACATTGTCGCCATTGCTGACTGGCAGCTCAGCAGCACAATCGCCTTGTATGCGGGGCACGTCTGCGACGTGGATTATACACGCATCCATCTTGCCATTGACTGCGAGACTCTCGGTATGAATGTGCCCATGACGGAAGTGGCGAAACGTTTGAAGGGAAATGTCGTTCAGGTTCTCGTGAAAGAGCCTCCTGGCTTCACTCCGTCCTTCATGAAGAGCGACATCCTTGTTGGGCGTCATGCCTATCCCGTGCGCTACATGGGCGAGTAATAGATATCCACCACTCCACGACACTAGAAAATAAAATTGAGGGAAACCTTATTTTTATGTAGGGGGTGACCTAAAAATCGCTTTCGTAGTATAGATAGGATTTTCCAAGCGCATACCATGCAGTCAGGAACGAAAGAGATCTATTTCTATGAGGCCTACGACCACCATGGATTCTTGTCAAACTTCTATACACGAATGACCGTTCCCTATGAACAACCGAGAAGTGAGAAAGAATTCGATGCGACCTTTGATGAATCCAAGCTAATTCCCGTTGTATACGAGGGTATCTCATTTGCGAATTCAGAACAGGCGTTTTGTTATGCGAAAGCAAAGGCATTGGGATATGGTCCGCCTGTATTGGACGTCATTATCGCAACGAAAAACCCTTACACGATCAAGGAGATTGGCAGTGGAGCAAAACGGATCGCGGGGGTGTTGGTGGGAGAGACGGCAAATTGGTCACTGTGGGGGCCTAATGAAACGGGTCCGATCATGGAAACTATTTTGAAGTCCAAGTTTGGAGATCCCTATATGGCTCGTTTGTTGAAAGACACAGGAGATGCGCTGTTGGTGGAAGCCGCTCCAGGTGACTCCAACTGGGGGATTGGGTTTTCCGAGGATGCCGCACCTGACAACAAGAAGTCATGGGGTAAAAATCGGTTGGGCCTGACGCTCATGAGAGTTCGTGATACTCTTTAAATGCCCTAAAGGGCCATAAAAATTGAAAGCATGCACACCCTACACAAAAACCATCCCTTCGCAACCATCCCCTTGCAACCATGTCCACTCCCATGAAGATTCCCCGCACTACCAACGAACAATACAAGATCATCCGCGCCGAGGAGGAAGAACAGCGTAAACGCAAGACATGTGTGAAAAGAGAGGCGACCGTGTCACCTGTCTGCCGACGTATTATACTTGCACCTGATGTGGCGATTCAGACGATTCAGATCCCTTGTGTGGGCTCCTACACTTCTCTTCCTGAAAGCAACTCTGCCCCTTCTGCGACCACCCCTCACGCCCGCCCCTTTGAGTCTCCGCTGAACAGCCCTTGGTAGGCCATGAAAAACACACAGAAAGATAAAAAGACAGAAAGACAGAAAGATAAAAAGACAGAAAGACAAAAAACAGAAAAGAAAACAAAAGAAAAACAGGGGCGACCCTCTGTTTTTCTTTTTTTACATAGGACGAATGGCACACCCAATATGTCCCACTCCCCAAATTTGAAGACGAGAGACATGAAAAGACAAGGTATCACCATGGCCGCTCGCATCATACGCCGCCCTGTTCGCGTCCACGAATCCACCGATTCTTCCATGAAATACCTCCACGAATTGCTGTCCCGTGTTCTTGCGGGAGAAACACCCTACACGATTCTTGACGGTCTTACCCCGCAGAATAAAGGACATACTGGCGAAGCGCTTCTTCGCATTCTTGTCCTTCTCGGCATTCATCCCACGAACACCGCCTCCTTCGTCATCCCCTATTGTTCGGATGTTGCCGCGCGCCGTCTGGAACCCATTCGCGGAATATCAGACCGCCTCAACATCCTTCAGACAGGGCTCATCAACGCGGGTGGTTCAAACAAGATCGATGTCTGTTGGCGAGACGGAAGTATGATCGCCGTCTGCTCCTCTAAGATCGGAATGATTCAGGTGAAGTCCATTGCCGACCTCGAGATTGGTGCCATGCTGACCGAATTTACGGAATGCGGTGGCCAAACGGAAAATGGAAAGCAGATTCCTCGCGAGTCCGTCATGCCCTATGTGCTCGTCGACAACAAGCACGAGGTCATGATGCTCGCTGAGAAGTCCAAAGCAAGCAACAAAGTCTCCAAAGACAATCTGAACCCACTGGACATGGAGGACCTGCATCGAATGTGCGCCGTTCTGCGTGAGCGTATTGCTCCGTGTCCTTCCAAGGACGTGGAAGCGATTCTGAGCCACCTTCTGTCCGATGTGAAGCCCTCTCTTCGCAGACGCTTCCATCAGTTTCTGATCACCTCTGGTGTGATGAATGCCATTCGCGCTGGAAACAAGACCGTCCTGATGGGAGCGCTTCCACGCTCTGGAAAGACCTATATGGGTGCAGTCATTGCCATGCATTTCAAGCGAGTCCTCATCATCACCACCCGTCCTGGTGAAACCCGCATGCAGTGGCACAAGGTCTTTACGGATCACAGAGAGTTCTCTGCGTATTCCGTGAAGAGTCTGGATTCCTCCTCTTCTGCGGAGATTGCTCTTTCCAAGAGTGAATCAATGGTGGCGATTGCATCGATTCAGTTCTTTAAGATGCAGGAACGCGAGGCGTTGATCGGACTTGAGTGGGATCTTGTGCTGTTGGATGAGATCCACGAAGGCGGAAGCACCGACCTCTCTCATGCCATGCTTAATACCTACATTGGACCGAATCCCATTCGAGTCATGATGACCGCCACCTACACCAAGCCTATCGAGTATTATTCGATTCCATCGAACTGCTGCTTCTTCTGGGATTTGGAGGATGTTCGTCTCATGCGCCGTTGGGGCGAACCCGACGTCTTTGCTCGTCTGTGTGACAAGTATGGCGCATTTGAAGTGGAAAAGGCTCGTGACGACACCTATGCGAGTGGTGAAACCGATGAATCGATCCGCCGCTGCTACATGAATGCTCCGCGCCTTGGTATTCTTACCAACATGATGCAGGCCGATCTGTATGATGAACTTCGCGTGGACGCTGAATCCGATCACGTCTATGGATTCTCCATGCGGGCTCTCTTGATGACGACCAAAGATGGAACCGCATTCCAACATCCACGGGCCGTCGACACCTTTCTTGCCCTTGTCTCTGGCTCGGACAAGAGGAAGCACTACAAAAAGGGCGACATGTCGATGATGGCCCGCATTCTCCGATATTGGAAGACGATCGGCCACCGTGACGGCGATGAGTTTATGACGCATATGTGGTTTCTTCCCTCTGGCGTGGGGCAACTCTTGGAACATGTGAAGCCTGCGATGATCGCGCGCATCCGTGCGAATCCCATCCTCGCACACTTTGCGACACTCACCCTTGATTCTGGTATGGGCGACATTAGCAAGATGGTTGCAAGCGCGGTGGTCGATGCAAAGGAACAGGGCAAGCGTGGGCTGATCCTACTGACGGGCAATGTGGGCAGCTTGGGCATCTCTCTTCCTGAAGTCGATGTTGCCTTCATGCTCCACGATATCGAGAGTGCCGATATGAACTACCAGCAAATGATGCGTGTGCTGACGGAAATGGTGAGCAAGAAGTATGGCATCGTTGTCGATTTCAATGTCTGGCGCGTGTTAAGCACACTGAACACCTATGCGACAAGTCGATGCGGTCAGGCGGAACGGTCCTCTGCCGAGCGAATTCACTGGTCTGTGAGCAATCTGATTGATGTGGACCCTGACTTATGGGAGTGCGCGGAGAGCCCTGAGACCCTTCCACAAGAGAAGATTGCGGAGGAACTGACGAAACAGTGGCGCAGAATGCTTGAGCAATCAGGCACATCCCTCCAAAGACTGGCACGAACACCGATTGAGTTAGTGGGCGACGGACAGAAGGAGCTTAATCAGATTGCGAAATCGCTTTCAAGCTCTTCGAGTATAACGTATAAGGTGAATCCTGATCAATCGCATCTGCCATCAGGTATTGTGCAAAAGAGCGATGGTAACGACAGCGAAGACGATAAAAAGAGCGAAAAAGACGAAAAAGAAGAATTCATAAAGAACGTCAGTCTAAACGAGGTCATCGCACGTCTCCTCCCCGAAATAAGTGTATTATCTGGATGTCCAAATGATCTTCGAAAGGCAATGCATATCATTCGCAGCAATCCCCTCTTCCTTGAAGCCATGAATGAATTCTTGGACGGCCTCTATTCCTAAAAAACACACAAAACAATAAGAAAAATAAGAAACAATAAGAAACAATAAGAAATAAAAATGTGTGCCTACACACATTTTTTGTACATGATAAAATTGAATAGAATGGCTACTAGAATCACATCAACCACGACTACAGCAACTACGACGATGGCATCCGTATGTCTCTTTTCCGCCATTCTGAAATTAGTGGACCAGAACTATGAAAAATTGACGATGGCACGAGAAAACTATGAGGTGATTAGTAATAAGATGGCAACCATGCTTGACAGTCCGCAAGAGCTCATCGACTTCCTTGTCAAAAACCTGAAGCCGAAAGAGGTCGAGAAGAAGCAAAATGGAGAAGTCTTCACTCCTCCTGAGCTGATTCAGAAGAAGTTCGATCAACTGACTCTTGCCGACCCCATGATCTGGTCCGATCCCTCCAAGAAATTCCTCGATCCTGCCAATGGAATCGGCAATTATCCGGCTCTTGCCTATCATCGGCTGATGGCTGGCCTTGCAGAAGCCATTCCCAATGAAGCCGACCGAAAACGGCACATCCTTGAGAACATGCTCTACATGTGTGAACTGACAAAGAAGAACGTGGAGGTCAGTCGCAAGCTCTTTGACCCTCAGGGCGTGTATGCCCTTCGCCTGTTTCAGGGAAGCTATCTGGACTTGGATCCCATGGCAGAGTGGGGGGTGGAGAAGTTCGACGTGATCTTTGGCAATCCACCCTATCAGCCTGCATCCGATGGTAAAAAGGGTGGAAAGTCTCTCTGGCCTGTCTTTGTGAAGAAGAGCATGACACAGCTGCAAGACAAAGGATTCTTGGTGTTTGTGCATCCTTCACTCTGGCGTAAACCAGAGAATGAACTCCACGATCTGATGTTTGGAAAGCAGTTCCATTATCTGAGCATTCACTCTAGCCAGGAGGGGACCAAGATGTTTCAGGCCGCCACGCGATTTGATTGGTATGTGCTACAACATACACCGTCTGTCTCGCCGACACGTGTTCGGTTCGATGATGGCAGTGAGTCCATGATGATGATTGAACCATCGCTTCCGTTTATCATGAACCATGGAAATGATGTGATGGAAAAGATGCGCCATTGCTCCGTTGGATTTCTACAGACGGAAATGATGATGGAGGGCCATACCCAACGAGACTACATTTCGAAGGTGAAACGGGACTCTCATCCCTTCCCTATTGTTAATTCCTCTTCTGATCGTCGTGGTATTAATCTGGTCTGGTCTTCGAAAGCCCTTGCCCACCAATATGTCCCGAAAGTGATCTTCTCTAATGGAGGAGTCGTCCAGCCCTTCTATGATCCTGGTAGGTTTGGAACGACCCAAGGAGGAATCTACATTGGCGTGTCCTCTGAGGAAGAAGGGCTCCACATCGTTCGCTATCTGAAGTCTAGACTCGTGTCCTATCTTGTCGCTGCGAGCAAGTGGAGCAACTTTGAGACGAACAAGCAAATCTTTTGGAGCATTCCTCATCCGCGCGAATTACCCGTGCAGTTCACTGATGAGCAGGTCTATGCCTACTTTGGACTGACCCCTGAAGAAATGGAGCGCATTGACGCTGATCAGCCGAAAGGATTGGCCGACTTTGTGGCCTTGGAGGCTCCTGATGTTCTTGCGCCTGCTCCTCCTGCGCCTGCTCCTGCTGCAGTAGAGCATGCTTCACCAGAGACAGACTACTGCCGCATGACGCTCAGTGATCTGCGAGCGCTCTGTAAAGAGCGAAACATACGCGGACATTCTGGAAAAAAGAAGGAGGCGTTGATTGAGATGCTGACGGCATAATGCTTCTACACAATTACGATACGAAAAAAACAGGGGCGATTGCCCTTTTTTTCATAAAAAAATTGAAAGTCGGCATGACCATAAGGAAAAGTATCCCCTTGCATTCTCTCCATGATGTCCAAGACCTACGCTTCCGTTGTTGCGCCCGTTGTTGCGCCCGTTGTTGCGCCCGTTGTTGCGCCCGTTGTTGCTTCCCCGACTTCTGCTCCTACTTCTGCTTCTGGACAGAAACCCCAAGGAAACAAGGGAAACAAGGGAAACAAGGGAAACAAAGGAAACAAAGGAAACAAAGGAAACAAGGGAAAGTTTGCTTCGAAGGGTGGACCGAAGCCCGTCACGTCTGCTGGTGCCCATGCAAATGAGATTCCCACCGCGGCCGTTGCGGGATCCGAAGCCCATACCATTCTCTTCCATGGCAACTGCGTCGACGGATGGTTCTCCTGCTACATCGCCTACACCATCCTTCGCGTCAAAGGATCTCTCTCCATGTATCCCATTGCGCCTGGTCAGCCCAACACCTGGCCGTCTGCGGCTGTTCTTGAAGGCACCCACGTGCTTATGGTGGATGTCTCTGTTCCTGAGGCAACTCGCAATCATTGGATGGCGCATGGTGTGCTCTCGATCAAATGCATCGATCACCATGCGTCCGCAATGGAGCACTGGTCTGAGTGCTGCCCCATTCATGTGGAGTCCTGTGCGGCCATTCAGACGTGGCAGCACTTCTATCCCGCACTGCCCATTCCGTTCTGGCTCCAACAGATCGATCGCATGGACCGTTGGGATCATCCCACCGAGGACGACCGTTGCATCCGTGAGATCCTTGCACAAATTGCTCACAAGCCCGTTCAGAAGCGGTTCGATCAGGCCATTCAGATGACCGAGACATTCCTGAAGCAGGTCTCTACGCAAGAGGGATGGTCTGAGATTGTGGAGAAGGGTCGTATCCTTCTGGAGAAGAAAGATGCGGTGTTGCGTCAGACCCTGACGGCAGGACGCACCGTTGTCATCTCCGAGACCGAACTGTTGGCCTGGCACCTGCCCGAGACGTGGTTGGGAAAGCGTGTCTACCTTATGGACAACACCGATCAGCCGTTTGACAGCACGGAGGCGTCCCACCTTGTCTTTACACACTATCCCGAGACCGATGTCTTCATTAACTATCGCAAGAAGTCCTTCCGCGTTGGTGGTGGAAAAATGGCCATGGATCAGCAGATGATTGTCTACTCGGCGCGCTCCCAGAGCCTTTCCTTGACCGAAGGAACCGTCTTTCGTGGCCACCCAACCTCCGCAGGTGCGTCTCTTCTGATCGGAGAGGCGGCCTTCTTCCCGTTCTTACCCCTCGGTGGGGACACTTCGTTTGTGCTTCACAAACACACCCCTCTCCAATAGAGAGGACTTGAATGTCTCCACTACACTCCACGACACTAAAAAAAAGAAAACAAAAATAATGGGGAAACCCCATTTTTGTTAGTTTGTTCATAAAATTTGAAAGCGGTGAGGCAGGCCAAGAGAGCAACCATGACGTTTCCCTATGTGATGTCGCCCTACGCCCCGTCGTATCCGTTGCCAAAAGATACATCTGTTCACCTGACACAACTATACGAATGGCTCCAGGACATGGAGAACATGCCCTATGAGACGATGGAACTAGAATGCTGTCAGAAGATCTATGACTATCTCTTGTCTCATCCTGCCATCATGATTCTGTATCCTGACCTGCGTCAGATGGTTCTTTATAAGGCTTTGGTGTTAGGAGGGATCATTCAGTCACGCATTGTCCAACTGAATATTGACCGATGGGAGTGGCGCTTCCAAGAGGACAAGGAGGAACTGAAACGGTCGGTTATCTGCTCGGAACTCCAAAGTATGTTGCTGTCGCAGATGGAGTTCCATTATGGAGAGATTCAGCAGAAACATAAACAATATGTCTCTCTGTTGGCGACGTTTGAGTTACTGCGTGTTCATGTGGAACGATGGGAGTCTCATCCGCAATGGGTGGGGGCACGCAGTGCCCCCACACCCCCTTCTTTATGAGGTGGCGTAGTATACACACCCCCTTCTTTATGAGGTGGCGTAGTATACACACTACTCTATGGAGGCACGCAGTGCCCCCACACCCCTCTCCATAGGAGAGGGAGATCATCTTACCTGATTTCCATGAATAATTATGGGGGGTATGAGATACACATCATCTCCAATGGAGAGAGGTATGGGTTAAGTGTCCCCGCCTCCATAAAATTGAAGAAAACAACCTCTCTTTTTGATAGACACTACCATGGAACCTCTTCTTGCAACCTATCACCTGCCCTTCGAGGCCTTTCGTGCCCTTGTGACCGAACATGACATGCTTGTCA
>JACCDP011220550.1_pt1 | contig 10555 bp, 8 predicted proteins | sample 7445841 | NCBI WGS metagenome assembly JACCDP01 (sample SAMN15323441, study PRJNA562643) | freshwater metagenome | isolation source: river surface water | place: USA:Blue River Watershed | collected 2017-08-17
ATGCCACAACTCCCCACTGCCTATGATCCGTATCTGTATGCAGTCAACAATACCATTCCCGGGATTCGCCTCAATGCAGGCTGGCGCAGTGCCACCTACGAACTGGGCGACGACACGAGCCCGACCAAGTGGCGTCAGATTGCTGTGTTGCGCCAAATGGTAGACAACGGATATATCACCGAAGCAGCGGCCGTTGCAGCTGCTGCAGAAGATCTGCGTTTCGCAGGCGTCGAAGTTCCCATTAACGCGCCGCATTTCGTCTTCTACGTACGCCGTATGCTCGAAGAACAATACGGACCACAATTTGCGACGTTAGGGTATTCGATTTACACCACGATTGACCTGGAACTCCAACAAACCGCCCAGAAAATAGCCACTGAACGCATTGCAGAGCTTGTCGAGCGCAACATCCACAATGCCTCGGTGGTCGTGATGCAGCCCAATACGGGCCAAATTCTGGCGATGGTCGGCAGCGTTGATTACAACCGCACCGAACAAACCACAACCGAAGGTTTTGATGGTAACGTCCTCGACGGGCAGGTCAATGTCGCAACGAACTTGCGTCAACCGGGGTCCGCACTCAAACCCTTCAATTACATGGCTGCCATGGAACGTGGGATGACCCCAGCTACCGTCATGTGGGACGTCGAAAAGACCTTTCCATCGCTTGGAACCGAACGCTATACCCCAAAAAACTACAACGGGAAGTGGAATGGCCCGCTGCGGATGCGGCAAGCACTCGCAAACTCACTCAACATGCCAGCCATCGATGCACTCCGGTATGGCGGCATCAGTAACCTGCTGGGATTACTCGACCGCGTCGGTATCAAATCACTCAAGCGCGGTGAAGGATTTTATGGTCTCGCACTCACACTCGGTGGTGGTGAAGTCACCCCACTCGAATTGACCACTGCGTACAACACGATCGCCAGCAATGGGATCTACTACGAACCACAGGCGATACTCAAAGTCGTCGATCCGACAGGCACCATCATTAATCAACTGGCAGCCCCAGTGGGCATCCCTGCGGTCAAACCCGATATCAATGGGATCATCGTCGACATGATGAGTGACGACAATGCCCGCGCAGCTATATGGGGGACCAACAGCAAACTCAAATTGTCACGACCAGCAGGCGTCAAAACGGGGACGTCTAATGACTGGCGTGATGCATGGGCACTGGGGTATACACCATATGTCACCATCGGTGTCTGGACGGGGAACAATAACAACGAACCGACAGACAAAGTCGAAAGTCTCACCGGCGGCGGTATCATTTGGCGCAACATCATGGAGTATATTTTCGCTAACGAACGCCTCAATACCCTGCTTGCCGAGCCTTTCAACGGTGAGTTGCCGATTGCGTTCACCCGCCCCAAAGGCATCACCGAACAACCCATTTGCCCACTCCCTGGGCCGTTCAACAATCGTTCGACCGAGCTGTTCACGCGCACCATGGGAGCGGGGCCGATAGCACCGTTGCCGAGTGACGAACCGTCGCTTCCCGATCCGACAGGACTACCCGACCAAGGCGGCCCCGATCCGTGTGCTGGTTTGCTCCAACCGGTGACCGTGGTCAAAATCAACCTCGATTTGCCCCTGTCCGGGGTGATTACTGACACGGCGGTTATTTCGACCAGTCTCTGCACCCCCACCGAAGGGCTATCCGTTCCACCGGATCGGGTAGTAAATGCCGTTGCGTGGATTGTCCCGCCGTCCGAACCCGATATCAATGTCAATCTGAACTGGGAAGTGGCTTCCAACGCAGCAGAACGCATCCCGCCGATTTTGCCGTTTGATGCAGCAATGATACCGGTCTGCACCACCGAACTGCTTGGTCAGTTTGGACCACCGGTCGAAGGTGCGGTGCGCATGCCCGAGCTCCGCAAGATGGATGCGCAGACGGCGCTCAGCACATTGAATCAATTGGGTATCACGAATGTCTTCGTTGATGAGCAATCGCGTGAACGGATCCCCGAAGTCTTCGACCAATACGGCCCATACGAAGTCATCGGAAGCATCCCGTCCGTCGGTGAATGGATACTCCCAGGTGCATCGGTGGTTATTGGTGCACGAGGTCCCTAACATCACCACATCAATCTGCTAATTCCTGCAATACCTGCTCGTATACCTCTGGCCCATGCCCTGACTCGCTCAAGGCATGGGCGATTGTTTGCCACCACGGGGTTTCTTCGGTCACCACGATGTTCCATCGTGCCAGGGCTTTGCACTTTTCTGGCCAGCGTTCCGCAACCACCACCACGGGGGTTGCCATCGTGAGACGAACACTATCCACAGGCGCACCGCGCGATCGCCGTGTAGTGTGCTGGAGCAGCTGCTGTGCGTTCTGACCCATCCACCGAGCACGCAGGTGGGCAGGGCTCGCTTCGGCGAACGTAGACGTCCATTGCGTAAGCCATTGGTCTGGTGAACGCACGGGGTGAAGCGGATAATCGCTGCCGAAGAGGATTTTGTCAGGTACCACCAAACTGGCCATCTGTACCATCAACGCGGTATCGGGATAGGTAAAAAAAGAAGCCGCCGTGTCGTACCAGACATTGCGCAAGACCTGCTTGACGGCTGATATTTGTTCATACCACCACAAGCCTCCTCCCCAATGCGCTAAAACAATGGATAACTCGGGGAGGCGCGCCGCACATTCATAAAACGCAACGAGTGGGGTACGAACCTTGCCCATGTACGCCGGACCAACAGGCTCGTTTACATGGAACAGGACTGGTATTCCTTCGTCTGCACAAAACGCCAACGTACGGAGCACCGCAGGTTCACGCAACGAAAAACCCTGTGCTGCAGGATTGAGTTCACCCACCCCCAGCAGCCCCCCCGCACGGGCACGCTCGATGTGCTCTATTGCATCAGGATGCGCAGGCTGTATGCTTGCAAAGGCGTGCAAGCGGGTCGGGGACTGGGCCAGCGCTGCCGCCACAACACGATTGCGTTCGACACAGTTCTCTGCATGGCGGAAATACTCGCCCTGCCAGACGATTTGGTCTATCCCTGCTACATCCATATCAGCGATGAGCGCAGGTACGTCACGATACCCTTGTATGCGTGAATCATGATACAGCCACGCTTGGCGCGCTTCGTCAGGGTATGTGGGCGGACGTGGCAAATAATGCTGATGGATATCAATGATCATGCGAGTGGCGTGCCTGCTGCCACACAGACCGGTACCATTGCTGTGCCAATAGCGTCCCATGTGTATTGCTGCGCCACTTTGGCCGCTCCAGCGGTCGCATACTGTTGCGCCCGTTCGGGGTCTGACAAGAGAGCTTCGATTGCCGCTGCGAGTCGATGTGGATCATCAAATGGCACCAATAAACCATCAACGCCATGTTCGATGACATCGGGGATTCCCCCCGCATCGGCACCGATGACTGCGAGATGATTGCACCACGCCTCGAGAAAGACAATCCCAAACGAATCCGTACGCGACGGGAGGACCAGCAAATCGGCTGCCGCCAACGCATCGCGTTTGTCGGTGTCGTTCGCGTGCGGCAGCATCACAATGCGTGCGCGTGCGTCTGGCGAAAGCGCCGCATACGCCGTCACAAAGTGCTCGAGTGGTGCACCAATCAGTACCAATACAGCATCACTTCCCTGTTGCCAGAGTAACTGCAGTGCATCAATGGTCGTTAATGTCCCTTTGTCCCGTGCCATTGCACCGATTTGGAGCACCATCGGACCTGAGAGCGTATGTCGATGGCGGAACGAATCGCCATCGCCACCGATTACCTCAGCAGGTGTGACCCCAGCGCCGACCACATGTACCAGTGCTTGTTGCACCCCGTGGTTCACAAGAAAGTCTCGTTCGCGCGCGGTCATCGCAAACACCGCACGACTGCGTCGCAAGATATCCAGTTGTTGCGGCATCTCGTAGTACCGCACCAGTGACGCATCGTTTGCTTCACCGAGATGAATAAATGGGGTCGATAGAACGGGTATGTGTGCTCGTTCTGCTGCATCGATGACCGGATGGATAAGCCCATCGAGCGTGACATTAGTCACATGAACAACATCAATATCGGCGCTGTGTTCGACAATCCAATCCGTTAATTGGGGTGCTTGTGGGGTCAACGACGACAGCATGCGCAAGATCCCAACTGGACAGCGTACCCGACCGAGCTCGACGAGTAACCGGCGCAGAACAGGGTAGATCAGCGGATGTGGTGAAAAACGTCGAATCGGAAATCGTATAATCGTGGTACCCAAATGTTCTTCGGTACCAGCAGGATACTCGGTCTTTGCGGGGAGCCAGAAGGCCTCGAGTTCGGCAGCAGTCGTAGTAAGTATCGTCACGCGATGCCCTCTGCGTACCAACTGTTGACCGAGTTCCACGAAAAATTTCACGGAACCGCTTGTCACCGGATGATACATTTGTACGACATGCACAAAATGCATTACTTACCCCACGAAATCCCAGAATCTGCATCAAACAGCTGGTCTCGGGTTAACTGTTCTGGTTCACCATCCGGGGCACCATTGAGGAGTTTTTGGGACCATAACTCAAACCCAGCAGCCTGTGCAGGCACTGCAAGATACACCAGCCAGTTCCCATCAGGGGACACCGCAGGAGCACGTGCAGTTTTGCGTTGTGTTAATTGCACTGGTGTTCCACCTGCAGTGGGGATGCTGTAGATTTCTGTCGAATCACCGTCCCGCTTAGCGTAGTAGAGCGTCTTGCCATCAGGGCTGAGCGCAGGATCGTATGTTTGGTCTGGCAACCCGGACGGCAGGGACAACCCCCCATTCGCCAAGTTGTAGTACATGATACGTGGCGCGCCATTCTGGCCGGCGGGGTTGAAGGCAAAATAGATCCCCTTGTTTTCGGCATCGAAAATCGAATGACCAACATTGCCTGAGCCATCTGAATAGGCGGTGATGCGCTCAGCCCCTGCACGGGCATCTTGGACGTACATAACCAACCGGTATTCGGATGCGGGCGAGCCTTCTGGTGGGCCGAATTGCGATGCGTAGACAATCCGACTCCCATCCGGCGAAAAATTCGGATAAAACGCCCACATTGAATCGTAGATCCGCTCAAAGCTCTGTAACGCGTGGCGCGAGCCATTATCGGTGAGTTGAATTGCTTCGCCGCCGGTCGCTGCCGTCAGCATGATGTCGCTGTAACTCTGTCCTCGGCGGACAAAAACAATGCGGGTACCATCCCGAGAAAAAGCAGGCTGCCAGGCGTCACCGCTCGAGGTTAACTGCTGAAGCTGTCCGTTGTGCCACATCAACAAATTTCCTGATTTGACCAGCAACAGACGTCCGGGCAAATCGGGTGTGGCAATAATCGCAGGGGAGTTTGTGCTCCCTGTAGTGTCAGTTGTTGCGGTATTTGATGAACCCAGTTGACTACAGCCAACCAACAACATACCGATGATCAACCACGTCATAACGTGCTTCATGATTTCTCCATTCCCCAAGGGGCAAGCCGTAATGTCTGTGCTGCGCCGTGCGTCAGCAATACATGCAGGGCGCTGGGCTGTATCGTAATGCGTGTCGGAGTTGTACCCACATGGTCACCATCGAGTTGCATGGCAATGGGTGTACCGTCTATCGTCACCGTTCGCACACGGCGGCTTATTCCATGCGGGTCAAGGAACGGCATGACCCGCTTGAGATAGAGCGCCAAGAAGCGAAACGGGCCGGACAACATGTCTGCGCCGACGAGCATGTAGACATCGAGCATCCCATCATCCACTGCCGCGTCAGGGGTAAAGGGGATAAAGCTTGCGTAGCGAGCGGTATTGCCCACTATCATCATCAATAGCGATACGTCGAATACTTCGTCGTCGAGTTGCACGCGAACCTGTTGGCCGCGGTATCCCCACATAACAGACCAGATTCTCCCGATATAGGCCATTACGCCAAAGCGTCGTTTATCACGTGCATAGAGGTGTTGCACAACGGCGGCATCGAACCCAATACCGGCCATTAGCACAAAATACCGGTCGCCACATTTACCGACATCGATTACACTACGCTGCGCATCCATGATTTGCAGGGCAGCGGTTGCTACGTCCATCGAAAACCCTGCTTCACGAGCCCACACATTGACCGTACCTATCGGAAGCGGGGCTAGGCAGGTGGTACTGCCAACGAGACCATTCGCGACTTCGTTGACCGTTCCATCGCCTCCAGCAGGGATGACAATTTGCACACCTTCGGCTACTGCTTCACGGGCATACCGTTCTGCATCACCGTGTTTGGTGGTTTCACGCACCGATACGTCCCAGCCGTTTGCTCGCCAGAGCGATACGGCAGTTGCCACCGCTTCGGCACGGGCCACCGCTTGCCCTGCGAGAGCATTCGTGATGACTACAACACGGGTCCCTTCGAAGTGGATAGTCATGGCTCACGTCCGAGCTCTGTACGCAACAATGGGTGTGCGGTGCGCCAGTGTGCATATGCAGCTTCGAGCGTCCGTGACACGGGAATCCCAGCTGCAGCCAACAGTCCGATGGTCGCATGCATGGGCAACCCTACGACATTGGTAAAGCTCCCGTTCACCGACTGTACCAATGTTCCAGCAATCCCTTGGATACCATATGCACCCGCTTTGTCCATTGGTTCTCCGGTGCGTACGTATGTTTGTATCTCGTCGTCTGAAAGCGTGCGCATCTCGACGGTGGATTGTTCGACCATATAGCGTGACTGCTGTCCCGGCACAAACAATGCTAATCCTGTGTATACCAAATGCGTTCGACCCGACAACAGGCGCAACATGCGGACGGCATCGGTGGCGTCCGTTGGCTTGTTCAATACCATCCCGTCACAGACCACAATCGTGTCTGCGGCAATGACCACCCTATCTGGATGCAACGCAGCAATGTGAGTCCCTTTGCGCCACGCACGCAACGCAGGCTGATCATTGCGGGGGACGCCGACAGAAGGCATGCCCGTGCGTTGGTCGACCGTTGGGAAGGTCGCAGCTTCTTCGGCGTCACTGACCGACACTGCATAGTCAACGCCGAGTGCATCCAATATTGCTGCCCGACGCGGTGATTGAGATGCCAATATGATGGCTTGAGGGCGCGCAGATACAACATTCATATACCGCTATCATACCTTGAATCACTTTCCTCATCAACAGTTCATGCAACCACAGCTACGCGAATGGCGTATAGTGTGTGATAATTCTTTTGAGCAACTAGTCGGAGAAACACATGCGTTCAAATGTAATTAACCCCGTAGTCGTTATCCAAAAAGCCATGCAGCAGGTCTACCTATGGATGACTGCTGGACTCATGGTGACCGGTGCCGTCGCAACCACACTCTACAATTCTGGAGCAGTGAAGACCCTCGGCCCGATGATGATTGTCCTTTTGCTTGTCCAAATCGGTGTTGTGTTCTTTTTGAGTGCCCGCATCAACAAAATGGCACCGACGACCGCAACAATCCTATTCTTGGCATATTCTGCGCTGTCTGGGGTCACGCTGACTCCTATTTTCTACGCATACACCGCAAGCTCAATTGGCACGACGTTTTTTGTGACCGCCGGTACATTTGCGGCCATGGCACTCTACGGTGCTACCACAAAGCGCGATTTGACCGGTATGGGCTCGATGCTCATGATGGCACTGATTGGGTTGATGATCGCCACTATCGTCAACATCTTTTTGGGTAGCGGTCTGATGTCATTGGTCATCAGTGCGGTCGGTGTGCTTATTTTTGTGGGGCTCACGGCCTACGATGTCCAGACACTCACCCGAATGGCCAATACGGTTTCGACCGAAGACGACACACAACGTTTCGCAATCATCGGTGCACTGAAACTGTATTTGGACTTCATCAACCTCTTTCTCTTTATGTTGCGTTTCCTCGGGACTGGTCGACGCGACTAATCACCGAACGCACGTATTGAACACCGACAAACTATCATGCACCCCCCGTACGACATCTGCGTACGGGGGGTGCAATTGAGCAACGTCACGCGGCTAACGTGAGACGAATGTTTGCATCGTCGTAATCAACAGTTGTTGTTCAACCGCCCGGATGCGACTGTGCAGTGTCACCTCGTCGTCATCGGGATGGACCGTCACTTCGGCACGCGCAAGGACGGGACCACGGTCTACCTCCGGTACCACTCGATGGATGGTGCACCCCGTAACCGGTAATCGTTGTGCAATCGCGTCCCGCACGACATGTGCCCCGCGTAATGCAGGGATTGTACGGCCATCGCTGAGGGTGACCGTGTCTCCACCGTCGTCTGGTAACAAGGCAGGATGCTGATTGAGCAAAGGAACGGTCACACGGGCAAGCGTTGTACTGCTCAGAATACGCATGAATCCCGACAGCAGGATAATGTCCGGGGCAAAACAATCAACTACCTGCATGGCCTGCGTTTCCCACGAAATGCGCTTGATAGGATCGGCGCGGCGTGGATAGGGGATCGCACAGACCGCAATGTTGTGTGCAAGTGCACGCTGGACTGCCCCGCACGTTGGTTGATCACTGATCACCAATGCGATGCGCATGGCCAGACCGCCTGTAGCAATTGCATCGATCAGAGCCTGCAGGTTTGAGCCACCGCCGGATGCCGCAACAACGAGTGCAGGCTGCTTCATGGCAACTCCGACTGCCCAATGTCGAGTCGGTAATGCATGCCAGCAAGCGCAATACAGTCGACCACGGCATAGGCTATCTTGAGTGCTTCGGCATGCGTAGCGCCGACGCCTACTGCGTTCAACACACGCCCACCGTTGCTTACGAGCTGATGGTCGCGCAGAACGGTCCCACCGTGGAGCACCATTCCTCCCGCGGGGAGCTGTGCGGCGATGCGTATCGGATCGCCACGACGAGGGGTATCTGGATAGCCATGACTCGACACCACCACGCACGCAGCGGCCCCCTGCTGCCAACCAAGGACGTCCGGGTCGAGGCGACCATTGGCCGCATCCGAGAGAGCCTTGAGCACATCACCGGCCACTAGTGGCAAAATCACTTGTGTTTCGGGGTCACCAAATCGGGCATTGTATTCGATAACTTTGGGACCGTCATCGGTCAACATCACGCCGGCATAAAGTGCACCGACAAACGGCATATCGTGGAGCCGCATGAAATCGAGCACCGGCCTGATAACGAGCTCGGCAAGTTGCTTGGCGGTGTAGTGGTTCATGGCATGGAGCGGCGCAATGGTGCCCATACCCCCCGTATTGGGGCCGCGATCATCATCACACAGGCGCTTGTGATCGCGTGCAGTCGGCAACACACTATACCGTTCACCATCACAAATCGCGATCAGAGAGACTTCGGGACCTGACAGGCGCTCTTCGAGGAGGATCTGGTGTCCAGCGGGAATATCTGTGATGCTTGCAATTGCATCGATGGTTTCTGCGACCGATTCGGCAACGATGACCCCTTTGCCTGCTGCAAGTCCATCGGCTTTTACAACCCACGCAAGGTCGCTGTGCTGGACAAACGCGATTGCGTCGTCAGCACGCGCAAACACTTTGTAGCGCGCAGTGGGTACCTGCACATGCTGCATCACACTTTTGGCGAATGACTTGCTGCTCTCGAGGCGAGCGGCTTGTTGCGAAGGTCCAAACACCGCCACACCCGTAGCACGGATGGCATCTGCCCACCCTGCAGCCAGCGGCGCTTCGGGCCCAATCACAACCAGTTCGACCGGGTTGGTGCTGATCCACGCCAACACATCGGCAAGGGTCGGCGCGTGGATCAACGTTCCCAGGTCGGCCATGCCCGGATTACCAGGGGCGATGGTCAACTGATCCAACAACGGTGACGCAGCAATCGCCCGTGCCAGCGCATGCTCACGTCCACCACTCCCGAGCAACAGTACACGCATGCGTGAATTCCTCATTCGTATCGACCGTTACGGCATTATACACCGCGACCTCCGCACGACGCTGTGCTACAAACGCACTATGCTACAATAACGCACAACAGTCCAGAATCCATGAGGTATGTATGACGCAGCCAGCACACACCGCAATCGATGTGGCAGCGCTTTTGTCTGAACTCCAGCGCCGTATTCACACCAACGCAACCCAATCGGGGAGTACGAGTGCCTTGACGCGCGAGGAACTACGCGTCCTCCATGAAGCACTGCACGAAGTCGAGTTGACACGCGTCATTAGTGCCCATTGGCCCATCCAAGGGGTTGGGCTGGTGGGGCGTGTCGTCGCGGCCCTACAGAAGATAACCCGCCGCCTCTTACGCTGGTACATAAATCCCATTGTCGAACAACAGAACGCGTTCAACGACGCTACCCTGCGCGCTCTGCGCCTCATGCTTGATGTCTTTGCAGAACAAACTGCGGCGCTTCCACCACCACCACAAACACCGCCAATGGCGCCACGGAGCGATCGCGCACTCACCGCCGAAACCGCGGCCCACGCACAAACGCACCTTGCAGCCAACGAGCCCCCATTCGACATGTGGGAAAACGACCTGCGCGTCGACGAGGCGCAACGGGCGCACAGTGCAAACGTCCATGCGCACTGGCCGCTCCCCGTCGATCGCCCCAGCGACCATCTCGCAAATGTCGTCCACAAACTCCAACGAC
>JACCDP010148816.1_pt1 | contig 10554 bp, 9 predicted proteins | sample 7445841 | NCBI WGS metagenome assembly JACCDP01 (sample SAMN15323441, study PRJNA562643) | freshwater metagenome | isolation source: river surface water | place: USA:Blue River Watershed | collected 2017-08-17
TCCGCAGCAATTTTTGTGGCCGAATAAGGTGATTGGCCTTGCATGGGATGTTCTTCCGTAATTGGGACGAATTGAGCCGTTCCATACACTTCGCTTGTCGATGTATGAATTACTCGGTTCACACCTAACTCACGCGCAGCTTGTAAAACATTGAGAGTGCCTTTTATATTTGTATCAACATATGTGTCAGGAGAATTATAAGAAAATGGAATGGCGATTAGGGCGGCAAGATGCAAGACGGCATCACAGCCCTTCATGGCTTCCTTTACACCATGTGGATCTCTAATATCGCCTGGGTAAACTTCAAACTGACCCTTTACATCAGCGGCACATTGATCAAGCCAACCCCATGTGTTAAAGGAATTGTAATAAACGAATGCACGAACGTTAAAACCTTGGCGAACCAAAGCTTCAGTTAGGTGTGAACCGATGAAACCATCTGCACCCGTGACTAACACTGATTTAGGTGACATTCCACTCCTCTGGCTTCTGAAATCCGAATCACTCTCGCAAGACGAAACTTTACTGCAAGCTGGCGTATACCTGGCAATCAAATGCCGATTTGCGCACCAGATTCAAATTCTTGGGTAGGACGAGGAAAAATTGCTAAAAAGGACCCAAATTCAGCCGAGGTACGGTTAGAGATTTGTCGAGTACTTTGAACTATTTGGTAAGAAGAGCACATCAGCCCACCAAAGCCAGTCATTGTGATTAAAGTGTGGGTAGAAACCAGCTAGAAAGTAACCCTTTTCAGTAAGTAACTCAATTGCCTTGTAAAACTTATCTTGACCTTCATGAAATAAATGGAAACTCATTTCCACAAGTACTGCCTGAACAAAATCCGGCTGTAAAAATTTCCCTAAAGATTGCAAGACTCTTAAATCATAGCCTTCTGCATCAGTCTTAAGTAAAGAGATATTGGTAAAGTTTTTTAGATCGATGAATGTGTCTAAGCGAGTAGTTTTAACTTCAATCGATGTTATTTGGTTTAACCACTTAGAAGTTTGCCCCTGAATCGGAGGGAGGAGCGAGGAACCAACTAGAGACTCAGTTATATTAAAAGTAGCATGACCATCCGATAGTGAAATTGCCGAGTTGATTGGAAAAAATCTTTCATCGATTAAGTTTTCCTGTAGTTCTAAAAATGCATCCGGAACTGGTTCGAAGGCATAAATGGATGCGTTAGAAATTTTTCTAATTGCAGAAGAAAACTCACCAACATGAGCACCAACGTCAATAACAATCGAGTTGTCATCAAGAATGCGACGCAGATCATTAATTCTCAGGTTGTCAGCGATCTCATCCTTATTCATAGTGGCAATCTTACCTTTAATTGAATTGAAACTACACAAGTTTTCACTGGATTTATTCTTGGCCAATTCACATCGTCATTCGAATTTCAGTTCCCTGCTTTTCTAAGTGTTTCAAGTTAAGTGAGGGTGGGCCTTGCGAGGACACTCCTCATTTCTCAGCTGCAACTCTAGAAATTCGGCTAGACTAGTGAGGTGCGAACAGCTCTGATCACGGGGATAACAGGTCAAGACGGACACCACCTGACTTCATATTTGTTAGAAAAAGGGTATCGAATTGTTGGAACGGTATCTGACACAGATAGTTTGAGAGCAAATGAGTATCGTAGTTTGCACCCAGAGGTTAAATTAGTAAAAGCAGACTTGTGCGATTTCAAAAGCCTCATCGAAGTTACTGAAAGCAGTAATCCTGATGAAGTGTATAACCTGGGAGCAGCAAGTCTTGTGAGTTTGAGCTTTGCTGAGCCTGAGAAAACCGCAAACTCTACAGGTTTGGGGACTCTGCGTTTATTGGAGGCAATACGCGTTTTTGGCGCTAACAAAGTAAAGTTTTACCAAGCAAGTTCATCTGAAATGTTTGGCCTTGTTAATGAATCTCCACAGAATGAATTAACTTCTTTTCATCCCAGAAGTCCTTACGCAGTTGCAAAGACTTTTGCGCACTACACAACCCAAAACTATAGAGAAGCTTACAAAATGTTTGCATGTTCAGGTATTTTGTTCAATCATGAAGGCGAGTTTAGGCGGCACGAGTTTGTTACGCGGAAGATTACTTCAAACCTTGTGAAGATAAAATTAGGCAAAATTAAGAGATTTTCGCTGGGGACTCTCACACCAAAACGTGATTGGGGATATGCAGGTGATTATGTTGAGGCAATGTGGCTAATGCTGCAACACTCCCAGCCTGAGGATTTTGTAATTGCGACCGGTCAAGCACGCTCTGTGAGAGATTTTTTGCTTCAAGCAATGAAAACTTTAGATCTCGGGCAGGAGATAGAGAAATTTGTAGATTTTGATGAATCCCTTACAAGGCCTACAGAAGTGGAGACTTTAGTAGGTGATGCATCTAAAGCCTTGAATACATTAGGTTGGAAACCAAAAACAAGTTTTGAAACTTTGATTGAGATAATGATTGAAAATGATTTTAAAATTGAGTCCCAGGCCTGAAATAGAGTTGGCAAACTCATTCCCTTGTCATTTCTGCAAGAATCGTTCTTATTAGGCCTGAAAGTTTTAGAGATCCATACTCAGATAAGTGCCAGCTATCACGATAAAGCTCAGCGCCATCCTCAACCAGCACACAAATATTGTTAGGACAAAGCCCGGGAACAGGATTTAAAATTTTTGCATTAGCAAATTGTTGAAGGAGTCGATTTTCGCGAGCTGACACTTCATAATCTACGGACATGGTTTCCAATGGAGTTTGCACAGTCCTATCGCGATTCATCCACTTTGTTAGCATGCTATGGGTCCCTGCAACTTTAGGTTCAGGAATATTTTGAAACAAAACCACAGGTATTTGCGATGAGGTTAACTTTGCTAAGACCCTTTCTAAGGAGTCTTCATAGGCCACAATTGAAGCCTCTCTAGACAAAATTGGTGAACGGTCTGAATTCAGAAAAGTTCTCCAGCCATTTTCTGGATTCACATACCCATTAGTGCGATTCGCGATCATGACCACATCAGGACTAGATTTCAAGATAAAGTCCATGACTTGATTCTGCCAATCACGGCAATTGATTAGTCCCTCACCGGAACTTTGGATATCTAAGAATGGACAGCCATTTACCGAACTTGCAAGCACATTGTAGCCAAGCGCATTAGCCGCCGTTATTACACCATCCGCATTTCCGTAAACTTGGGAGTCACCCACAATCATTATTAGACCTTTTGAATTCTGCGATTCCCACAGACAGCCAACGGGGTCAAAGCCAGCATCTACACATCCCCTACGGTGCAATTGATGCGTGTCCGCATTCGCATTTGGTGTGATTAAGATCAGCGATAGCAAGAGGCCAGGTACAGCCATGAAAGCAATTGTCAGCCCAGCGATCGGGGATTCTTTTCGGCGAGCTTGATTTTCACTTATCCGATACTTCTGCTCAAATTTGTTGTAACTAAAGTTGCCAAGAAATACAGTTAAAACTATTGCCAGAATGGAGGAAAATCTGCGGTTCGATTCTAGAAACTCTACCGGTGAGTACTTTGCGACATAAATTAAAGGCATATGAAATAAATATATGGAGTATGAGCGGTCTCCAAACCATTCTAGAACGATAGAAATTCTTTTTGGAAGAATTGTCAGGCTTTGAGTCATTAAAGCTAAGGCAGCGATCGAGCTTGCAATAAATGAGCCTGTTCTGTAGTCGATGAAAATGCGAGGTACAAATAAGAATAAGAGTGAGACTGTAATAAGTATTTGGCTTATAGGCACGTACTTCTTGCTAATAGTTTTCCCTGGGAAAAAATAAATTAGACCTCCAAGTGAAAACTGCCAAACTCTTGTAAATGGTGAGTAAAAGTTAATTGCTGAAGAGTCAAGAATTTCCAAACGGGCCCAAAGCGGATCTAAAATCTGAGGGAACGCAAAAAGCAACCCCGAAGTGACCAGTAAAAAAACTAAAATCCTGCCTACCTTTTGAACCTCATCGCAAACTTTTGTTCTTTTCAAGGCAAAATACATGATCAATGGCATTGCAAGATAAATCTGTTCCTCTAATGAAAGTGACCACATGTGTATAAGTGGATTAGGGTTAGGAGAGAAATAATTCCCTGAGTATTCATTTGCTCCAAAATTGCCAATGAGTAATAGAGTGGCTAAGCCTTGTTTAGAAAATCTATCTAAGTCATTTATGTTTCCTACTAAGAAAATTAGGAAAGCCGAAAACCCAAGGGTCGCTCCCATTGCAGGGGCCAGTCGGTAAAATCTCCTTCGATAAAAGGCGAACAAATTTTGTGAAATATTTCGATTTGAATTATGATTCTCAAAAATTCGAATAATTAGTGGAGTTACAACAAAACCAGATATCACAAAAAATACATCGACACCAAAGTACCCTGTCGAGAAGATATTTTCTCTGAAATGGAAGAGAACAACGGATAGCACTGCGATTCCACGCATTGCCTGGATATCCGGACGAAAGATCGTTGTTGCCTTGGACATCCATACTCCTAGGGTTTGTAGCGAATCGTAATCTGATGCCTTATTCCAGGATGAACGACACGCTCGAGCTAGAATCCTTGAAAAGGATCTAGACTGGTGTTTATGGGAAGTTCACGTTTCCACTCTTCAAATACACTGCTTTTATTGCCTTCGCAAGAAGTGAGGATTTACGATGGCGCAAAAAGTTGCAATTTTAGGTGCCTATGGTTTTATTGGATCACCAGTAGCCGAAGCATTTGAAACAAATGGTTGGGAAGTTGTTTGCTACACGCGATCCCTTACACATTCCAACAAGAGGCAAGAATTCTTTACAGATCTTTTTGATGAAGAATCTTTGAAATCAGCGCTTTCGTTATCTAAGCCAAACCTTGTGATATCCACAGCATGGGATACAGAACATGGAAAATTTTGGACAAATAATTCAAACCTTGACTACCGGGATGCAACACTTAAGTTTGCCGAACTGAGTTTTCAAAGCGAAGTTGAAACTTTTGTTGGGCTCGGCACCATGAGTGAATATGGAAAATCACCTGGATATTGTTACGCAGAATCTTCGCCTTTGATGGAGGGGGATGTTTATTCAAAATCAAAAATTGAGACGGGTTTACAGCTACGGGCGGTTGGGGAGAAATTTGGTTGCAAGACACACTGGACTCGAATTTTCCAAGCATTTGGGCCAAATGAGAAAATAGAGCGATTTGTCCCAGGACTCATCGCTAGTCTCAGAAAAAACGAAAAATTCTCGATACGTACTCCAGATTTTGAAATGGACTGGATACATACAGCTGACATCGCATCCGCCATGGTCTTTATGATTGAGAATAATTTGAATCATTTTGTAGATATAGGTACCGGAATAGGAACTTCGGTAAAAGAACTTTCAGAATTAATCTGTGATGAATTTCAGTTTGATAGGGATCTTTTGGACTATTCGGATCAGATCCCGGGACACCAGAAGAAAGCAGTTGTGGACAAACGTTCACAGCTGCTATCCCTTGGATGGGAGCCAACCGAGTCATTAAGGAATAGAATCCGATCACTCCATTAGACTCATTGAGTGTCCAAGTTGAGAATTGGTTATGTTCCGAACAGTTCTAACTTGGGCCATCCTGCCGATAGACGTCGAGTCGTTTATTGGGCTAAGAGCCGAGGCCATGAGATTGTTCTTGACTTGGAGAGCAAATATGACGTTTTACTTTTATCAAGTAGGGCGGACCTAACAGCTAAAACACAAGAGACTAATAGATCCCCCATTATTCTTGATCTGGTTGATGGCTATCTTGGTGATGAACATCTTTGGAGAGATTGGCTTCGTGGAACCGGCAAAGTCGTTACTGGTCATGATTCGGGGAGTCCACGCCCTTATCGGAAAATTGTCAGTGAAGCTTGCCAATTAGTGCAAGCCGTCGTTTGTGAAACATCAGAGCAAAAAGAAACCATCCTTCCCTATTGTATTAACACGCATACTATTTTGGATTTTCATGAAGAGTTTCCCATGCTTCCATTTAATCCAAATAAACAAAGTAGAAATTTTCCCGCCCTAATGTGGGAAGGACTTCCATTTACAGCAAAAGGTTTACTTCTACTTAAGGAGGCAATATCAGAAATTGCGAAGTCGAAACCTATTTCGCTGGAAATGGTAACGGATCTAAGATACCCCCTATTCCTTGGAAAGTATTTTTATCAACCCACACAAAAGATTCTAAAAGATATCCCTAAGATTCTGGGAGAAGATTTCAAACTTACTAACTGGAATCTTGAGGCAGTTGTTGAAACAGCAAGGAGATCACACATCTCGGTTTTGCCGCTTGATCCCTCAGGGACACTTAATCCCTTGAAAGCCGAGAATCGTTTACTTATGATGTGGCGAATTGGATTACCGACATTAACCTCACCTTCGTTGGCTTATTCGAGAGTGATGCGAGATGCACAGATAGATGGAATTTGTGAAGATTCTGAACAATGGCAGGTGAAAATCATGGAGCTTATGGATTCAATTGAACTTCGAAAAGAGTCAGTCGAAAAAGGCCAACAATATATTCGCGACACTCACTCAAAGGAAAAAGTGCTCAGCGCTTGGGATAAATTGTTTGAGAGCGTCTTGTGAAGTCAAGAAAGTTTGATGTCACCTATCTTTCTGTTGATTCAATTCAAGAGGGTGTTGGATCTAGTCAGATCACACCACTCATTCTTGGACTAGCCAAAAGAGGAAAATCTGTGTGTTTGATTACTTTTGAAAAGATCAAACCCAGCGAAGAATTGGTCGAATTGTTTCATCGAGCAGGGGTTACTTGGATAGCAAAAGACTTTGGGAAACAGGGAGCCCTAGGCGGACTGCGGCGTTTGAATGAACTTCGCCGAAGTGTTCCACAATCTGCAGTACTTCATGGAAGAAGTGATGTCGCGACAGTCTCAGCACTATTAAGTGGAGTTAAAGCTCCAGTGCTTTGGGATGTCCGAAGTCTTTGGTCAGATCAGCGATTGCTGATTGGAACGGCAGGTTGGAATAAATCAACAGCGCGAGCAGCGCGCGTCTTGGAGAATTTCGCAGCTAGTAAGTCGGCAGCTATGACAACACTGACAGCTGCAGTAGTTCCAATATTGGAAGATCGACACAAGAGAATACCGACAATAAGAGAAGTAATACCCACATGCGTTCAGACATCAAAATTCTTACCTTCGCAGATGCCTTCAGGGCAAATCACCTGCTTGCTCTCTGGAACATTTAATAATTATTACGATCTGAACAGGACAAGACTAATTCTTGATGAAATTAGAAAGACTATTAAGTTGAGAGTCATTTGGGCAAGAGCTGGCGAATCCCCAACAGAGCGACTTGATCTGGGCGAAGACCTTATTGTCAGTGCAACTCATTCAGAGATGCCCAAAATTATAAGTGATTCTCACTTTGGGATCGCAATCTGCAAATCTGAAAATCAAGTTAGCTTGGCGGCGGCAGTTCCAACTAAAATTGGTGAATTTTTGGCCTCTGGAAGGCCTGTAATTGTAAGCGAAGGTATTGGAGATTTGGATCAGATGATTTCAATTACTCAAACAGGAGTTATCGTTGCAAGCAACGGTACCTTGCAAAATGTGACGCGGGAAATTATCAAACTAGTTAATGATGCAAACACGCCTGCACGCTGCCGCGAGCTCGCACTAAAACACTTCGACATGGAAAATTCCATTGACCGCTATTCAGTGATTTATAACAAGATGTTAAAATTAACATCAACAGAAGTTGATTAGGAGAGCAATTGACCCCCAAAGTAAATGTGGATAGTCCTAAAGTTGGGCCGATCAGTGGAGTTCATGTATGGAAAATGCCTTTGTATCCTGATGTACGGGGACGACTATTTAAGGCGTACACCGCTGCAGACACGCATGTTTTTCCAATTCCATTTAACACATTTGAGCACTTTTTTACTGAATCAAACCTAAATGTTTTCCGTGGAATGCATTTTCAAGGAAACCCACATGCTGTATCTAAAATCATTTCAATTGTGCACGGAAAAGCGGTTGACTTTTTGTTTGACATGCGCGAATACTCGGAAACTTTCGAGAATTTACAAATTATTGATTTGGATGAAGTAGATCCAGTATCAATTTACATTCCAACGGGTGTGGCACATGGATATCTCGCCTTGAAGGACAAGACAATAATCTCCTACAGAATGGACGGACCTTTTTGTGGAAACTGTGATGGGGGATTTAGCGGTGAATTAATAGCAGATCTTCTCCCGCTGCCGCTTTCCGAATCAATTCAATCAGCTAGAGATTTATCTTTGGTTGCTTACAAAAACTTCAAATATTTATCTGATTGCCCAGGGTAGTTTTCTTACCTGAAGTCCGCATTTAATTCATTAACCAGGGAGCAGATCTGTTTTCCCAAATAGACTCAAGGGTTCTTTTGTCTCGTAGCGTATCCATCGGCTGCCACCACCCGTAATGTTCGAAAGCGCCCAACTCCCCCTTTCCCACAAGTGCATTAAGGGGTTCGTTCTCAAATGATGTTTGATCGCCTTCGATAAGTGAGCAGACTTCTTTACTCAGGCAAAAAAACCCACCGTTAATCCATCCAGAGTGTTTTGGGTCTTTCTCTGCAAAACTAATTACTTCACCATCAACGATTTCAATTGTTCCAAATCTTGGGGGCGGTTTTACCGCAGTCAATGTTGCCTTCCTTTTTGATTTTTTGTGAAATTCTAATAGCGCATTAAGATCAACATTTGAAAGCCCATCGCCGTAGGTCATTAGAAACTCATCCTGCAACAGGTTTTGAAGTCTTTTAATTCTCCCACCAGTTGCGGTCTCCAAGCCGGTATCTACTAGTTGAATACTCCATGAAAGCTCTGGTTCATCGATTGCAACTTGTTCAAAGTAATCTATGATGACATTTGCCTTGTATCCCAAAGCAATAACAAAATCTGTATGGCCAAATCTGGCGTAATAATTCATGATATGGCGCAAGATTGGGACATTCCCAATTCGAACCATCGGCTTGGGAATCACATCAGTTTCTTCAGAAAGACGTGTTCCAAACCCACCGGCAAGGACAACAACTTGCATCTAAATCTCCCGTATTCTTGAGCAGGTAAGTAGAATCATCAAGACTGAATAGAAGGATACTATGCATTTCTTAATAACGGGGCACACTGGCTTTAAAGGTGCATGGCTTACATTGTTATTGCGCGAACGTGGGCACGAAGTCAGTGGTGTATCAATTGATTCAGATTCTAACTCCCTATTTATTCGTACAAATCTTGAGAAGTTTCTAGTTGATGATATTCGTTGTGATATTCGCGATTCGGTAAAGCTCTCATCGCACTTTAGACAAATCAACCCGGATGTCGTTATCCATTTAGCAGCACAGGCATTGGTTCGGGAGTCATACAAGAATCCGAAAGAAACCTTTGAAGTTAATGCAATTGGAACAGTGAATGTCCTACGTGCATCACAGCAGATCAGCAATTTGCAAGCGCAATTGATTATCACGACCGACAAGGTTTACAAAAATTTTGGCAAGACTTCTGGCTATGTCGAGTCAGAAGAACTTGGCGGACAAGACCCATATAGCGCATCAAAAGCAATGGCAGATATAGCTACTCAATCTTGGCTCTCCAGTTTTGAGAATGCACCTACCGCAATCGCGCGAGCTGGGAACGTGATTGGTGGAGGCGATGTGTGCGCTGATCGGTTAATACCCGATTTGATAAGTTCATACTCGGCTGGATTGACTCCTAAATTAAGGGCTCCAAACTCTGTTCGCCCATGGCAACATGTGCTTGATTGCTTGAATGGGTATTTAACCCTGGTTGATGAGCTTATCCAAAATAATGTTGAGGGCGCATGGAACTTTGGACCAGATGAGAATCAATCAAAGACAGTAGCCGATGTTGCAAACATTGCCGGAGCGGTTTGGGGTGCGGAAAAGAGTTGGGAAAGTGATTTAGGAAATCACCCACACGAGGCCACTTTGTTGATGCTTAATTCTAATAAGGCTAGAACTGAATTAGGTTGGTCCGACAAACTTTCTTTTGAAGATAGCGTTCAGTGGACGACTAAATGGTACAAGAATGTGAATGACGGAAACGACCCGTTAGAAGAAACCACAAAGAATATTCGAGAATTCGAATCTAGATAATCTGTGGCTTGGGCCGGGATCGAACCGGCGACCTAACGATTTTCAGTCGTTCGCTCGTACCAACTGAGCTACCAAGCCAACAAAGATTTTGCTAGCAGTTGCCCACCAGTACGTATGGCATACAAATAAATTTGAATGCAACACCAAAACCTTTGCGACCCGGACGGGACTTGAACCCGCGACCTCCGCCGTGACAGGGCGGCGCGCTAACCAACTGCGCTACCGGGCCTTAAGTGATTGATAAACATAAGTGGCTCTTATGTCACTCTCAAAGCCTTTACTACTTTTACTTCTTTAGAACATTTACTGCGGTACTGCGTGCCCCCAACGGGATTCGAACCCGTGTTACCGCCGTGAAAGGGCGATGTCCTAGGCCCCTAGACGATGGGGACGTTCTAAGGCTTGGCAATCTTACCCGTGAAAAGGTGTGCGACCAA
>JACCDP011085671.1_pt1 | contig 10554 bp, 6 predicted proteins | sample 7445841 | NCBI WGS metagenome assembly JACCDP01 (sample SAMN15323441, study PRJNA562643) | freshwater metagenome | isolation source: river surface water | place: USA:Blue River Watershed | collected 2017-08-17
ATATCTGTTTTTATCTGTACAGTTTTATCAGAGAAATCATATTTTACTTGGTTAATTAGGTTTGAAATAGAAATTTTTTCCCTTTTTAATGTTGTTTCATTATTTAATAAATAAGTATATTGTACTATATTTTCTATTATTAAATTGGCTTTATTTGCATTACGTTTTAAAATTTCCAGATTTTCTGAAGCAGTATCAGAAATTTCAGAGCCTAGATCTCTGCGTATATAATCTACTAAACCACTAATAGAACTGAGAGGTGCTTGTAACTCATAGGATAAGTTAGAGACTAAATCCTCTTTTATAATTTCTGGGTGGAAGTAATTCTTTGTTTCAATTTTTTCAAAATCTCTACTTTTATTTTCTCTAATTTTTTTATATTTTAAGTATGTCACTTCCCCCAGAACAACTAATAGAAAAAAGTTCAAAGATAATAAGTACAACTCTTTATTAAAATAAATTCCAAATAAAATTTTATCTAAATAAAAAAATATAGTAATATGAATAATTATAACAAAACATATAAATGAAAATATAAACTTATATTTTCCCCAATCTACAAGGTATAAAGCTCCTATGAACAACGAAATAAATAGGATTAAACTTAAAAGTTGTATCAATTAAATTTAATCCTATTTTGTGCTATTTCCAATATATATTTGGTTCTTTTAAAGGTAGGGAAGTATTACCAGATTGTGCTGCTTCTAACTCATTGTTCAATTTTGGATCTATCCACCAATAATCTACTGCAAAAGATTCACCATTGTACTTTCCTAGAGGCATTTCTGGCATTCCAAAACGATTCCAATACAAAAGCCTTGTATTAGCAAGATGCCACAAAAGAACATAAGGATATTCTTTATATATGATTTGGTCAATTTTTTTCACGATTTCATTTCGTTTGCTCACATCAAATATATCTCTTTGCTCTTCTATTAACTTATCCACAGCTTCATTCTTAATTCCTGGAATGTTGTGCTGCCCCTCTTCATCAGCATATTTTGAGAGCCACATGGGTTCAGGATCTTTGAACACACCCCCACCCCACGCAGTCCATGTTAAATCAAAATCAAATTTATCAATCCTAGCACTCCATCCTGCTAGATCCGTACTTTCAATATTTGCCTTTATGCCCACATTTTTAGCTGCTTCCATGAATATGGTAAAATATTTTTCTGTGCTTTTATCCCGATCCAAAATTGTGATACTTAATTCTTTTCCATCTTTTTCAAGTATCCCCTTGGAGTTTGCAATCCAGCCTGCTTCTTTCAACAAAGCTCTTGCTTTTTCAGGATCATATTCAATTATTTCATTTGGATTTTTTTTACTTTCGCCTCCCAAATAATAATCAGGGTAGTACGAGTTTGTTGATTCATATTCGTTGTAGGCTAGTTTTTCAATCATAGTCTTCCGATCTACCAGATGGGCTATAGCTTTTCTCACTCGTACATCTTTGAATAAATCTCGCCTGGTATTCATAGCCCAACCTTGGAAACCAATTGGTTTTTGGTTATAAATTCTTTGTTTTACAATCCAATTTTTGTCAAATTTCTCTCCAGTAGCTTCTTTGACCCAGGTTGCAGCTTTGTAGACTGGATAAATATCCATATCACCTTTCATCATAGCCTGCAGACCTATTGCTTCTTCTGTGTACACTTTGAAATACACTTCATCAAAATTATATCTTCCTTTATTAAAAGGATAGGCCCTCTGCCAATAATCACCCCTGCGAATCATTTTTACATAACGACCGGGCTTAGCTTCAGCTAATGCGTAGGGTCCACTTGTAACTGTAAAACTATCATTTAATTTATTAAACTCTTTACCTTCCATTTCGTGCTTGGGTAGTATAAAAAGTCCAGATGCTATTTCATCAAAGTTATTCCAATGGATAGTTTTAGCAGTAAATTCAATAGTCTTTTCATCTAGTACTACAGGTTCTTCAAATCTACTCATTCCAATTCTAAAGACTGCTGTGTTATTTTTTTTATCCATAATCGTACGGTATGTAAATAGAACATCTTCTGCACTGACAGGTTTCCCATCAGACCATTTAGCATTGGGATCGAGATAAAATGTAAACTTTTTCTTATCAGCAGAAATTTTCCAATCTTTGGCAAGCCTGGGGATGGTATCAAGTGTAATGGGATGATAAGAAGTGAGGGGCTCAAACATCATCCGAAAAATTTCTGCAGTTGTAGAGAATTGTTCTAAATAATAATTTAAGCTTTTGGGGTATTGGTGGCTATAAACTCGAAACATTCCACCCCTGATAGCATTTGGTGACGCAACAGGATTAACTTTAGAAAGAGCTGCGGGAATCGTGGATGGATCCCCTTCCCAAGGAAGATCCTGAACTATAGATGCTTTTTCAGGAAGTGAATTTTTTTCTCCCTTTTTACAGGAAATAACTAGAACAAAAGGGAAGGTTATAAGAATACTGAGTAGAAATAGTTTTTTAGGTAAGAGCAAAGGGGGGTTTCCTTTTGAATGAGAATATATTTAAACAAATACAAATTTACGAAATTAACACAAGAATTTTTTGCAAAGAAAATGAGTGTAATTTAGAAGATTTACCCGAATCATTTTTTGAGTCCTCTGAATATGGGGCAAGTGATCTCATCTGGTTGATGGGAGTCTGGAAACCATCCCCCTCCTCCGTTAGTATTGCACAAACACACGAAGGTTTGCTTAGGGAATATCGAAATGTTCTCCCCGATGTTAAGAAAGAAGATATAATCGGCTCTCCCTATTCTATATATGAGTACTCTCCCAATCCTTCCATTTGTCAAAATCTTTCAAAGATTCGCCAATTAAAAAAAAGGTTGGAAGAAGATGGAAAAAAGCTTATTCTCGACTTTGTTCCCAACCACATGGCAATCGACTCTCCCCTCATAGATAGCTTTCCTGACCTTTTTTTAGAAAAAATTACTGGGGATGTATGTCATAATTCATTTCGTCATACAAATGGAAAAATTTATTACTATGGAAGAGATCCTTACTTTGATGGATGGTCCGACACCATCCAATGGGATTTCTCCAAACAAGGCACCAGGAAACTTCATACAGAAATTCTATTAGAAATTGCAGATGCATGTCATGGTGTTCGATGTGATATGGCAATGCTACCCACAAAAAATGTATTCCAGAGAACCCACGGAAAAGAAGCAGAGGAATATTGGAAACCCATTATACTCACCATCAAAGAAAAACATCCAAACTTTTTATTTATTGGAGAAGTATATTGGAATATGGAATATGAACTACAACAATTAGGTTTTGATTATACCTATGACAAAGAATTATATGATAGATTGAAGAATAAATCTGGGCAGGAAATTTCATTACACCTTTCTGCAGATACAGAATACCAACGAAAAAGTGTGCGTTTTATAGAGAATCATGATGAAGAGCGAGCAGCTCACACATTTGGAGAAAAGTCAATTTACATAATGAGTCTCTTACACTTTTTACAAGGTGCTATTCTTACATACGAAGGCCAGAGTTTAGGTATGACAAAAAAACTTCCCGTCCAACTTGGAAGAAACACGGATGAATCCATAAAAGCTGGTTTTTATGAGTTTTACCAAAGATCTTTTTTAAGGCTAATGATTCGTAAAAAGTACGAAGTAAATACAGCCAAAGCTTTCTTTTGTTGCTATGAGATCGAAAACTATGATCCCCTTATCTCTAGGGTACTCTTTTATCTTACAGAAAAACAAATTGGTATGGCAAAGGTAAAGATTTACAACCTGGAGATTTTAGTCTACAATCCAGAAGAAAGAGAAATTTCAGGTTGGTTGGCATTTGACAAAACAACAAAAGATTTTATTGACAATCTTTTTTATGAAACAATAGAACTTGAAGATATCATCACTTCTAAAACATATCGTAAGACAAAAAAAGAAATTTTAGAAACGGGAATATTTATCAAACTTCCACCGAGAGAGGGGCATTGGTTTATAATAGATTCTGATCTTTTAAAGGAAATGAATGCTTTGATGTAAACTTTATTTTTTATTCATAAGCACAGTACACATAAATATTTCGTATGGAGTATAGTGGGAAGAAAAATGTATTTATTGAGGCTGGAAGATAAGAATATTTAGTTCTAACAATCAAAGGATAGCTTTCTAAGCCTTCACCTTTTCTTTCCATATCAAATGTTTTGGAAGCCATGTTTTTACAAACTCTAAACGTATTACTCTTCCTATAAAATGGGAGAAAGCCAAATACAAAAAAATGGTTTCTATCCTGGATTTCTCTATACAAATCAGTATTGTGCATATTTTGCTTACGAATTACTTTATAAGTAATTGTACTACAATCTCCCAGAAAGAAGATAAATGCTAGTACTACAAATCCGATCTTCATTTTTGGGGATTCTCACACCAGATCTCAGAAGTTCGGGGATTGTACATTCCTATAGTTATCAGGGAAAAGAAAATATTAAAAAAACTATACTTTTCTTGGATTAAAAGTGGATTTTCCCCGTAGCACTCTTCAATGAGATCAATTTTTTTTTCTTGCCAGAGCCCCCAAAATACAAAGTGGGATGTAATTCTAACTGTGGGTGCTGAAGAGATACTTGCTCCATTTTTTAAAATAATAGACTGGTGGGCACAAAAACTAAGGTTTAGGAGCGTCAGGAAAAGTAGTGATCTCATAGTCATCTTCATCTGGAATTTCTTTCCTCAAAGTTAGCTTTTGTTTGAACAATAACAATTTTTCCAGGGTAATGGGAAGTAGAAATCTAGAAAAGAGTGTTGAGGTAATAATTCCACCTATGACAACCGTTGCAAGAGGTTTTTGCACTTCCGCTCCCGAAGAAGACGAGATTGCCATGGGAATAAATCCAATCAAGGCAACTGTCTCTGTGGTCATCACTGGACGAAGGGATTCCAAAGCAGCTAGTAGTACACTTTTTTCTGGGCTCTGGCCCGCATCTACTCTCTGCTTTAAAATAGATGCATACACCACTCCATTCAAAACCGCAATCCCACTCACCGCTATAAAACCCACTCCTGCTGGAATGCTAAAGGGGAGTCCCCTGAGAACAAGGGAGACAATCCCTCCCATCACAGCAAGCGGAACCACAATAAACACACCAAGTGCATAGAATACACTTCCAAAAGCTGCGATTAGCATCCCAAAAATAATGGCTATGGCAATGGGAACCACCAAGAGTAACCTATTTTTCGCTCTAGTAAAGTTTTCAAATTGTCCGCCCCACTCTACTCTGGTGCCTTTTGGGAGCTGGCTTAGATATGCTTTTGTTTTTTCTTGGGCTTCCCCTACAAACCCTACCAAATCTCTTCCTCTCACATTGACTTCCACAAAGATCCTTCTCTGTAGAGATTCCCGATAAATGGCTGCAGGACCTTCTTTGTTTTTAATTTCAGCCACTAAGTCCAATGGCACCACTCCCCCCGACTCAGTAGTCACGGGTATGTCCCCCACATAATTTTTATTGGATCCATCTACATCCAATCGTAAGACTAAATCAAATCTCTTGAAATTTTCAAATACTTTCCCGGCACCAGCACCCACTCGTAAGGTCTGTGTAACCATTAAAATTTCTTCCATGCTCACACCGTATCTTGCTAATTTTTCACGATTTGGACGTATCTCCATTAGAGGTAATCCCAAAATCCTTTGAACCCTTAGATCTGCTGCTCCCTCAATGGGTCTTAGTATTTCTGCAATTTTATCAGCATGAGTTTTCAATTCACGTAAGTCATTCCCATATATTTTGATAACTACATCCGCTTTAGATCCCGCCAGAAGTGCATTCACTCTGTTTTCTATGGGCTGTGATATACTCACATAGCTGGAAGGTACTTTACTCAGGATTCTAGTTTTCATAAAACTCATCAATTCTTCCAGGGTATCAGCTGATTCCCACTCACTTTTGGGCTTTAGTTTTACCATAATTTCCCCTTCATCAGATCCCACAGGTTCAGCTGCTGATTCTCCCCTACCCATACGTGATACTGCACCAGTCACTTCGGGTATGGTGAGTAGTTCTTTCTCAATTTCTAAATTGAGATCTCTAGAGGTATTGATCCCAGTGGAAGGAAGCCTTTTTATATCAATGGCAAGTTCCCCCTCATCAATTCGTGGTACAAATTCTGAGCCCAAACTCAGACCAATTACTATTGAAAAAATAAAAGCAAATATAGCACTTAAGACTATTTTTTTTCTATTTTTCATACTAAAATTTAAGAGTACAGAATATTTTTCAGATAAAATATCCCAATAATGACTATGATGTAGTACAGGTTCTTTGTATAATAGCACTACAGCAGCAGGAAAAGTAGTAAGTGAAAATAAGAGTGCCACCCCAAGTGCAATAGCAACAGTTATAGCCATTGGTCTAAACATTCTGCCCTCAACTCCTTCCAATGCCATAAGGGGTAGATATACTAACATGATAATTCCGACGGAAAAAGCTGCTGCGGTTCCTACTTTGACACAACTTTCACGTATTACAAGAAGGGTTCCAGATTTTATCTGACTCGGCTTATTCATGTTATCAAATAATGATTTATTAGCAATAAACCCCGTGAGTATGGATTCTAGCATCACAATAGAACCATCTACCAATAGACCAAAATCTAAAGCACCTAAACTCATTAAGTTTCCAACTACACCGAATATCCTCATAAAAATTGTTGTTATCAACATAGATACAGGAATTGCACTAGCAACTATAACTGCACCTTTTACACTTCCCAGTAAGAAAATTAGTAGTACAAAAACCAATATGGCACCTTCAAATAAGTTCAGGAATACTGTTGAGAGTGTCTTATTTATAAATTCACTTCTATTATAAAAAACCCTTATTTTCATTCCTTCAGGAAGATTGGCCTTTACTTTTTCCATCTCTTCTATAACAGACTGTACCACTTCTCTAGAGTTTCTTCCCATGAGCATCATAACAGTTGCTCCAACCACTTCCCCTTTTCCGTTTTCAGTACAAACTCCAAAACGTAAGGCTGCTCCTGTTCTCACTTTAGAAATTTGACCTAATAAGAGTGGGGTTCCATCTGGATCTGTTTTAACAGCAGTCATCTCCAAATCTTCAATGGATTTAAATTTTCCTTCTGTACGTATTACAAGCTGTTCGCTACCCTTTTCTATATAACCACCACCCACATTTACATTTGATTCTTTCAGCTTGTTTAATATCTTTGAAAGTGTGAGCTGGTGGCTCATTATTCTTTTGGGATCAATCAATACCTGGTATTGCCTAGCCTCACCCCCTAAAATATTGATATCAATGACCCCGGGAACGGATTTTAAAACTCTATAGATTTCCCATTCCATGTATGTCCTGAGTTCTTCTGGTGAATGCCTATCCGAGACTAATGTAAACTCATAGATATCACCTAGTCCAGTGGCTATTGGGGATAGCTCTGGTCTACCCACCTCTTGGGGTATATCTGCCTCTGCTAACTTTAACCTTTCATTGACCAACTGCCTTGCAAAGTAGACATTGACATGGTCTTCAAAGATAACAGTGACACTGCTAACACCCGTACGTGAAATAGACCTTATCTCGGTCACATATGGCAATCCATTGAGAGCGAGTTCTACGGGATAGGTGATAAATTGCTCCACTTCCAAGGGAGAAAGTCCTGGAGCCTGGGTGACTGCAGAGACCTGTATGTTGGTAACATCGGGAACTGCATCAATGGATAGATGATATGCATTGTAAAGTCCTAAAAGGCAAAGAACTAAAGTGATTAGAAGTGTTGCAGTACTTTTCCTAATAGAAAGTTCAATTATTTGACGAATCAATCTAATACCACCCTATCCCTTAGGCTAAACTAACTTCTAGACCAAACCTGTAGACTATATATTTTTATATAAGATAACTTAGATCAATAAAAAATACCTTTGAAGCAAACTTTTATGTGACCAAAAATCTTATATTTTTTATATTAAAATAAATGGAAGCAAACTATGAGGCTAGTAAAGGAAAATTTAGAATAATTCAAAATTTTTTCTATTTTCTTGACGTAAAGGATCACTCCTATATTTTTATATTATGGGAAAGGTTGAACTCAATTGTATAAATTGCCAAAGTAGGGATAGGAGTCTCTTCCATTGTTTGGATGATACATTCTTAGATAAAATATCCTACGAGAAAGAAGGCTTAGCAATCAAAAAAGGAACCATCCTTTTTAAGGCTGGGGATCCCGCTGATACATTTTATTGTATCAAATCAGGTTTGGTACGCACATATCGATTGAGTGGGCAGGGCAAAGAACAAACTTTTCGAATTAAAACAACAGGCGATTGGGTTGGTTGTAGAGATGTAATATTGTCTGACATCTACTACTATGCTGCAGTATGTATGAATGACGTACAGGCATGTGCATTTCCAAAATCTGTAATCAATGAGCTCAACACTGATCCTAAATTTCAGCATGAACTGCTTGTCCAAATGGCTAAGTTTTGGCGTGATTCTGAAAATCAAATATACTCACTAGGTACAAAACAAATTCATAGTAAACTTGCTGAATTTCTAATCACTTTTTATAAATCCAACAATTGCCAAGAAGAAGTGACCCTTTCCGTAACACGGGAAATCATTGCATCCATCATAGGCACAACCACAGAGTCAGTCATACGCTCTCTCTCCGATTTCAAAGCTAGGGAATGGATAGATATAGATAAGAACAAGATTTTATTTAAAAATGTAAATGCTCTCCAATCAATTGCGGAAATAAATGAGCATATGATAAGCTATTAAAATTCAATATTTTTATTGACTCTTTTAAAAACAAAGATACTTTTTGATTCTTGAAGGGAGTAACTTCATGAATTCTACAAATACAATTATCATTGGGGCTGGTGCAGCAGGGCTTTCTACTTCAGCATTTTTGGGCAAAGAGAAGGTTCCCTATATCCTCCTCGAAAGGGATGGTGGTGTAGGGTCTTCATGGAGACGTCACTACGATAGACTCCATCTACACACAGTAAAAACATATTCCCACTTACCCATGATGCCTTTCCCGGGTTCTTTTCCCAAATATGTCCCCAGAGAATCCCTGATTTCCTATATGGAACTCTATGCAGAGAAGTTTCATATCAATCCCATCTATCACACAACGGTTACAAAAATCGAAAAAGTAGATTCCCAATGGATGGTTACAACCAAAGACAATAGTTATACATCAGAAAATATTGTAATTGCCACAGGCTACAACCACACCCCCCACATACCCCAATGGAAGGGCTTCAAAGAATACAAAGGTGAGGTTTCCCATAGCAGAGAGTACAAGAATGGATCCAGCTATAGAGGAAAAAAAGTCCTTGTAGTGGGCGCAGGTAATACAGGTGCAGAAGTTGCACTTGATCTCTATGAATATGGAGCCCAACCATCTATCTGCATAAGGGGACCATTGCGAGTTGTACCACGAGATTTATTTGGCATACCCACACAAATATCAGCACTAGTTCTAAATAATCTACCGTTGAATATTGCAGACCAGATTTCCCAATTTTTATTGTTTTTAGCAGTCCCTGATCTATCTGAGTTTGGAATCAAACCACCTGACTATGGTTCCCTAAGACAGGTAAAAGAAGATGAAAAAATCCCTTTGATTGATATAGGAACAATTGATTTAATCAGAAAACGTATCATACATGTTGTTCCCGGGATCTCTGAATTTTTAGAAAATGAAGTTGTATTTGAAAATGGGGTAAAAGATAAATTTGATAGCGTGATACTCTGTACGGGATATAAACCTAATTTGCATTCATTTTTTCCCTCAACATACAATCTCTTTGATAAAAAGGGTTACCCTATAAAAAAAGGAGAGGAATTAGAAAATGGACTTTATTTTGCAGGCTTTAATAATCATATCACAGGTTTTTTACACTATATAGGAATTGAGGCTGAAAAAATTTCCAAACATATCATTTCTAAATATAGGAATCAAAAATGAGTATTCTAAAGCATTGGCATCCAGTGCTAAAAACGGGTGATTTAGGAGATTCACCAAAAGCTATAACAATTGATGGCAAAGACCTAGTACTTTTTAGATCAAAAGATAAAGTTGCTGGCTATTTTAATATATGTCCTCATAGAAGAATGAAGTTAAGCAAAGGGAAAGTTGAAAATGATAGATTGGTATGTCCATATCACTCCTGGAGCTTTGGAACAGATGGTTCTTGCATCAAACCCAGTGGAGGCAACCTCTCCGTCCAAGAAAATCTCTTTGAGGCAAAGGAGTATTTAGGTCTCATTTGGATCAAACTTCATAGCTCTCAGCAATCTTTTCCCGTACTCCACACGGAAGGTTATACATTTGTTTCTACTTCAGAGGGTAAAATCTCCGCACCTCTAGAATTGGTTTTAGATAATTTTACCGAAGTTGAACACACTTCGAGTGTTCATGCACTATTAGGGTATGACAGAAAAAGCCTTTCTGAAGTAGAAGTTAAACTTGAGACATCAGAAGAGTCTGTAAGATTATTTAACAAAGGAAAACAAAAAAAACTACCTTTTTTACTAACTGATTTTCTAGGAATCAAAGAGGA
>JACCDP010261822.1_pt1 | contig 10553 bp, 7 predicted proteins | sample 7445841 | NCBI WGS metagenome assembly JACCDP01 (sample SAMN15323441, study PRJNA562643) | freshwater metagenome | isolation source: river surface water | place: USA:Blue River Watershed | collected 2017-08-17
AATAGAGTTATATCCACGGAGTATATTGATATGAATAAGCCAGATGATAAAGGCAATTGATGCGGAAGATACCGCACGTGGCGAATAAGGAGTACCTGCAAAAGATCGAAGCGCGCTTTGTAGAGGCAAAAACCAGAGCAATAGGGAGCTGCTGGCGGCTACGAGTAGATAGATATGCCACACAGGAGAAGATTTTGCTTGAATATTTCTTCGAAATTCTTTTCGCACCCAAAACGCTATGAGAAGTGTTAATGGGACGCCTATTAGAACAAATGATAACCAACGTGCAAGATCCAGTCTCGATGTGAAATAGCTATCATCAAAATTTAACAGGAATGTAAGTATCCCAGAGATACCAAAGCACGTTATGAGAACTGCAATAAATAGCGCTAGGTATTTGAAGAAATCACGGATGAAAAGCATCCCATGTAAATCGGGATGCTTTTCTACCGTAACTTTTATTCCAATTACTGCGAAGTAAATGAGCACTCCTGTCAGTAATAATGAAATAATTCCAAAAATCATTGGGTGCTAGCCAATCTTAAAGCTGATTGTTTGCTTCAGCTCTGAGTATAGGTTTGCTAAACCAGGTGCCGATGCGCGCACGTTGCATGCACCATTTTTGTTGAAAGTTAGCCGGTAAGAGCTTCCATTCATCGTTAAATTACAATTCTTTGTATCTGAAATTTCATAGTTAATCCTTGATCCAAAACTTGTTTCAGAGGGAAGAGTAAAAGAATTGCCACGTTTCACTCGAGTAGGAAAAGTGAGTTTTTGATTGCCCAGAGCCAACTTAAATAAATAGTGCTTTGTGATGGCGGCGTATTGAGTATTTCCTGGAGAATAGACATCAACTTCACAATATCCAGCGCCTTGCAAAATCGTGACCTGATTTCCGCTCAATGAGCAAGTAGTAGAGGGTGTGCTATATGTCAGCGTTGCGCCAGACTTTGCGGTTGCTTCAATGCGAAATACTGATTGATTTTGCATATTTAACACGCGAGATCCTTCGATGGATTTTCCATTTACTACCGCAGTGATGACATCAGAATTTGCACTCGGAATCATGCTGCCTACAAATGTGATTGGAATGAATTGATCCTCACTCCGGTCGGTGGTCGCTTTATGATCTAATCTGATAAATATTCCACATGGAATCTTGACGCAATCAATGGTTTGAGTTCCATAGGTAAACGTTGCAGTGGGTTTAAAGAGGATATCTGCTGTTGGTGCGAAGTCCGCACCTAGAGAGGTGGAGATCCACAACTGTGAATTTGGATTGCAGATTTGGGGACGAGACTCGCTATTAACTCGTCTACATTGTTGAATGTAAAATCCTGCGTTAGGCGGGTATCCAGCCAACTTTAGATTTACTACTTGTCCAGTCAAGGCTAGGTTGGAATATGGACCACCTGTAACAGTTGCTTTTGCATGGCTTGTTGTAGCGCTACCAAGAATTAGTGCCAGGACCAATACTGCAATCTTTAAATATTTTGCCTTCATTTTCGTTTCCATTTCTATTGAGTATGACAAATGCTCAACGCGAAACTAAATCCTTTTTTTCACAAAGCTGTTCTCTGTATCTCTTTATTGGCTCGCAGTTAATTGGAAAATCATTTTGAAGTTTCTAGAGAGGTAAATGGGAGTAATTCAGTAACAGTTAGAGAAACCTTCCTGCAAGCATGATCTCAACACCTAAGGAGGGTGATTGGATGAATAAAAAGCCAAATATTGTCGCGCGATTTACAGTGGTCTTACTGTTGTTGATATCGCAGATGAGTCTGATCTCAGTAGCAAGGGCGCAGGGCGCTGGGATTGCTCTTACACTCGCAGCTGCGAATCCCGAAACCTATGATCACAGCATTGGCGGTGGGCAATGGAACACTGGTCGAAAGAACGTCGACATTTTAGAAACGTTAGAGGGTAAGGATTTTGCGTGTGAAGAAGTAGTTAGTTATTTAATGAAAGTTGAAGCTCCGAATACCGAATATCTTGCGAGTCTCGGAGAGATGACTTTAGACATGAACTACTCGATCACCATGGATACAACCGGTCAATCTGGAGTTGCTTTAGGTGAGCCAGTGACCGTGGGTGTTAACACTGGAGATCCCGCAAATATAAATAATGGGAATAGCGTGGCATCAACAGTGGGAACATCTCAGACTGGGCCAATGTTCTCCAAAGGTTCACTACTCCTCAAGACATTTAGATTGACCGGGGTTGAAGCGGGCGAAACGGTTATTTTCCGTTTTAACGTAAAAATACTCTGCCAGGTTGGGAGTAGCGCGACCGGAAATCTACAAGTTAAATTTATTGATGGAGCGCTAGCAACAACAACGTTGAGCGCAACACAAAATACAAACGCACCTATTAATGGCGGCAATGAGACAGTTTCTTTGAAGAGCGTTGATGCACTTGCTGCTCCATCAATTGATATTCAGAAGACCCCGGATACTCAGTCGGTTGTGGAGGGAGAGAGTGCTGCCTTCACAATTACAGTAACAAATACTGGAGATTTGGATTTAACTGATGTAGTTGTAACTGATCCATTATCGAGCGATTGCAATAGGAATATAGGAGCAATGGTTGCGGGTGCAGTTCAAACGTACTCTTGTACCTCTCCACCTGTAATAGCGAACTTCACAAACGTGGCATCTGTGCTCGGGTTTTACGGCCTTCTAGAAGTCTCTGCTAGCGATTCGGCAAACGTCACCTTCACCGATCTGCTTCCACAAATCGTTCTAACTAAGAGCGCTACACCAAGCGTTCTTCCTGAGTCTGGTGGAGATTCAACTTTCACCTTTACCGTCACCAATCAAACGGCGGAACCCTTTGCCCTCAATTCATTGGTCGATGACAAATTTGGTGATCTCAATGGAAAGGGAAGTTGTGTAACGCCACAAACCATTCCTGGCTTGGGCAGTTATAGCTGTACCTATACCGTCACGTTAGGGAATTGGACCGTAGTGCCTTTTGATAACACGGCGACGGCAACCGGTTCTGATGATGAGGGAAATCAAGCAAGCGACTCTGATTCTTTCCGCATCACCTTTACCGATTTGATGCCACAAATTCTGCTAACTAAGAGCGCAACGCCAAGCGTTCTTCCCGAGTCTGGTGGAGATTCGACCTTCACCTTCACTGTCACTAACCAAACGGCTGAGTCGTTTGCACTCAATTCACTGGTTGATGACAAGTTCGGTGATCTCAATGGAAAGGGAAGTTGTGTAACGCCACAAACAATCGCCGGCCTGGGCAGTTATAGCTGCACCTATACGGTCAGTTTGGGCAATTGGACCGTTGTTCCTTTTGATAACACGGCCACAGCAACCGGCGTGGATGATGAAGGAAATCAAGCTAGTGACTCTGATTCTTTCCGCATCACGTTCACTGATCTCATGCCAGGGCTCTCACTGACTAAGAGCGCAACGCCAAGCGTTCTTCCCGAGTCTGGTGGAGATTCGACCTTCACCTTCACCGTCACCAATCAAACGGCAGAAAGCCTCTCGCTATCTTCGTTAGTTGATGACAAGTTTGGTGATCTCAACGGTAAGGGGCGTTGCGTTACCCCCCAAACGATTGTTGGTTTAGGCAGTTATAGCTGCACCTATACGGTCACTTTGGGCGATTGGACAGTTGTTCCTTTTGATAACACCGCGACTGCAACTGGTTCTGACGATGAAGGAAATCAAGTAAGTGATTCGGATTCTTTCCGCATCACCTTCACCGATCTACTTCCACAGGTGGCTCTTGCCAAGAGCGCTAATCCAAATGCAATTAGTGGGCTAGGAGATTATGTGGACTACACATTCACAATCTCTAACACTGGTCCAGAAGCGGTCACTGTTACATCGATAACAGATCCACTTATCGCACTCTCGCCTAGCTGCTTGGCACTTATTGGCCAAACAATTGGGATTGGTGGCAGCCTGCAATGCGTCTCTAATGTGTATCTAGTAATTGGAACAGGGAGCACATTTGTTAATACAGCGACCGTGATTGTCGCTGATAACGAGGCCAACACAGCAACTGCTAGTGCAACAGCAACTATCACGAGCACCTGGTATGGCCGAACCCCTGGTTTCTGGAAGAACCATCCAGAAGCATGGCTTAGCGGCTATACACCTAGCGCAAATATCCAATCCGTCTTCACCATTCCAAGTGCGCTGTTAACCGGCAGTAATTTGGATCTAGATAAGAATGGCGTGAAAGACACTCTTATGGCTGGCCTTGGATATAAAGGTGGTTCAACTCTCACCGGAGCAGCGCAAATCTTGCTTCGCGCATCGGTAGCGGCTCTCCTCAACGAGGCGTATTACGGAGCGGGATATCCAGGAGAGAACAGCGTGAGCGCATTAATTGCAAGGGTGAACACCGTCCTCGCCTCACAGAACCGAAGTAGTTACCTTGCTCTAGCTTCGGAATATGACAAATGGAATAACGGAATACATAGTTCGCTTCCATAAATCTGAATAACCAAAAGTGGCCTGCGTTCGCGTGGGCCACTTTTTCTTTTGTCACGAGTAGAGTGCACGTGTGATTGCCGATTCTCATTGTCACGCCTGGCGTCAATGGCCATACGATAAATCTGTTCCCGATCCTAAACACCGCGGTTCCGCCGAAGCTTTACTTTACGAAATGGATACCAATGGCGTTGCACGAGCTGCTGTGGTCTGTGCGCGAATCGGAGATGGGGCCGGAGGTCAAGGGTTTGCAAATGAAGATAACAATAAATATGTTTCAAAGTTTGCCCGAAGATTTCCTGATCGATTAACTGCTTGGGTTGATGTTGATTGTATGTGGCGCAAGGAGCACCACACTCCAGGGGCAGCGCAAAGACTTCGAAAAGAGATCGAGAAACATAACGCCCAGGGCTTTACTCATTATGTGCAGAATGAAAATGATGGCTGGTTACGAAGCGATGCAGGGTTTGAATTTTTTGCAACTGCTGCACAATTGGGAGTGGTTGCCTCGCTTGCACTTTCCCCACGGTGGCTGGCAGATTTGCGGATAATCGCACGTGAGAATCCTACGTTACCGATTCTGCTTCACCATATGGTCTTGCCAGAAAAAACTCACTCTGGATATTCACAAAATGACGTTGATGAAATTTTAGAGACATCAAAAATAGCGAATATAGGGGTGAAAATCTCTGGATTCCACTACAACAATTTAAATATTCACGACTTCCCATTTGGGGATTCACAGGATTTATTTAAGAGCATTTATCAGGCGTACGGCGCTCGTCGACTATTTTGGGGATCTGATTTTCCAGCATCTCGCGCCAAGATTACTTACTCTCAAAGCATAGCTGTCGTACGTGACTACTGCGATTACATCCCTGAAAATGAGATGGCTAAAATTCTGGGCCATAACCTCAATAAACTTCTCAATCAACCTAAATTAGTGACAAGAGAATTTCTCTAAAATCTATTTTTTATGGGTAATATTGCCCTGGAATCAGTAGCAACAGGATATTCCGAGAAGAGTGGTGAGTAAGAATGATTCGTTCCGACCTATATATAAATGGCCAGTGGGTAAGCACCACGAAGCGACACCCTATTCACGATCCAAGCGATGATTCAATAATCACTGAAATTTCGGTTGCTGGTGATGGTGAAGTTGATGCCGCAATTGATGCGGCGGCTAACGCGTTTCCAATTTTCGCAAGAATGGCACCTCGAGCACGTGGTGAGATATTACGAAAAGCATTTGAGATTATGATTTCAGAAGCTGACGAGCTTGCTCAATTAGTCTCACGAGAAAATGGCAAAGTTCTTGCCGATGCAAAAGGTGAGATTCTCTATGCTGCTGAATTCTTTCGATGGTTCTCTGAAGAGGCGGTCCGAATTAATGGTGAATTTAGGCATTCACCAAGCGGTGATAAAAGAATTCTCGTTACCCATCAGCCGATAGGCGTCTCACTACTCATTACACCTTGGAATTTTCCTGCTGCTATGGCGACAAGAAAAATTGGCCCGGCGATTGCTGCAGGATGCACCGTCATTGTGAAGCCTGCAATGGAGACGCCGCTGACAACTCTTGCAATAGTAGATATTTTAGAGCGAGCTGGATTGCCGGCAGGAGTTGTAAATGTCATAACACCAACGCCAGCGGGGCCTGCCGTCTCACGCATACTTGCAGATCCACGAGTAAAAAATCTCTCTTTCACCGGTTCAACTCAGGTCGGAAAGCTTTTACTAAAGCAGGCAGCCGATCGGGTAATTCGAACATCAATGGAACTTGGTGGGAATGCGCCCTTTTTAGTTCTTGACGATGCAAATATAGATGAGGCAGTTGCAGGTGCAATGTTGGCCAAACTTCGAAATGGTGGCGCAGCGTGTACCGCAGCAAATCGCTTCTATGTCTCGCAAAAAGTTGCCTCTGAATTTACCCAAAAACTCACCGAAGCAATGGCTAAAATTAAAATGGCACCTGGTTTAACTGAAGGTGCACAACTAGGCGCCAGCGTCTCAATCAAAGAACGCGATAAAATTTCAGAATTAGTTGATAGCGCAGTGCAACAAGGTGGAAAAGTATCGCTGGGTGGCGCGAAACCTTCCGGGGCAGGCGCTTTCTATCCTGCGACAGTCATGACTGTCGATGCAGACAATGACATCTTGAAGGAAGAGATTTTCGGACCAGTTGCTGTCGTTGTCTCGGTTGATTCTGATGAAGAAGCTATCCGTCTTGCCAATGACACCGCCTATGGCTTAATTAGTTATGTTTATTCGGGAGCGTTAGATCGAGCTATTCGAGTATCTGAAGCCATGGAATCTGGGATGGTCGCTATAAATCGAGGAGTCATTTCAGATCCGGCAGCTCCATTCGGTGGCTATAAGGAGAGCGGGCTTGGCCGTGAAGGTGGATTTGATGGGATACATGAATTTCTCGAGAAGAAGTTTATTGGGGTGACAATTTAATTAAGCGCCGTGGAACTGCACCCAACAAGTAAACGTAATCACAAATTGATGCGCCTCCAGGCGTTCTGGGGTGGAGCATCAAATGGCGCATGGGTGATTTTCGCTATTCCTTACTTAGTTCGACTTGAAGCATCAATTACATTAATTAGCATCTACGTCGCGCTAACTTCGTTAGGACCACTCATTATTGGCCCGATTGCAGCGGCAAATCTTCGAAATAGGGCGCAACAACGAAAGTGGATGTTGATCTGCGGTGTGGCATCTCGCATCTTCTTCTTTATGCCTGCAGTTGCTCTCCTTTTCGAAAATCGTCGTGCAGAGATTGCAATTGCCATGTTCTGTCTTTGCGCAATGCCGACAATTGTTTTTGGTGCGCTCTGGTCACCAACACCAGGCGTTGTAGTCGAAGCAGAACATCAGCCGATGATTGTCAACGCTCGAGTGCGAATTGCAAATATCGGCGCGTTGTCAGCAAATGCTGTCATTGGATTAGGGATGATCTTTCTCCCATTTCCCTTTAATTATGTAGCTGTCTTTGTCATCTCGGGTTCACTCGGTCTTGCAGAAATGTATATTATTTCGCGGATTATTTACCCTGAATCACCTCAGGCTTACCTAGATTCTTTCAAAGAACATTTTGATGTGAAGAAGATTAGAGCAGAGCAAAAGTTCTTTTATTTTCTCCTCGGTATAGGTTTGATTGTCAGTGCCTCATCCGTTGCCGGACCCCTGCAATCCGTGTACTTCATCAATGAGCGTGGAGTATCTGATCGCTGGATGGGCGTATGGGCAATGGCGCTCTCGGTTGGCGCAGTTTTTGGCACGCTTATATGGCGCAAGCTTCAAAACGTTTACGGTAGTTATGCAATTTTCTCGTGGACGGTGCCCATTTCAGGAATTTATTTCCTATTAATTATTCTTGCCCCAAACATCGAGCTGATATTGATTGCGACGCTATTTGCGGGATGGATGAACGCGGGAACAGATACCGGAATCTGGTTGGGACTTTTTAGGTATGGCAGCGAAGAACGTCGCACCATGTTGATCAATATCTATGTTGGGGTGGCATTGGGAATCCCATTTATCGCCGCCTTCTTCATTCCGTTCTTGACTAATCGATTCACGCTGACAGAAATCTTTATCGGCTCTTTCATAATTCGCACTCTGGTAGGCCTATATTTCAAGATTCCATTCGTCTATGCTCTTCTCAAAGACCAGAAGCCTGCTACTAATGCCAATTAATAGTAAGAGATGAGCGTGTGAGAAAAATGAGCCTTATCTATTCGCCTGATGCACTGAGGGATCAAGTTGTTGTCGTTACAGGTGGTGGTCGAGGCATAGGTAGTGGCATCTCTAAAGTAGTTGCTGCAGCAGGTGGCGAAGTGGTCATCATCTATCCCGTGGAAAATGAGCGTGCTCATGCCGATGCAGTCATTGCCGAAATAGTAAGTAAAGGTGGGAAAGCGAGCGCATACCGTTGCGATGTAGGTGTGCGAACTGAATGTGAGAACGTAATCGCCCAAATCATTAAAGACAAAGGTCGAATTGATGCGCTAGTAAACAATGCGGGCATCTGTAACTTCACACCATTTGAACAAATCACTCCAGAGATTTGGGATCGCCATCTGGCAGTAAATCTCTCTGGCCCTTTTTATCTCTCGCAGGCAGTGGTGCGCGATATGAAGCCACGGAAAAAAGGTGCAATCGTAAATATCAGTACTGTCTCTGCCTATCGAGGTGGAGATCGACAGGTGCATTACATTGCAAGCAAAGGTGGCTTAAGTTCGCTGACCACTGCAATGGCACACGAGATTGTCGAGACTGGTATTCGGGTCAATGCGATCCTCTGCGGTGGCGTTGCAACGGATATAAACATTGAGCAGCGGGCAGAGCGTGAACGAGTTGCGGGAAAACCGTGGGCGGAACGACCAGGAGTCCGTTCGCTTGGTTTACCTGAAGATTTGGGAAATGCAGTTGTTTATTTAATCTCTGATGCAAGCGCATGGGTTACAGGTTCATTGGTGTCCGTAGATGGCGGCGCCTTAATAAGTTAGTGGGGGATACGATGAAGATCGCAGATATTAAGGTCTTTATGACGGGGCCATATAAAAAAGGCGAACCGCCCATCAAACATTTTCGTAGTAATGCCAGTTGGTTATCTCGAACGGAAATTGCTAACCCAATGTCGATTCATGCCGATTTTCGCCCGCGTCGCGAGATGTGGCTTGGCCTGGGTGGTCGAGTGATAGTTCAAGTTATTGCTGAAGATGGAAGTTATGGTTTAGGAGAAGGTTCCGGCGGCCGAGCTGCTGCTGAGATCATTGTTCAACACTTCAAAAAACTTTTAGTGGGAAGAAATGTTCATGAAGTGGAGCGTAACTGGGACATCATGTGGCGCGCCTCGATGCCATATGGTCGAAAGGGCGCTCCGGTTATGGCGATATCTGCCGTTGATTTTGCGCTCTGGGATTTACTCGCTAAAAGTAGAAATGAACCGCTTTACATGTCACTCGGAGGCGCGGCGAAAGATTCAATTCAGTGCTACCTCACTGGAAATAATATTGAAGAGACTATGGGCCATGGTTTTATGGGCCATAAGCTTGCGATGCCTTATGGGCCAGCATCGGGGCGCCAAGGTATGAATGGCAACGTCGAATTGGTAAAGCAAACTCGCGAGTTGGTTGGCTGGGATGTCGAGATCATGCTCGACTGCTACATGGCCTGGGATGTTGAGTACACCATTCGCATGGCAGAACTTCTCGAGCCCTATCGTTTGAAGTGGATTGAAGAGGTTCTTCCGCCAGATGATTATGAAGGCTATTCAATTCTTAATAAGAAGATAACGAGCACTGCAATTGCTACTGGAGAACATGAGTATTCACGTTGGGGATTTCATCAATTATTAGATGTCCGTGGATGCGAGATAGTGCAGCCAGATATTCAATGGTGCGGTGGTCTTACTGAAGCGAAGAAGATTTGTGCGCTCGCTTCTACTCGTGGAATCCCAGTTATTCCCCATGCAGGTGGTCTTCGCGCGTGGGATTTGGCGCTCATTTTTGCGGAAATTGGAATTCCGTATGCGGAGTACTTTGTTTTTGGTGAGTTCAATCAACCAAATCCTGACCCAATCTTTACTGGTATTCATTATCCAATCGACGGCTGGTTCTCGCCTCCTCCAGGTATTGGAGCGGGAGTTGATTTCACTGCTGACGCGCACGATTATCTTTACGAGATTACCGGGGAGTTCAATTCATGATGCGCACCAATTCATTTCCACAGAAAGGCGATGGCGTTGTCGTCACTGGAGCGGCGCGAGGTATTGGCGCTGCCACCGTTAAGACTCTCGTCGAGCAAGGAATATTTGTGATTGCAGCTGATGCCAATGGTGCGATGTTGAGTGAAACGTTGAAGGCGATTGATCCAATGGGGAAATTAACGCACGGATTAACTGCTGATGTAACTAAAGAAGAGGAATGTCAAAAGGTTGCAAAGGCTGCACAGGAGCAAGGCATCAGAATTAAGGGATTAGTTAATAACGCTGCTGTTGGTGCCTTTAACATGAGCGTTGAGAACACGAGCTTCGATGAGTGGCAGCGAATTATCTCTATCAATCTCACCAGCATTTATTTA
>JACCDP011180119.1_pt1 | contig 10553 bp, 14 predicted proteins | sample 7445841 | NCBI WGS metagenome assembly JACCDP01 (sample SAMN15323441, study PRJNA562643) | freshwater metagenome | isolation source: river surface water | place: USA:Blue River Watershed | collected 2017-08-17
CAGGCAGCAATTTTCGTATTCGAGTTCACTCAACGGCATTACGCCTGAAACCTCGAAACCTCCCTGCGGTTCCTAGCGGTAACACAGAAACTCGCTCGGAGTTAGCTGTCCAAGCAAGCTGTCGACGAGTGGCATTATAACCTATCTACCATGCGCCTGTCGTGCTCCCCTGAAATCAAGCCACCTGGGTTGCTTGTTGGGCGCGATATTGGACCGGGCTCCGATACCCCAGCGCCTGATGAGGCCGGTCGTGGTTGTACCACTGCATCCAGTCCCGGATGATTCGCCGGGCCTCCTCAAACGTCTGGAACGTATGTTGCCAGACACACTCTTCTTTGAGACTGCGAAAGACCCGTTCGATGATCCCGTTCTGTTCCGGTGTGTACGGCGTGATGAACTCCTGCGTCAGCCGATAGTCTCGACACGCTTGCCGAAACTGCCGGCTCTGGAAGATCAGGCCATGGTCGCTACGGAGGACCGGTGCGCCCACCGGACGCAACGTTCCGAATCGTTGCGGACAGGCCGCTTCGACGGCCCGCTCCGCCTCCTTGGCTCGACTCCGGAGGGCGAACTCGTTCCCGATCATGACAATTGATCACCGCCGCCAGATGGGCCCAACCGTCTTGCCCCCAGGCGATATGCGTCACATCCATCGCCCACCGTTCGTTGCTTCGACTTGCCCGACTGGTCCAGCCTTGCACGCGAGGACGTGGGGTGGAGACGCGTTGATGCACGAACCACCTCTTCTGTTTCAGCACACGATAGACCGCCTTCCGATTCACAATGACCCCATCCCGGAATCGCAATAACACCCACAGTCGCCGATACCCAAATGTGGGGGACTGCTGAATCCACTCCCGCAACCGCTCTGTCCACGGCGGGTCAGCCGCCCTCCGGCGCCCCTCCGTCACGTCTGTGCGATGCAGAGCGGCTTGGCTCACCCCAAGCACCTGGAACTCCGTCGCTCGGAGACACCCAACATGTGCGCTCTCACGCGTCGGATGTCTTCCGGTCCAAAGGGTAGGGCTTCAAGGCTTCCCGTAAGATATCGTTATCCAGTACGAGGTCCCCGATCTTCTGTTTCAGCTTCTTGATCTGCTCGTCCTTGACGGCGTCTTCGTCCTTCGGTCGCGTGTGGAGCGCGTTCTCGGCCCAGACCAGAAACTTCTCCCGCCAATCTTCGACCTCGGCCACCGTCAACCCATGCGTCCGGGCCGCTTCGGCCACTGACGTCTCTCCCTTCAGGAGACTGACCACCAGCGCCACGCGCCGTTTGGCCGTCTACCGTTCAATCGGTTCGATTGTGTCTGCTGCCATCTCGCCACCTCCTTGGTCTGCTCAGGACCATGTCGTGAAGGTGGTCTCAATTTCAAGGGATGCAGGATAGCCGCTGCTAAGCCAGCCACTCCTCCGCCGGCTGCCATGTCGGCGGTTGATGTCGGGGGGAAGCTGGAAGGGCTCGCCGCAAAGAATGCCCAAAAGCTGAATTGGAAACACTCAATCGTGGATTTGATGAAGCTCTTGAATTTGGACAGCAGCCTGACTGCACGCAAAGAACTTGCGACTGAATTGGGCTGCCCCGCCGATAAGATGGGCGATTCGGCTCAGATGAATATGTGGCTGCACAAGGCAGTGTTGCAGAAATTGGCGGCGAATGGAGGGAACATTCCGAAAGAGCTTCTGAATTAACGCAGTGTGGGCGAGGGAACGGTTAGTTCCCTCGCTCGCTTTCGATCAGCACAGGACGGGAGACACTCAGCCTCTGAGGCGCTTCCGTGAGAACTAAGGGGGTTTGTTCGAGCTCATCGACCACCGGGTGAGAACCCATGTCGATCGATCCCTTGAAAAAGGCCCCTTCTTCCATTGAAAAAGACGGAGAGGAGACGTCGCCCAGCAGAACGGCCGGTTTGAGCAATTGGACTTTTCCGGTTGCGGTCACGTTTCCGTGGATCTTGCCTCTGTTCACGACGGTCTCGGCGATAATGGAGCCACGAATCGTCGCATTCTCACCGATCACCAGCATCCCCTTCGCGTGAATTTCTCCTTCGATCGAACTGTCGAGCTGGACCGTACTATGAAAGTGGACGATGCCTTTGAAGGTGACATCTTTCCCTAGAACTGTAAAATTCCCACCCTCGGGTTCCATGTCGCCTCGTTTTTTGTCCCACATAATGACGATCCTCTTTTAGCTGGAGATAAGGTAGTCGGTCCTCGTCCTGCTCTTGGAGTACACATGCCTGCCACCGGAATGGGGTGGCGATCGCTTGTGTGCTGCGTCAGCGAAGAATAGTGGAGAACATACAGGAGTTGATAAAAAGAATCAAAGGCTGATTTGAAGGAAGGGGCGAGGTCTTGAGGGGGAGGAGGCTATTTCTTGTCAGATGTTTGTGGCTGAGGCTGTGTCTTTCCCGAACTATTCGCACTGATGGACTTGAGGGCCTTCCCAACTGCGGGTCCGATCTTGGGAATTTCTTTTTCGATGTTTTGCGCGGCACTTCGTGTCCCGCGCACGAGATCGTCGACGGTTAGGCCTTTGCCGCGTTCCGTCTGCTGCGAGTCGGCTGCAGATGTCACACTTCCCATAACCAGAAGAACGGTCATGCTCCAGAAAAGGATGGTGGTCTTGGCTCGTAGCCTCATGCCAAAACTATAGCATAGGGAGCGAGAGCTCCTACGGCGACCTGTCAGTTGGAGTATTCCCCTGGGATCGCGTATGATCGGCCAGGTCCGCAATTGGTATAGCAGGAGGGCAGTATCCGATGGATGTCGATGTTTCACCACGGTGGTTGATACTGATCGGCTGTGTCAGTGCTGGATTGGGCGTGGCAGCCGGCGCATTTGGCGCTCATATGCTCAAGGAGATCCTGGAGCCACCTATGTTGGCTGTGTACGATACGGCGACCCGCTATCAGATGTACCATGCCTTCGGCATGATCCTGAGTGGTGTAGTGGTTCGCATTGGGCGTGATGCAGGTGCCGCTAAAGCTGGGTGGCTGTTTCTTGCGGGGACGTTCCTGTTCTGCGGAAGCCTGTACGGAGTCTCGTTATTGGGTATCCGTTGGCTGGGTGCTGTCACGCCAATCGGAGGTCTATTGTTTATTGTGGGGTGGGTACTCCTGGGTTGGCGCGCCTGGCGTGGGGCAGGATCTTGAAGAAGGTTAGGGTTGGCAGGCGGCTGTTCGCTTACCGGTAATCGATCCCCATCCTCCAGTATTGTTCACAAATGACCCTTCGATCTTCGCATCATCTTTGATGAACAGCAGGCTGTCTTCCTGAATGCGCCCGTTCTGTTCCCATCTCAAATAAATAGCATCCCCGAGGACAATGGTCTCTGCCGGCGTCGCGGCATTCGCCGATGTGTGTCCGGCCGGAGGAAACATGACGACCGCCTTCTGTTCCCCATGGTTCTGGTGATTATGGATGGTCCATTGCCAGGTTCCGCAGAGTCGCCCGAGACCTTTTGCCTGCCGGATGCGGTCTTTCCATCCGTGAATATCCCACCAGGCTTTGGTCGCATTTCGACTGGATTCAAATACCGTACGCTGGGCAACCAACAGCAGCTCAGTATTGTGTGGATTGGAATGTTGCTCAGCGGCGCCAGTGCCGATGGCGTGGTTTTCTTGAGAGAGGCGGAATAGGTCGGGGAGCGATGCGCTTCGGCCATGACTCTGCAACCAATCTTGTCGGGCCGCAGGAAGTGAAACCGTGGTTGACGATTGGGTTGTGTCACGGCCGATGAAATCAGCAAGTTGCCACGCGGCCAGTGCACCCATCAGTTCAGAGACCGACGCCGATAAGTCAGCTAAGCTGAGTTCCTTGACGATCTTACTTGGAAGTCGTGTGGCGCCCAGCGCTCCTGCCGCATCCTTTAGACCCAGCGCGGGACCGACGGTCGTTGTGAACAGCATCATGGCTTTTTCATCCGAGTCGATGGCGGCGAGCTGCTCGGCGTGTTGAGCGACCACGTCGGCCAACAACATCGGTGACGCGTGGTCCACTGCTTGTGCGAGTGAGGGGAGGAGGGTCATGAATCCAACGATCAATAGGTATCGAACGCCGGCGAAGGTCAGGCGGTTTCGAGTACGGAGGTGTTTTCGGGCATCAACCTGTGGGTGAGTCAGAAGTGGAAGAGGGCTCCTGCTTCGCGTCATGTTCCTTGGAAGCAAGCCTTCAAAAAGCTCGCGGTGCGCTCCCAGGCACGGGTCGAACTTTCCGCGTGATAGACGCTCGGCTTCATCTCGTTACAAAAGGCCTGGGAGGCTTCCGGGTAGCAATGAATTTCCACCCGTTTGGCATACTCCGTCAAGTTGCGTCGGAACTGCTCGATGTCGTCTGGTGTGGCCCACGCGTCTTTTCCTGCCTGGTGATACAGGACCGGAGCAAAGAGATTGTTCAACAGCTCTTTGGATGCGACCGTCTTGCCGTAATAGGAGACCGCTGCGCGTAAACGCTTGCGTTGACAGGCAAAGCTCAGCGCATAGGATCCGCCCATTCCGTACCCGACGACTCCGTGGATGTTTTTCTTGGTGATGGTGCGCGTATTGAGATATTCGCAGCAGGAGTTGATATCGATGAGAACTTGTGCATGATTCTGCCGATCCAGCAGGGCAGCCGCGACGTCGTCACTGGCGGTCACCATGCCGCCTTGCCGACCGTAGAGATTGGGGAGGATCACCATGTAGCCTTCACAGGCAAGTCTGGCCCCCAGGTCTTTCATCTGCCCGGTTAGGCCCCACCAATCGTGCAACAGCACAAGCCCTGGATAGGTGCCGGGAAGTTGCGGCCAGAATAATAGGCAATCGACTTGATGTTCCTTGGGCATTTTAGACTTAAAGTACGGGTCGACCATCTGATCGGTATGGGTAGGGATCGGCACGCCGCTGGGGAACCGTGCGGTTCCTGTTCCGATTTGGTCTGGCGTGAATGGCGCGGGATGTGTCGTCAGCATGGTCAGAATGCCTTGATCAAAGCGGTCTTGCACTCACTATCGCGTTTACTATATGAAGCCGCTTGCGGGAATGTCAAATAGGTGTCGATGATGTCGACCTTCGAACATACTCGCGCAGCTATGGGGGAGGAGCATGGCTTCTGATCGCATCGGAATCGGGTTGATCGGAGTAGGGCGGCATGGGCTTCGGTATGCCCGGCACATCGTCAACGATCTGCCAACCGCGTGTTTACGGGCCGTCTGCCGGCAACATCCTGAGCAGGGGTTCGAACTTTCCGGAGCCTCGTCGATTGCAGTCTATGGGACGGCGGAGTCGCTGATTGCTGATCCAGCTGTGGATGTGGTCATTGTGGTAACTCCTCCCATCTATGCCCGGGACATCTGTCGGTTGGCGGTCCAAGCTCGCAAGCCAATGTTGATTGAAAAACCTCTAGCCACGACGGCTGCCGACGCCAACGCCATGGTGACCATGGCGCGCGAAGCCGCGGTTCCGTTGATGACCGCGCAAACGCTCCGGTTCGACCATGCGATTCAGCGAATGAAAGCGCTCCAGCCTCGTATCGGGCAGTCGGAACGACTCCATCTCATCAGTCGTATCGAGAAACGGACGACTGCCCCAGACCATGCCGATGGCTACGGCAAGCGAGGAGCGTTGCTGGAAATCGGTGTCCATATGCTGGACCTCGTTCGATTCATGACGGATGAAGAGGTAAAGGAGGTGCGTTGCACGATGGACGTGCGGCCATCGGTATCACCGGAAACCGCTGCGTCGATTCGTCTCGTGACGTCCGGAGGAACCACGTGTCATATAGAAATTGCTCGAGTGTCGACAGGCCGGGTTGGTCGAGCAGATTGGTGGGGGGCGAAGGGCCGGATGGAAGTCGACTGGACAGCGTGCCACGTTCGCTGTTCTGACGACACCGGAACCCAGGCCTTCGACCTGGCTCCCTCTCAAACGGTCCTCGCCTCAATCACGGCCTTTCTGCAGGCCGTGCGAGAGGGTACGCCCATGCCGATCACCGGAGCCGATGGATGTTCTGCCGTAGAAATCGCCGAGGCCTGTTACCAGTCGGCACAGCTCGGCGGGGCTCCGGTCATCGTAGATCGTCGTTCGTGAAGTCCGCTTCGCCGACTCAGCCCGCATCGACAAGTTCACGAGGCGTACTTACTCTACCGATAAGTTTCGAGTTTCTGGTTTTTCGTTTCAAGTTCGAACAGGACGCTCTCGCGCAACTAGAAACCTGAAACCAGCAACCTGAAACGCTTGCCTGGATGGCGAAAGACGCTTTACGCGATGCGGTTGTATCGTTTTGCAGACTACGAGTCTGCGACGATGTGGGTATCGGTTTCTTCGATCCCCTCGATCGCATGGATCTTCGTGATCACAACGTCGGAAAGTGCCCGCTCGTCATGGACATTGATGAAGACAAAAATATCCGGCCGGCCGAAGCACGAGTGGGCTTGTTCCACGCCGGGGATGCGTTTGAGTGATGCGACAACGTCCTTCGTTTTGCCTGCTTTTACCTTGATCAGAATATACGCTCGGGTTGCCATAAGATCATCCCTCCTCTACAAGTGTAAGAATGAGTATCCATTTGCCGGTCGGCGGCCCTTGTACTGGTGAGTTTCAGGTTTCAAGTGTTAGGTTTCACGTTTCCTGGCGAATCACCAACTAGAACCGAGAAACAGAGCACTTGAAACATGCGCGCTAGCGCGCTGCTCCCGGCATCGCGTTTCGATGACGGGCGTACACGTCGTCAAAGTTTTGTCCTTCCGCCTCCAGCGCTGCGCGGCCATCCCTCACGAGTTGCATAAACCGCCGAAAATCATCCACGGAGAGGTTGAACTGGCCAAGACCAGCCGCCAGCTCCTGTCGCTCGTCAGCAGACGCGTCGCTCTCTGCGTCCGCAAGCGCCACCAACATGTCGGCGGTCCACCCATTGGAACGAAATCGTTCTAACACCATCTGTACATTCCTGCCAGGGGTATTTGCGAGGGCACGTTGTGCGAACTCCTGGACAGATCGATCTGTGCCCTTGGCGAAGACCGATTGGAGTTGAATGACGGATTGAATCATCCGATCGGCTTCTCGGCTCCCTTCGGGTGGAAGGACCTGCGCTTGTTCAAGCGTCGCGAGCACCGCCATGGCTGATCCGACAAATGGGGACGCGCTCTTTGATTGCTGTGCCACAATCGAAGTGCGTTCATTCGTGGCGGATGACCCGATACCGACTCCTGGGAAAACGATAGGCCAGAGGATGAAGCTAAGGAACAAGGTCAAGCGAACCTTCCAATGTGATCGTGAACGATTTGAAAGGATCCCTACTGCAGGCGAAGGCTGAAGGCACATGGGTGGATTATACAGAGTGGGGATTGAGGGGCGCCAGTGAGGAGATGGCACCCGGGGTTTGATTGAAACCCCGCTAGAGACTTTCTATAATAGCTGCGGGTTGGCCGCGGTCCAGAACAGAAAGGCAGTGGATCCATGCTTGCCAAGGTAAGGAGCGCGGCCCTTGTCGGGTTGGATGCGCATTTTGTCGACGTCGAAGTCGATATCTCAGGAGGGCTTCCGCAGTTTTCGGTCGTGGGATTGCCGGATGCCACTGTCAAGGAAAGTCGAGACCGCGTCCGCTCCGCACTCAAGAATACCGGCTTTCACTTTCCCGCGAAACGGATCACTGTCAATTTAGCTCCTGCCGGCCTCAAGAAAGAAGGCTCAGGGCTTGATCTTGCCATCGCCGTTGCGATTCTCGCCGCCGAAGAAGTCATTCCGCAATCCACGTTGGATAAGTGCGTATTGGTCGGAGAGTTATCACTGGATGGCCGCGTGAAGCCGATCACCGGGGCTCTCTCGTTTGCTCTGGCCTGTCGATCGGGGTACAACTTGTTGCTTCCTGCGGAGAATAGTCCTGAAGCAGCACTAGTGCAAGGCGTCACTATCTACCCGCTCCATACCCTTCCGGAAGCCGCCGAGTTTCTTAAGGGAACTCACGCGATTGCCCCGAGCCACTCGAATCCTGACCTGGTGGAGTGTGCCAGAGCATCGGACGACGAGGACTATAGTGACGTCCGCGGGCAAGATCATGCCAAGCGGGCGCTGGAGGTTGCCGCTTCCGGTGGGCATAACGTACTGATGGTCGGCCCTCCTGGATCCGGCAAGACTATGCTGGCGCGACGACTACCCTCGATTCTGCCCCTGTTGGAGTTAGAGGAGGCGATCGAAACAACCAGGGTCCATAGCGTCGCCGGGCAACTCGCCCCCGAACGGCCCTTACTGACGGTGCGACCGTTTCGTGCTCCGCATCACTCCATCTCAGACGCCGGGCTCGTTGGTGGTGGGACTGTTCCCAAACCTGGCGAGGTCTCACTTGCCCATAACGGCGTGTTGTTTCTGGATGAGTCACCTGAGTTTAAACGGGGAGTGCTAGAAGGGTTGCGGCAGCCGCTTGAAGACGGACATGTCGTGCTGACGAGAGCCAGCGGGACATTACGATATCCGGCACGGTTCATGTTGATCGCTGCCATGAATCCTTGTCCTTGCGGGTACTATGGAGATCGGACCCGGCCGTGCATCTGTACGGGCACCCAGATTCGTCGGTATCGAGCCAAGCTTTCTGGGCCTCTCCTGGATCGGCTGGACATACATCTCGATGTTCCTCCGGTTCCAGTGCGGGAGCTTCGGAGTGAACTGCCTGCGCCAGAGGGATCGTCTGCGATTCGAGCGCGCGTGGTTGCGGCTCGGGCGCGCCAGCGCGAGCGGTATCGGCATGACGGCATTTATGCGAACGCGCAGTTGAAGCCGCGGATGATAAAGCGGTATTGTGGGCTCGATCAGGCCGCTCAAGAGTTACTTGAGCAGGCCATGGGGAGATTGCGACTGTCGGCACGGGCGCATGGCCGTATTCTGCGCGTCGCACGCACCATTGCCGACTTGGCTGACTCGGATAACATTGAGGCCGTCCACATCGCGGAGGCTATTCAATACCGTTCATTCGACCGCAATCCCGAGGTGTGAGGCTTTGGTGGCATCGATCAAAGTATTTCTCTGGTGGTTTGTTGTGGGGGCAACGATGGCCCTGGCTGTCATCCTGGTTCAGGGTGGCATCAGAGAGGTGATGCAGGCGCAAGGGTCCGTGTGGGAACTGAAACTCGTTGAACTGCTGACGACGATCATGGGCGGAGGATTACTGGGTGGCTGTATCGCGCTGATCCTGGATCGGATCAAGAAGTCCTAGTTTCATCCAGCCTCAGTTTTGATCATGCGGGAAATGGTTGGTCATTGTAAAACTACTTCTGGGTAATCAGCTTCAACTATGGATATTGAAATCGGCTCCAATCTTTACCGAAACACCAACGGCACCATCGAGGTCGAGGGCGTTCCGCAAATTCAACTTGCCCGCCATCCCGCGACCGGTACCCTCATGGTGAATTTTGCGCTGTTTGATGCCACCGGCCGAATGCTGGCCAAGGTGGTGGATAGTACAGTGATGTTTAATGAACGGCGAGCCTACGAGGTAACGAAAGCGGATACGAGTCTCACCATGAAAGAAGCTGATTCTGGAAAGATTCTGCTTAAGCTTGAGGTAAAGGCTCCCGATGTAATCGCCTTAACGCGAGGTGAATTCCACACGGTCAAAGGCCACTTGCTGCAGGTATCATCCACGGAATGGAAGATCGACAAGCAGCAGAAAAGCGGCCTCACACAGGACGTACAAGGTCGTGCCGCGTCTATTGGCTAGACGTCCCTTCCCGCGTGACGGTTGGAACCAAGACCAGTTGGTCATTTTTGAGATCAACCGACGCGGTGTCCCCATCGCGGAGCTCACCCTTCACCAGTAATCGCGCGATTGGAGTTTCTAGCTCCTGCTGAATGAGGCGTTTCAGCGGCCGCGCCCCATAGACCGGATCATAGCCACGTGTTCCCAAGTGCTGGAGCGCCGCTGGGGTAATGGCGAGAGGGATTCGCCGCTCGGCTAATCGACCACGCAAACGCTCCAGTTGAATCTCCACGATCTTGGTCAGGTGTTCGGTGCCGAGCGGATGAAATACGACAGCTTCGTCCACCCGATTCAGGAACTCCGGACGAAAATGCTGCCGCAGCTCGCCCATCACGACCGTTCGAACCTGCTCGTAGTTGGCCCCATGCTGTTGGGCCTCAAGGATCTGCGGACTGCCGATGTTAGAGGTCATGATCAGCACGGTATTCTTAAAGTCCACGGTCCGGCCCTGAGAGTCGGTCAGCCGGCCATCGTCGAGCACTTGCAATAAGACATTGAAGACGTCGTGGTGCGCCTTTTCGATCTCATCGAACAGGATGACGGAGAAAGGGCGTCGGCGAACGGCTTCGGTGAGTTGCCCGCCCTCGTCATACCCGACGTAGCCGGGAGGCGCACCGATCAAGCGCGCGACAGTGTGTTTCTCCATGTACTCGGACATGTCGATTCTGACCAGATTGCCTTCGTCATCGAACAGCACGGAGGCCAGCGCCCGTGCGAGTTCGGTTTTGCCGACTCCGGTGGGGCCCAGGAAGAGAAATGAGCCGATCGGCCGATTCGGGTCTTTGATGCCCGATCGCGCGCGAAGCACTGCATCCGCGACTGCCTGG
>JACCDP010951742.1_pt1 | contig 10552 bp, 12 predicted proteins | sample 7445841 | NCBI WGS metagenome assembly JACCDP01 (sample SAMN15323441, study PRJNA562643) | freshwater metagenome | isolation source: river surface water | place: USA:Blue River Watershed | collected 2017-08-17
GACCATTTTGCCAATGGCCGATGGAACACCGACTCCACCAATAGATCTTGGTCTAGCAGGCCGCGAGCTTTGGGAAAAAGCCTGGGACCGAGCAATCACTTGGTTAAGTCCGACTAGCGACATTAAACAAGTTGAGCAAGCATGTAGAATTGCTGATGATCTTTCATTGGCTAGAACGATTTACAACACAACACGTGATTCACAAGACGGGCGGCTTGTAGTTGCGTTGAATAAGTCTTACTCTGATGCGCTAGCATCGCTTGGATTTACACCTGTTTCCCGCTCACAACTTGGTGTAGCGGAGGTAAAGCGTGTCTCAGCCCTCGAACAACTCATTGCAACCAAGCGAAACAAATAATCCTTGGCCGCCTAAATGGCTAACTCCTGTTTCAGAAGCAGATCGTAAACGTGGAGATGGACAGTTATATGGTCAGTTTGCTGAAACTGTTTGCCGCGTAACCAAAGACTCCATCGCTTCTCCTGCTGGAGAGTTGATTAAATTAAGATCTTGGCAGCATGAACTGATCGAACATGCACTTGCTAGACAAGAGAATGGTCGCTTCAAGCATCGAGTTGCTTTAATCGGCATGGCTCGTAAAAATGGTAAGTCCGCTTTAGCTGCTGCCGTAGGTCTTGCAGGTTTAACTCTTGGCGGACAAGGTTCTGAAATTTATTCTTGTGCAGCTGATCGAGATCAGGCAAGAATCGTATTTGGTACCGCTCGACGCATGGTCGAACTAGACCCTGAGTTATCAAAAATGTTTACTTTGTATCGAGATGCCATTGAATATCGAGACACTGGATCAGTTTATAAGGTGCTTTCAGCTGAAGCATACACAAAAGAAGGTCTAAATCCTTCGCCTCTCGTCATATTTGATGAGGTTCATGCTCAGCCAAACCGCGAACTATGGGACGTAATGTCACTAGCAGGCGGTGCAAGAGAAGATTCTTTGCTACTTGGAATTACCACAGCCGGGGTTAAAACACAAACTGATGGTCAAGATTCACTGTGCTACTCGCTTTATCAGTACGGTCAAAGACTAGTCAAACAAGAAATAGAAGATCCGTCCTTCTTCTTTGCTTGGTGGGAACCTCAGAATACTGAAGGAGATCACCGAGATGAAAACCAATGGCGAGAATCAAATCCAGGGTACGGCGACATTGTTGACGCTGAAGATTTTAAGTCTGCCGTGCTTAGAACACCAGAAGCAGAATTTAGAACCAAAAGAACTAACTGCTTTGTTTCAACGGCTACAGCGTGGCTTCCTACCGGAAGTTGGGAATCACTCATTGACTCGCAGCGAGTGCCAATGCAAGGTGAAGATGTCGTACTCGCATTCGATGGAGCATTTTCAAATGACTCCACAGCTCTCGTAGCATGGCTTCTAGGTGGAGAAAAACCACATTTAATGGTTGTTGGTCTATGGGAAAGACCATTAGATGCTGATAATTCGTGGCATGTACCTGTTGCAGAGGTCGAAAAAACAATAATTGAGACCTACAGAGACCCACGATTTAACGTAAAAGAAGTTGTTTTTGATCCTGCAAGATGGAACAGAACCTTCATGGTCTTAGACGAAGAAGGTCTTCCTTGCGTATCGTATCCAAACTCGGCAGAACGAATGGTTCCTGCCACACAAAAGTTTTATGAAGCAGTAGTAAATCAATCCTTTACACACGATGGTGATGAAAGATTGGCACGACATGTGGCAAACTGCGTGACCAAACAATCAAGCCGTGGTGTTATGGTTGCAAAAGCATCAGCAAGACGTAAGGTCGATGCTGCTGTTGCTTCCATATTTGGTTATGACCGAGCAACTCAGCCAGCATTGCCACCAGAACCAGTAGTAAAATATTTCAGTATTCAAGTCTAAGGGGTTATCATGAAGAAACTAGATGTAGCACTAATTACAGAAATTCTAGGTATCGGATTGGTATCAATCGGGGTCGGAATGTTTTCCGTTCCACTTGCCTTCATTGTTGTAGGTGGATTTCTCATTTGGGCAACAGAAAAGGCTAACTAAATGACCGCAGGTATCTACAATACAACTATAGATCAAGGCTCGGTTTGGGACTTGACTATTGTGTATCAAGATTCAGACGGAGATCCTATTGATCTTACTAACTACACAGCAGCAATGCAACTCCGTCAGAACTACAATTCGGAAGTTGCTGATTTAACTTTAACTACTTCTAATGGTGGATTGACTATTACTCCACTGACTGGAACAATTCAAGTTACTGCAACCGCTGTTCAAACAGGTCTTTTAAGTGCAGGTTTTTATGTTTATGATTTAGAACTAACTTCTGGATCTAATATTTCACGTCTTATTCAAGGACAAATTACTGTTGCAGAGCAGGTAACACGTGGCTAACAGAGTTGTTGTTGAAGAATTTTCAAATGTAGTAACAATCAATGAAACAACAAATGAAATTATTGTTTCTGCGCCTGGTCCTCAAGGTTCGCAAGGTCCAACAGGACCGACTGGACCAATAGGACCAACAGGTCCTCAAGGACCAATTGGAAATACCGGTCCTACAGGACCTACTGGATCAACTGGTCCGACAGGACCTACTGGATCAACAGGACCAATTGGAGCAACAGGTCCTATTGGCGCGACCGGACCTACAGGATCAACCGGGCCGACCGGACCTACAGGATCAACTGGTCCTCAAGGTATTCAAGGAGAGACCGGACCAACTGGATCTACCGGACCAGTAGGACCTACAGGACCGCAAGGAATTGAAGGACCAATTGGAGCAACAGGTCCTACCGGTGCAACTGGACCACAAGGAATTCAAGGAGATACTGGAGCGACCGGACCAACTGGTCCTGAAGGTGCGACAGGTCCAACAGGACCACAAGGCATTCAAGGTATTCAAGGTGAAATTGGTTTAACCGGAGCAACTGGATCTACAGGACCAACTGGACCAATCGGCGCAACTGGACCAACTGGACCTACAGGACCTCAAGGAATCGAAGGTCCGACCGGCGTAACTGGACCTACAGGACCGACCGGCGCAACAGGTCCGCAGGGAACCGGCGTACAAATTTTAGGATCCTATGCAACTTACGCAGAATTAGTTGCAGCTCATCCAACAGGAAATCCTGGAGACGCTTATATTGTAGGCGATGGAGATCTTTATGTTTGGTCTCCAAATACATCTACATGGGTAAATGTTGGAAATATTCAAGGACCGCAAGGTGCAACAGGACCTACTGGTCCAGTTGGAGCGACTGGATCAACCGGTCCTCAAGGCGAAGTCGGTCCTACAGGACCAATCGGTGCAACAGGACCAGTTGGTGCAACAGGACCGCAAGGTGAAGTTGGTCCGACAGGTGCGACCGGACCTCAAGGTATTCAAGGAATTCAAGGAGTACAAGGTGACACCGGCGCAACAGGTCCTACTGGTCCGCAAGGAGCTGTTGGTCCTACTGGCGCAACAGGACCGCAAGGTCCGCAAGGAGATATTGGTCCAACTGGTGCTACTGGTCCTCAGGGAATTCAAGGCGATACAGGAGCAACAGGACCTCAAGGAGAAACTGGTTTAACCGGTGCGACCGGTGCGACCGGTCCTACAGGAGCAACTGGTCCTGCAGGAGCAACCGGACCTCAAGGAGCAACTGGCGCAACTGGTCCACAAGGTGAAGTTGGTGCAACAGGACCGACAGGACCTACTGGCGCGACTGGACCAATGCCAACTGGTGCAATAACTGATGTTACTTCTATATCGACTCCTGACTTTATCGAATTTGATACAACACCAGAAACAAGTTCAGCAAACCCAGGTACTTTGTTTTGGGATGCTGGAGACGCTGGTTTAGATCTTATTCTCAATGCAAATGTAACTGCTCGAATTGGTCAAAATGAATTTATTTTAGCCAATAATCAGTCAGGTTCTACAATTGCTAAAGGTTCTGTTGTTTACATCAATGGAGCTCAAGGATCAAAACCGACTTTAGCTCTTGCCAGTGCAAGTTCTGAATCAACATCATCAAAAACATTTGGATTTGCAGCAGAAGCAATAACTAATGGCTCTGACGGTTATGTTATTACTTTTGGCATTATTAGAGGTGTTGATACTTTTGGATTAACCGAAGGTGCGGCAGTTTGGTTATCTACAACTGCCGGAGCTTACACAACAACAATGCCAGTAGCGCCGAACCATGCAGTATTTCTTGGTTATGTCGTCAAAGCAAATGCATCATCTGGTGAAATTCTTGTAAAGATTCAAAATGGATATGAATTACAAGAATTGCACAATGTTTTAATTACTAGTGTTACAAACGGCCAGACACTTGTTTACGATAGCTCAACAAGTCTTTGGAAGAATGCAACGCCAGTAGGAGATCCTGTAGTGCAATATCTTGATGGAGGATCTTCTTCAGTAAACCCTGATGTTATTTATAACTCAGGAACATCTTCAACATCAAGCTGGACATATACAATTGATCCAGGTGGCGCAGTAGTAACTTATTAAGCATAAAGGAACGAGACAAATATGACATCACGTTTGCAAAATCGCAGAGATACTGCGGCAAATTGGACTAGCAATAATCCAACGCTAGCTGCTGGTGAAATCGGTTACGAAACCGATACAACCAAATTTAAGATTGGCGATGGAACAACTGCATGGTCTTCTCTTGCTTATGCTTATGCCGCTGGCGCAACTGGTCCTGTAGGTGCGACCGGTCCTACTGGCGCAACAGGTCCAGTCGGAGCGACCGGCGCAACTGGTCCTGTTGGCGCGACTGGCGCAACTGGTCCTGTTGGCGCGACTGGTCCAACCGGAGTTACTGGAGACGTTGGTGCAACAGGTCCAGTAGGAGCAACGGGTCCTGTTGGCGCAACTGGTCCAATCGGCGCAACTGGTCCAACCGGAGCAACTGGTCCAACTGGCGCAACTGGTCCTACTGGCGCAGGCGGAGTTGAAGCAATTAACGAGCAAACTGGTACAACTTATACATTTGTACTTAGCGATAAAGATGATCTTGTTACAGCATCTAACGCATCTGCTCAAACATATACAATTCCACTAAATTCATCAGTAGCATATCCAACAGGTACATTGATAAACTTGATCCAGATCGGAGCAGGTCAAGTTACTGTCCAGGGAACAGGCGGAGTAACTTTATTATCAACAGGAGCAACAGCCGCACAACCAAAAACAAGAGTACAATATTCAGTGATGACTTTAATTAAAGCAGGAACTGATTCTTGGTATGCGACTGGAGATATTGCCTAATGCCTATTCTTGGGGTAATTGCATCTGGTATCAGTGGTAATTTAGTAACAGGTGCATATGAGTCAATTATGACAACAACATTAGGTAGCGCTACAAATACCATTAGTTTGACGTCAATTCCTTCAACTTATAAACATTTACAATTAAGAATGTTTGCAGCAAAAAGTGGTAGTAGTGGGATTGCAGATGCGACTGTTTATTTTAATAATGATACAAGTGCTATCTATACAAAATCCTGGACTTTTACATTTGATGGTGGAGGACCATATACAAGTCGCGGTACAAGTTCATCAGGTTTTTCTTTAGGTTATTTTGCAACCAACGGTTCTGGCGTATGGGGTTCATATGTAATGGATCTTATAGATTATTCAAATACAAATAAATACAAAGTTGCACAATATTTGAATGGAGTAGAAAAAACTTCAGCAGGAACTACTGTTGTAGTGCACGGCACAGGATCTTGGATGAGTAATTCTGCAATCACTTCGATACAAATTTCTTGCGGTGACAATATTGTAGCAGGTTCGACATTTGCTCTTTATGGAATTAAAGGATAAAAATGCCAGTAACATATGAATCAATAGCAACAGCAAGTCCAACAGGAGCAGCCGGGTCTTTTACGTCGATTCCGCAAACATATACAGATCTTGTTATAGTAGTAAAAGCTAGAGTAACAAGTGCTTGGGATATTTTTGCAATGCAACCAAATGGAACAGCCTCTGGTTACAATGGAACTTATATTGAATCTACGGGCAATGGTTATACCGCTGGTCGCGGTACTGCTGAAATTTCGTTTAGAGGTGGTTACATACCAGGTACTTCATATGGAAATGATTGGAGTACAGACGTATATCATATCCATAATTATTCCGATTCAAGTAAATGGAAAAATTGTTTAACTAATGCTCGTTTTCAAAGTGGAGTAGGTGGAACTACAACGAGTTTTTCAGTACAATTAAAAATTGGATTATTACAAAGTACAAATGCAATTACATCACTTACTTATGGAACTGCTAATGGTGGAAATTTTGCATCTGGTACAACTGTAAGTTTATATGGAATAAAGGCGGCCTAAATGCCAATTACACATTCACTTATAGCATCTAGTACGTCTTCTAGCGGTGTTTCAAACGTTACTTTTAGCTCAATACCTAATACTTATACTGATCTTAAATTGCTAATTTCTGCCAGAACAAATAGAGCTTCAAACGAAGATAGTGTTGGAATAGCACTAAATGATACGTCAGGAGCAACTAGTTGGATTTTACTTTTTAATAGCGGAAATTCATTAAATTCCGGTACAAGTACAAGTTTAGGTTATGGAGCAGCGTTTGCCGGGCGAGTATCTGCAGCAAGTACAACCACAGGTGAATTTAGCAATTTAGAAATTTACTTGCCTAATTACACCACAAGTCAAAATAAAACTTTTTCAACAACAGGTGGTCAAGAAAGTAACGATTCAAATACTTATTCTACTTTGTTATTAAGTATGAGAACGTTAACAAGTGCAGTAAATCAGATCCTAATAGTACCTGGCAATGGTACGCAATTTGTAGCTTATTCATCGTTTTATCTTTACGGTATCAAAAAAGCATAAGGAGATATAATGTCAGAAGAAACATTTGTAATCACTGAAGTGGACTGTTCAACTGGGGTTCAAATTGAACGACCAATGACAGAAGAAGAAATTGCAAACTTTAATGCAATGAGAGCAGAATCACAAAGACTACAAAAAGAAGAAGAAGATGCAATTGCAGCAAAAAATGCTGCTAAAGCGTCTGCTGAAGCAAAACTTGCTGCTTTAGGTTTAACTCCAGAAGAAATTGCAGCTCTTTAATTAAAAGTCGGGGGACTTATGCGTTTTCATGTAGTATCTCTACCACATACTCAAGTAACAAAAGAATATACAAGTTGTGCTTTTACAGAAAAAGTACGGCGTTTTTGTTTAATGATGAATAATCTCGGACATGAAGTTTATCTTTATGCCGGAGAAGAAAACGAAGCTCCTGTAACTGAGCACGTGCAATGTATTTCAGAACAAGTAAGATCTTATTCATTGCAAGGTAGACACTACACAACAGGATCTTTTGATACTAAGTTGCCACATTGGATGATATTTAATGACAATGTTAAAACTGAAATAGCAAAAAGGATCCAACCAAAAGACTTTATCTGCTTGATCGGTGGATATGCACATAAAGAAATAGCTGATGCTTTTCCAGATCATATGTCAGTTGAATTTGGAATCGGCTATGGCGGAACATTTGCTAAATACAGAGTCTTTGAATCTTACGCTTGGATGCATTCAATTTATGCAAGTTATACCAACCCGACAACAGTCGATGGTAACTTCTTTGATGATGTGATTCCAGGTTATCTAGAAACAGATATGTTTCCAGAAGGATCAGGTTCTGGAGACTATTACTTTTATATTGGCAGAATGATTGAGCGTAAAGGTTTTAGAATTGCTCAAGAAGTTTGTGAGAGACTAGGCAAACGTTTAATCTTGGCAGGTCCAGGAGATGAACGAGGCACAGGTTATGGCGACTTTGTAGGCAATATTGGCCCTAAAGAACGAGCTAAACTAATGGGAAATGCAATTGCCTTATTTGCTCCTACAACTTACATTGAACCATTTGGAAATATTGTAGTAGAAGCACAAACTTGTGGTACTCCTACAATAACAACTGACTGGGGAGCATTTACAGAAACCAATATTCATGGAGTGACAGGTTATCGTTGCAGAACTTTGCAAGACTTCATGGAAGCAGCAGAAAACGTTAAAGATCTTGATAGATCTTTTATCAGACAACAAGCAATTGCCAAATACTCGCTAGAGTCAATTCAAGTCAAATACCAAAGATACTTTGAGAGACTTTTAACTCTTTGGGACGATGGTTGGTACCAAACAAAAGAAAAGGTAAATAGATGAGCCTATCAAAGCGACTACGCGTAGCCGGTGAAAAACGCGCTACCAATCAATTTGTTGAGCCACTAATTCCAGGTAGACCTGCGTATGCAACTCCAGCTGGAGTGGACGTAAATGCGGAATCCGCCATTCGAATGTCAACAGTTTATGCGTGCGTTCGCTTATTAGGTGACACAATTTCTTCACTACCACTTAGCGCATACGTGCGACGTGGCCGCGCTCGCATCAATTACGCAGCAGCTTATGGATCAATGCCAACATGGATTAACCAACCAAATCCAGATACAACTAGATTAGAATTTTTTGAGCAAGTCATTGCATCTCTTAATTTGCACGGAAATGCTTTCATCATTACGGTCCGAGACGACATGGGAGATGTTACAGAACTTTATTGCATCAACCCTGAGTATGTACGACTTCGCCGTCCAGAACCAAATGCAGATATTGAGTACATTGTAACGATTCCTTATAATCCACAAAATGGACTATACGATCCAATGCAATCAAATCAACTTTCTGGCAAAACAATGGTTTTGACTAAGAATGAAATGCTTCACATTCCAATGTTTAGACTTCCTGGACAATTACTTGGTCTTGGTCCTATTGGAGCTGCTCGTGTAACTCTCGGATCTGCAATGGCCGCAGAGATCTATGCCGCCGCATACTTTGGAAATGCTGCAAATCCTGGTGGAATCATTGAAGCACCAGGAGAATTGACACAAGAGCAAGCAGCAGACATTGCACGAGATTGGAACATTTCTCACTCTGGACCATATCGTGCTGGTAAACTTGGTATTCTTACAAGTGGAGCAACATTCAAACCGTTGCAACTTAATGCAGCAGACGCACAACTAATTGAAGTCCGACGTTTTGGCGTAGAAGAAATTGCACGTTTGTTCCGTGTTCCCGTATCTCTACTTGGACATCCTGTTGCTGGCGCAATGTCGTTTGCATCTGTTGAAGCTCAAAACTTATCATTCGTACAACATTCTCTACGACCATTGCTAGAGCGGTTAGAACAATCTCTGTCTAAACTTCTTCCAGAGCCTGATGGTTTCATTAAGTTTAACCTTGACGCGCTTCTACGCGGTACCACGCTAGAACGTTACGAAGCATATACAAAAGGACTTCGCGAAGGATTCTTGAGTCTAAACGATGTCCGCTTTACAGAAGATCTTTCACCACTAGGTGAATCAGGAGATCAATACAGAGTTCCGCTACAAAACATAGATGCAGCAGACGCAAAAGATGTTGGTCTAAATATGCGTGCGGACATAGCCGCCAAACTTATCCAAGTCGGATTTGATCCGAAGGCCGTATCTGAAGCTGTTGGTCTTCCAGAAATGACACATACAGGTTTGCCTTCAAATCAACTACAACCAATTGCTACTGTAGATCCAGAAGATCCAAAAGCAGCTTACGAGGTCGAATAATGCAAGTAATTGATGGAGAGGTTAACTCAAGGAGCAAAATGAAAAAAATAGAACGCCGCACGTACCATGTGCAAGAGGTACAAACACGAGCTGAAGGTGATAAACTTACTTTGGCAGGTTATGCAGCGAAATTTGATAGCGCTAGCGTACCACTTCCATTTATTGAAAAGATTGCTCCAGGAGCTTTCCGTAAAACGCTAACAGAAACTCCTGATGTAAGACTTCTAGTAAACCATGAAGGTCTTCCACTTGCACGGACCAAAAATGGTACATTACGTTTGTACGAAGACGAAGTAGGTCTTCGATTTGAAGCAGATCTTCCAGATACTCAACAAGCAAAAGATCTTTATGCCTTAATTGAACGAGGCGACGTAGATCAAATGAGCTTTGCATTCAGAGTTATTCGTCAAAAATGGAATCCAGATCGCACAGAGAGAACACTTACAGAAGTCAGTTTGGCTGATGGTGATGTTTCCGTTGTTACTTATCCAGCATATCCAGCTACTTCAGTTGAAGCACGTGAGTTAATCAAAAATGCAATTCAGGCCATTAAAGAAGGCCGTGAAATTTCCGGCGAATCACTACTAGTTCTTAATAGTATTTTTGAAGATCTAAGTGAAGGCCACGAATATGTCATGAAGGCAGTTGAAGTCATGGCAGAACTTCTAGGAATGCAAGAAGTCGAAGAAGAAGGTCCTATGGAAGAGCAAACAATGGACGAAGATGTTGTTGAGATCATGGATGAAGAACTTCCAGTTGCATCTCGTACAATTTCTCTTCGCCTCGCAAAAGCAATAGCTTCCACAGTCAAATAATATTCTGCTACAAAATAGCAGATACGAAGTCGGAGCGATTCTCACACCCGTAAGCGCCGTGAGCATCATCGCCACCACCTCGATTCCAACAATCATAAGGAGCAAAACTCAATGTCATATCTTGACAA
>JACCDP010372919.1_pt1 | contig 10550 bp, 10 predicted proteins | sample 7445841 | NCBI WGS metagenome assembly JACCDP01 (sample SAMN15323441, study PRJNA562643) | freshwater metagenome | isolation source: river surface water | place: USA:Blue River Watershed | collected 2017-08-17
CATATCGGTTTTAGTACAGCCGTTGGAATTGGTGGCGACCCGGTTGTTGGTACAACGCATATCGATTGCTTACGTGCATTCCAAGATGATCCCGAAACTGAAGCGATCGTAATGATCGGTGAAATCGGTGGCGATGCTGAAGAGCGCGCAGCAGCATTTATCGCTGAGTATGTGACGAAGCCAGTTGTGGGTTACGTTGCCGGCTTCACTGCTCCTGAAGGAAAGACAATGGGCCACGCAGGCGCCATCGTTTCTGGCTCCTCCGGAACAGCGCAAGCTAAGAAAGATGCTCTTGAAGCAGCTGGCGTTAAGGTGGGTCAAACCCCAAGTGAAACGGCGCGCTTGTTGCGCGCCATTATGGGCCGCTAATAACTATGTTCCAACGAGTCCTTGCGGTCACGTTGGCTCAAGTTGTTCGCAGTATTTCGGTAGTTCTGCTACCGATCGCCTTTCTCTCACTTATCGCTTGGGCTACGGCTGGAAGTACAAATGGAAATACTTCTGATCCAGTTCGAGCTGCAATCTGGCTCTGGTTGGGGGCGCACCATTTGGCATTTCAGTTAACTATTTCAGCAGGTGCTGCAACCGGATGGCTGACTTATCTGCCATTAGGCGCATTAATATTTCCAATCTTGGCAATTCGTAGCGGCTTTAAGCGCAGCATCGAACGGTTAGATAATGATTATCAAAGCATCGCACTAGCCCGCACACTTTTTATAACTCTCTATACCTTGATTACGGCGCTAATTGCACTCCTCGTTACAACAGATGGAGTGAAACCAGTCTGGTATTTAACGCCACTGGTAATTATTCCAATTGCAGCGCTCTCAGTTTTAAGCGCCGAGCGCCGAAAATTTTCTTCGCAGCCAATCTTCTTTGCCTCACGAATTTTGGCTGCACTTCTGGGTTTTGCTTTCTTGGCTCTTGGAATATCTCTACTTCTAAATTTTGCAACGGTTAAGAACCTAACTCAAGTTCTAGAACCTGGAATTCTTGGTGGCTTGCTTTTATTAATTTTAAATCTTTTATATCTTCCAAATGCAGCGGTAGCAACTATTGGTTATTTTGCTGGACCTGGTTTTGCAATCGGTAATGGCACCATAATTTCCCCACTTTCCTATCAAGTTCCAGAAATCCCAGCACTTCCAATTTTAGGTGCGTTACCAACCGGAAGATTCCCGTTGGCCCTGATCGCAGTGCTTATCTTTGTTATTGCCGGTGTTGCACTTACTAGCTGGACCTTAAATCAAAGGCCAGAAGTTCTATGGCAAACCTTTAGCTTAGTTTTGATCGCGATTGCATTTATTAGTTGGGCTGCTAGCGGTTCACTCATGACGCAAGCGCTAAGCGCAGTTGGGGTATCTATCTGGAAAGTCACTTTAGCTATCGGCTTGGAAATGGCTATTGGCATTGGGCTAGCGCGGGTCTTACCTCGGTTAGATCGAGCTAGATGAAGAAGATTGTAATCCTGGCCAGCGGATCAGGCTCGTTAGCTCGAGCAATTTTTACCGCCACCAAAGATTATGAAATAGCCGCTTTAATCTCGGATCGCCCGCTTGCAGGTGTTGTTCAAATTGCGCAAGAGTTTGGCGTTAACGTCGAGTTACTGCCCATGTCAGCTGATCGAAATACCTGGGACTTGCAAATTGAGACGATCACAAGAAAACATCAACCAGACCTAGTTGTGAGTGCTGGATTTATGCGAATCTTGTCTCCTGAATATGTCAGGACTTTCAAAGTTATAAATAGCCATCCCGCCCTATTGCCACTTTTTCCTGGAGCACATGCGGTTCGTGATGCCCTCGCAGCAGGTGCAACTGAAACTGGTACAACTATTCACTGGGTAGATGAGGGTGTCGATACTGGCGAAGTCATCGCACAAGCCAAAGTCGAGATCACACCATCTGATACCGAGGAAAGCTTGCACGAACGCATTAAGATTATCGAACGCGGTCTCATTGTTGCGACCATTCCGCAAGTTTTAGCAGAACTTAAGTAGGAAGCAGAACTTAAATGAGTGATCGCAAAGTTATTCGCCGGGCGCTGTTGAGTGTCTACGATAAAGATCGCCTACTTGAAATTGGTGCCGCATTAAGTAAAGCCGGAGTAGAAATACTTTCAACTGGCTCAACTGCTGCAAATTTAGCTGCGGCTGGCATTGCTGTTACTGAAGTTAGCGATTACACCGGCTTTCCTGAAATTATGGGTGGTCGAGTTAAGACTCTGCACCCACGAGTACATTCCGGAATCTTGGCAGATCAAAATAATCCCGAGCACTTAGCAGCAATTGCTCAACTTGATATTGCGCCCTTTGATTTAGTAATTATTAATTTATATCCATTTGCTGCCACGATTGCTGCTGGCGCAACCTTTGCAGAAGCCATTGAACAGATCGATATTGGCGGCCCCTCAATGTTGCGTGGTGCGGCAAAGAATCATGGTTCGGTCGCTGTAATTAGCCAAACTTCGCAATATGACCAGTTATTAGCAGCCCTTAGCGCAGGCGGCTTTACTTGCGCAGAACGTCAGCAACTAGCGCTTGAAGTTTTTCGAACCACAGCTGAATATGACTTAACCATCGCGACCTGGCTCGCTGAACAAGGCACAACCGAAAAATTACCTAACTGGTTTGGCGCCATCTACAAAGCAGATTACTCATTGCGCTATGGCGAAAATCCGCATCAAAGCGCCGTTATTTACAAGTCATCAGGGGTTGGAATAGTTGGTGCCAAACAGTTACATGGCAAAGAGATGTCCTTTAATAATTACACCGATGCCGATGCTGCCTGGCGAGCAGCGCTTGATCATGCAGATCCAGCAGTAGCAATCATCAAGCATGCCAACCCTTGTGGCATAGCAACTGGTGCAAATATTTCAACTGCCTATGTCAAGGCGCATGAATGTGATCCCGTTTCAGCATTCGGGGGAGTCGTTGCCGCAAATCGCAGAGTTGATTTGGCTATGGCTGAGCCGCTTTCAAAAATTTTCACAGAGGTAGTTATTGCGCCAGCATATGATGCTGATGCGCTCGAACTCTTAATGAAGAAGCCTTCAATTCGTATTTTGCAATGTGAGGCAGCTGTAATTAATCCGATTGAGATGCGCCCGGTATCAGGTGGTGCACTTTTGCAGGAAACTGATCTAATTAATGCGGCAGGGGATAGCGCTGCCAATTGGGTTCAAGTTTCTGGCGACCCAGTTAGCAAAGAAACCTTAAGCGATCTGGAATTTGCCTGGCGCTCAGTGCGCGCAGTAAAGAGCAACGCTATTTTGTTGGCGAAAGATGGCGCCGCAGTCGGCATCGGAATGGGACAGGTAAATCGCGTCGATTCAGCCAAGCTCGCAGTTGATCGGGCCGGTGATCGAGTAGCTGGATCAGTTGCAGCTAGCGATGCCTTCTTTCCTTTTGCTGATGGCTTAGAAATATTGCTAGCTGCCGGCGTAATCGCGGTAGTTCAGCCTGGTGGCAGCGTGCGCGATGAAGAGGTAATTGCTGCGGCAAAAGCGGCCAATGTTGCAATGTTCTTGACTAGTACAAGACACTTCTCTCATGCATAAGGCGCGAATTCTAGATGGCAAGGCTCTTGCCACGATTGTTAAAGCAGATCTGCGCACTCGCACCGAAGCGCTAATTGCTCGTGGCATTACACCCGGTTTGGGTACCGTCCTAGTGGGCGATGATCCAGGTTCGCACTCCTATGTCGCTGGCAAGCATCGTGATTGCCAAGAGGTAGGCATCAATTCCATCCGCGTTGATTTACCAGCCAGTGCAACGCAAGCAGATGTAATGGCCGCGATTAAAGATTTAAATGCTGCGAAAGAGTGCACTGGTTATATTGTGCAATTGCCAATGCCCAATGGAATTAATGCGCAAGCAATTCTTGAAGCGATTGATCCAGCTAAAGATGCTGATGGTTTACACCCGATGAATTTAGGTCGCTTAGTGAGTGGCTATACAGCACCTCTTCCATGTACCCCGCGCGGCATCGTTGCGTTGTTACGTCATTACGAAGTTCCAATTGCAGGTGCTGAAGTTTGTGTCATTGGCCGCGGCTTAACGGTTGGTCGCCCACTTGGTTTATTGCTTACACGCAAAGAAGAAAATGCCACAGTTACTTTGACGCACACTGGCACCAAAGATTTAGCCAAGCATGTGAAAGCCGCGGATATTGTTGTGGCTGCAATTGGTAAAGCACATTTCTTAACTGCCGAAATGATTAAACCTGGTGCAACGGTTTTAGATGTTGGTATTTCTCGTACAGACGCTGGGCTACTTGGCGATGTACATCTTGATGTTTTCGACATAGCGGCAAATATCGCGCCCATGCCTGGCGGGGTAGGGCCGATGACGCGGGCGATGCTCTTAACTAATGTGGTCGAAGCATGCGAGTAATCGCTTATTCTCTGGTGGCCGCCGGGGTTGTAGTCGGTGCGTTTGGGCTAGTGCGAACTGGATCACTTTTAATCGCCGTCGGTACGGGAATTTTCGCTCTTTCTCAGCGTAATCAACGCAAAATCGAACTCTATTTGCCGCTAGCCATTTCAATTAGCCTATTTGTGCTGGCAGTAGCACTTCCGCGTGGGCGATAGGATTTACCTCGACCTCAAGATATTTCTTAAATTCAGGAGAACTGCAAATGGGTAGCAAAGTCACAGTAGTCGGCGCCGGTTTCTATGGTTCAACAACCGCAATGCGCTTAGCTGAATACAACATCTTCGACACAGTAGTTCTTACCGATATCGTCGAAGGAAAGCCAGAAGGTTTGGCGCTGGATATGAATCAATCACGTTCAATCGAAGGTTTCGAAACAAAAATTATTGGCGCAACTACAACTGCAGAAGGCGCTGGATATGAAGCAACTGCAAATTCTGATGTAGTTGTAATCACTGCTGGTCTGCCACGTAAGCCAGGCATGAGCCGCATGGATCTAATCGGCGTTAATGCTGGCATCGTGCGCGGTGTTGCTGAAAATATTGCGAAGCATTCTCCAAATGCTGTGATCATCGTGGTTTCAAACCCGCTTGATGAAATGACTGCACTTGCTCAAATCGCAACCGGTTTCCCAAAGCATCGCGTCATGGGTCAAGCAGGAATGCTTGATACCGCTCGCTTTACCGACAATGTCGCTGAAAAACTTGGCGTAAAGGTTTCCTCCGTTAAGACGCTAACTCTTGGTTCACATGGCGACACCATGGTTCCAGTTCCAAGCCGTTGCACAGTTGATGGTAAGCCCCTTTCAGATCTACTTTCACAAGAAGAGATCGATTCTCTTGTTGATCGCACTCGAAATGGTGGCGCTGAAGTTGTTGCGCTACTAAAGACTGGCTCTGCTTATTACGCACCATCTGCGGCAGCAGCTCGCATGGCAAAGGCAGTTATCGAAGATTCCGGCGCAGTAATGCCGGTATGTGCTTGGGTTGATGGCGAATATGGAATTTCAGGTGTCTATCTCGGCGTTGAAGCTGCGATTGGTCGCACCGGTATCACCAAGGTAGTTGAAAGTGATTTAACTGAATCTGAAGTTGCCGCCCTAAAGGTTGCAGCTGAAGCTGTCCGTGCAAAACAAGCCGATGTCCAAACCCTGTAAGGAGCCACTTTAAATGTCAAAAATTAAAGTAGAAGGAACCGTTGTCGAATTAGATGGCGATGAAATGACTCGCATCATGTGGCAGTTCATCAAGGATTCCTTGATCCTGCCATATCTAGATGTAAACCTTGAGTATTACGACTTAGGCATGGAAAATCGCGATGCAACTGACGATCAGGTAACTATCGATTCAGCTCATGCGATCCAGAAGCATGGAGTTGGTATCAAGTGCGCAACTATTACTCCTGACGAGGCCCGTGTTGAAGAATTCGGCCTCAAGAAGATGTGGAAGTCTCCCAACGGAACTGTCCGCAACATTCTGGGCGGTGTAATTTTCCGCGAGCCGATCATCATCAGCAATGTGCCACGCCTAGTTCCGAACTGGACTAAGCCAATCGTGATTGGTCGTCACGCATTCGGTGATCAATACCGAGCTACAGATTTCAAGGTGCCAAGTGCTGGCAAGCTAACTATGACTTTTGTACCTGAAGATGGTTCCGCGCCAATCGAGCACACCGTTTATGATTTCAAATCATCAGGTGTTGCTATGGGTATGTACAACCTCGATGATTCCATTCGCGATTTCGCACATGCATCATTGAACTACGGATTACTTCGCAAGTACCCGGTTTACCTATCAACCAAGAACACAATCCTGAAGGCTTATGACGGTCGCTTTAAAGATATCTTTGAAGAGATTTACCAAGCCGAATTCAAGGATAAGTTCGAAGCCGCTGGCATTTGGTATGAGCACCGTCTGATTGATGACATGGTTGCCATGTCATTGCGTATGGAAGGCGGCTACGTCTGGGCATGTAAGAACTACGATGGCGATGTGCAGTCAGATACTGTCGCGCAGGGTTACGGTTCACTTGGTTTGATGACATCAGTATTGATGACACCAGATGGAAAGATTGTTGAATCAGAAGCTGCTCACGGCACAGTGACTCGCCACTATCGCGATCATCAAAAGGGCAAAGCAACTTCTACTAACCCAATCGCATCTATCTTCGCGTGGACTCGTGGCTTAGCCCACCGCGCAAAGCTTGATAACAATGCCGAGCTCGCTCAGTTCTGCGACACCCTCGAGCGCGTTTGTATCGAAACTGTTGAAGAAGGAAAGATGACAAAAGATCTATCTCTTCTGATCTCAAAGGATGCGCCTTACCAAACCACGCAAGAGTTCTTGAATTCAATTGATGAGAACTTAAAGAAGGCTATGGCTTAATCTCGCTAAAGTTAATCAAAAAAACCCCGCCGATCAAGATTGGCGGGGTTTTTTTGATTAATATGTTTTAGATGCGCTCACCTGTTGTTGCATTAAATAGGTGAACCGCAGCTGGGTTAGCAGTAACAGTGATTGTCTGTCCTGGCTTTGGTGGGTTCTTTGGATCCCAGCGAACAATCACTTGTGCACCTTCTTCAGTTACATTGGCAAACTTAACTGCAGTATCAACTGGAGTTCCGTAAACGAACGCATCTGCACCTAGTTCTTCAACAACTTCAACTAGAACATCAAAGCCTGTAGATGATGGGGTGAAGCCTTCTGGACGGATACCAACTGTGACTGTTGCACCAGCACTTGCTGGAACGTCGATACCAAGTGACCCAAGCTTGGCTTGTCCGCCAGATACTGGAGCATTTAGCAAGTTCATAGCAGGAGATCCGATGAAGCCGGCAACGAAAGCATTTGCTGGATTATCGTAAAGATTACGTGGGGTATCTACTTGTTGTAGGAAACCATCCTTGAGAACTGCAACACGATCACCCATAGTCATAGCTTCAACCTGATCGTGCGTTACATAAACAGTTGTAATTCCAAGACGACGTTGAAGAGCTGCGATCTGAGTACGTGTAGCTACACGTAACTTGGCATCAAGGTTTGAAAGTGGTTCATCCATTAAGAAAACTTGTGGTTCGCGAACAATCGCACGACCCATCGCAACTCGCTGACGTTGTCCGCCAGAAAGCGCCTTTGGCTTGCGATCTAGATATGGCTCGAGGTCGAGCAACTTTGCGGCTTCCTTTACACGACGTTCGCGTTCATCCTTTGGAGTTCCGGCGATCTTTAGTGCAAAGCCCATATTCTCGGCGACAGTCATGTGTGGGTAGAGCGCATATGACTGGAAGACCATTGCGATATCGCGATCTTTTGGTGCAACATTTGTTACATCGCGATCACCGATCAAGATACGACCGGCATCGATCTCTTCAAGACCGGCCAACATACGAAGTGATGTTGATTTACCGCAACCTGAAGGACCAACTAGAACTAGAAATTCACCATCATTAACAGTGAGTTCAAGTTCATTAACTGCGGGCACAGTTGTGCCTGGGTAGATACGTGATGCTTTGTCGAATACGACATTTGCCATTTTTATTCTTCCTTATCCGGGCAGGTACGTGCCCGACGATCCGTTGGATGAGGTGACTGCGGCGGTTGCCGCAATCGGTGGCCAAAGGTTACCCAGCCCACGCTCAAAAGGGCAATACCTGCGCATAAGTTGATTCGTGGCGCGTATAGTTCGGATTCTTATGGAGTCTCACTCGCTGGGCGCTATCGCCTCAGATCTTGGAATAGTCGCGCTCTTCATTATTTTGGGTAGCTTCTTCGTGGCTGCCGAAATCGCGTTGATCTCGCTACGAGATAGTCAGGTCAAGCAGCTAGCCGGCAAGAGCAAGCGAGGTGCCCGCGTAGCCTTATTGGCTGAAAACCCCAATCGATTCTTATCTGCCGTACAGGTCGGAGTGACTCTTTGCGGGCTCTTCTCTGCGGCGATCGGTGCTGAACGCCTTAGCGTTTATCTCGAACCAGTTTTAACTGATCTAGGGCTTAGCGATTCGCTCGCTAATGTCTTAGCCCTTGTTGGAATTACCTTAGTTGTTGCTTATTTCTCTTTGGTATTTGGTGAATTAGCGCCAAAGCGAATTGCGCTATCGCGCGCTGAAAATATCGCCATGGGCTCTGCGGCAATTATTGACACCTTCGCCAAACTATTCCGTCCCATTATCTGGGTCTTATCTAAATCAACCGATGTTGTAGTGCGAGTCTTTGGCGTCGACCCAAATGAAACGCGCAATCAAATTTCGGAAGAAGAGTTGCTTGATTTAGTAGCCGGCCATGCCGCACTCAGTGATGAAGAGCGCGATATCGTTGAAGAAGTTTTCAACGCCTCAGAACGCCAAATCCACGAAGTAATGGTGCCCCGCACCGAAGTAGATTTTATGGATGCTTCTTTAACCGTTGGCAAAGCAATAGCACTTGCCATTGATAAAGCACATTCCAGATATCCAGTGGTACGTGGTTCATCCGATGAAGTAATTGGCTTTATCCATGTCCGCGATCTCTTGGATACCTCGTTGGTAAGTCCGGGCGGAAAAATTCAAGAATTAGTGCGAAACATTATGTTCCTGCCTGGGACCAAAGGAATTCTGCCTGCGCTTACTGAGATGCGTAATCAAGGTCAACATGTCGCCATTGTCTTAGATGAATATGGCGGCACCGACGGAATCATTACCCTGGAAGATTTAGTCGAATGCCTGATTGGCGATATTCGCGATGAATATGACAGCGATGAAGCTGAAATTGCGCAAGAAGTCCGTACAGGTGACTTTGAGATCGATGGCCTTATCTCGATCGAGGATCTGCTCGATGATGCCGGCATTGAGATTCCAGAAGGCCCATATGAAACAGCCAGCGGATTTGTTATGCACTTTCTCGGGCGAATCCCAGTAGAAAACGATGTTGTAAGCGTCAATGGCTTACGAATCACCGTACTTTCAATGGAAGGTAAACGAGCAGGACGGCTATTGATCTCGCGCAACTCATAATTCGTGCGAGAATAAACCTCATGAGTACGCAGAAACGAATCCTCTCTGGAATTCAACCGACCAGCGAATCGTTTCACCTCGGAAATTACTTGGGCGCCTTAAAGCAATGGGTTGCTCTTCAAGATGGAAATGATGCTTTTTACTGCATTGTGGATTTACATGCGCTAACTGGCGATGCCGACCCTGCTTTGTTGCGAAAGCGAACCCTAGCTTCAGCTGCACAATTAATCGCTCTGGGAATCTCTCCTGAAAAATCAACCCTTTTTGTGCAATCTCAAGTTCCGCAACATAATCAACTCGGCTGGATTATGGAATGCATTGCAGGTTTTGGTGAAGCAAACCGCATGACTCAATTCAAGGATAAGTCAGCTAAAGGTGGTGCAGATTCTGCTCGCGTTGGTTTATTTACCTATCCAATGTTGCAAGCTGCCGATATTCTGCTTTATCAAGCCCATCAAGTTCCGGTAGGCGAAGATCAACGCCAACACATCGAATTAACTCGAGATCTAGCCAACCGATTTAACACGCGATACGGCACTACTTTCCAGATTCCTGATGGTTATATTTTGAAATCTGGCGCCAAGATTTACGATCTACAAGATCCAACTGCCAAGATGAGTAAATCATCTAGTTCAGTTGCAGGCGTCTTAGAGATCATGGATACCCCTGAATCCAATGCTAAGAAGATTAAGAGCGCAGCCACTGATGCTGAACGTGAGATTAAGTTTGACGAGAAAAATAAGCCTGGAATCAGCAATCTTCTAACAATTCATTCTGCTCTCTCGGGCCAGAGTATTGAGCAATTGGAAAATGAGTTTGTGGGCAAGGGTTATGGCGACTTTAAGGGCGCTGTTGCTGAAGTAGTAGTCGAATATTTCCGACCAATTAGAACTCAAGCACTCGAACTGCTGCAAGATGAAGCCCATCTGCTTTCAATCCTGCATGAAGGCTCACGTAAAGCTCGCGAAGTTGCAGCAGCGACGATAAATAGAACCTATAGCAACATGGGATTAGTGCAATGAAATTAAAATCAGGGTTGCTGGCGCTAGTAATTACTTTCTCAGTTGCAGTTCTGGGCTTAACGACAGCTTCGGCAGCTACGGCCAATTTAAATCTCTGCGTAGCCTATGA
>JACCDP010559068.1_pt1 | contig 10549 bp, 9 predicted proteins | sample 7445841 | NCBI WGS metagenome assembly JACCDP01 (sample SAMN15323441, study PRJNA562643) | freshwater metagenome | isolation source: river surface water | place: USA:Blue River Watershed | collected 2017-08-17
CCGCTGTTGACAGATAAGCTAAAGCTAGTAACCGCCCTTACGTGCCCATAGGCCACGGAAAGTTCTTCAATGACGAGCGCTGGCACTTGCTGCGTACTCATGACTTTTGCGCCCCCAGGCCGCCAACGTAGGCGCTGATCACCGCCTCCTGTTGCAAAACGATGGTCGGCTCTCCTGATGCGATCACTTGGCCAAAGTCCAGCACGATCAGGCGGTCGCAATATTGGCTCATCATGGCTACATCGTGCTCCACCACGATGATGCCCATACCTTCGGAAAGCAGAGCCGCAATCCGTGCAAAAACGTCGGCGCGCTCTTGTGGATCCATGCCTGCCGTCGGTTCATCGAGCAGCAGCAGCCTGGGCCTACTCGCTACGGCGCGCGCAATTTCAACCCGGCGTCTTAGCCCATAAGAAAGCTCGCCCGCATGGACCTCGGCCAGGTGTTCGAGTCCATGCTCGCGCAATACCCGGTCGACCTCGGATGTTCGACTTTTTCCAGTCGGCACTCCTCCTTGTTCGTCACTCCCCACGCCTGCACCATGCAGGCCAATCGCGACGTTGTCACGGACACTGTGGTCATCGACCAGTCGTATGGTCTGGAAGGTGCGTGCCACCCCTGCACGCGCCATGCGGTGGGGGCTTCCAAATAAATCGCCGATGGGTCGTCCTCGCAGTGCGCCTGACCCGCCCGAGGGTCTGTAGACCCCAGAGATCACGTTGAGCAAGGTTGTCTTACCCGACCCATTGGGACCAATGATGCCCAACAATTCGCCGCTGGAACAGTCCAGCGAAACGCTCTGCAGCGCTTTAATGCCACCGAAGTTGATGGAGATGTTTGATAACTCGATCACGGTCTCGCGTCCTTGAGTCGGTAGCATGTGCCGCGCTTGCCGGTCAAAGGCCGTGAGCTCCCCCGCCATGGGCTGAGAGTTGCGATCAGGTCCGGCGCCGTCAGGCCGGGCCGCCTGGGCCGACGCTCTACGCCGGCCCATCAGGTCGCTGACTACGCCGATCAGACCATAAGGCGCGAATGCCACCACCGCCATGATGATCACGCCATTAGCGATCCCTTGGTATTCACCCACCACCGTGACTGCCTGTGACAGCGTGGACAGTACAGCTGTACCCAAGAGCGCCCCGCCGACGTAGATCATGCCGCCCATGACTACCGCCGCCAGCATGTGAGCTAGCAGGCCAAAGCTAAAGAACCCGGGCTCGACAAAGCCCGTCAGATGGACGTTAAGCGCGCCAGCCAGCCCACATAAGAGCCCGGCCAAACCCATCAAGCCCACCCGATAAGCAAATACGTCGATGCCTTGATGGCGCGCCATCAGCGCGTCTTCACGCATGGCGATGATCGACAAGCCAAATCGTGAGCGCCGCAGCGCCCAGAGCAGCGCCACGGCCAGGATCACCGAGCCGACGATCGCAAAATCGGTCGATGCCCGCGGTATACCAACCCGTCCCTGTGCTGCTCCGGTTAGCGGTATGTTGAGCACCGCAGCGCCTACGGCTTCGCTGAACGCCAGGGTGGCAATTGCGAGATAAATCCCGTTGAGCCTGCCCAGGAGTGCCGCCAGCAACAGGCCAAAAAGCATGCCAGCCATAGCCCCACCGGCCACAGCCACCGCAAAGGGAAGGTGAGCATCGAGCGACAAGATGGTCCCGGTGTAAGCCCCTACCGCTAGCAATCCGGTGTGCGGTAAGGCAAAGATGCCCGCGTTTAGCACGACATAAATGGCCATCGCCACGAGACTTAGCACTAGAGCGGTGCGCGCAGCAAATGCGTAGACGCCAAATATCTCGAGAAACTGAGCGCTTATTTCCATCTTTCCAAACCCATGCGTTCAAACCCGATCTAGGTCGTTTGAGGTCTTGAGCAAACCACTGGGCCGAAGGACCAGGAATATCAGCAGGAACAGGAAGACCACAAGATCTCGGTACGACGTTTCTACGTAAGCCACGGCATAGGTGGAGGCCAAACCGATGATCAATCCCCCCAGTGCCACGCCCATCACGCTCCCAAACCCGCCCACCACCATGGCAGCAATTGCAATGACGAGGTAGGTGTCACCCAGATTTGAGCTGATGACATTGAAAGCCATGGCAACGAGGACCGCTGCGACCCCACCCAGCGCTCCTGAGAGGAAGAAGACGCCCACACTGACCCGGTCGACGTTGGTACCCAGCAAGGCTGCCACATCGCGATTGAAAGCTACCGCGCGTGCCTCGCGTCCCCACTCGGTACGATGAACCAGCCAAGCCAGCAACAGCATCAGCGACGCCGTTAGTACGACGATGGTTAGGTCCAGCGTATTGAACTGCAGGGGCCCCAGGCGCAGCGTTTGCACCGGGTAAGCCTCCCGCGGAATGCGCTCGACCATCCCTCGTAGAACCTTGGCAGCCAGTTCGTCGAGAACCATCAGTGCGCCCAAACTCGAGATGAAGGCAGCCAGTTGCGTGTGCTTTCGCTTTAGAAGGTGACGAACTACGACGAAGTAGGCCACTACATTGACCAAGCCGGCCAGTATGGCCGCCAAGGGCAGTGCCATCCACAAGGGTGCGCCGGCGCGTGCGGTGAGCAGCCACGCAAAGACGGCCCCCCAGGTGAAGACGCCCGCATGGGCGACATGAAAGATTTTCAGATTGGCCAAGACCAGCCCGAAGCCCAGGCCGTACAAGCCATACACGCTCCCCAGCACCAGGCCGTTGAACGTTTGCTGAGCCCAAAACTCCATGGCAGGTCCCCTCGCTCAGCGAGTCATTAGTTGCCCACGCCGACGATATCGCCGTTGTCTGCAAAGCGCGAGATCGTGCCAGGAGAGACGGCATCACCGCTGGCAGTCAGCGCCAGTTCCATGATGCCATGCTTCTTGATCAATTCACCAGTAGATGCAGCCGGCATGGCCGAGCGCAGGTTCTCACCGGTGATGGGCTTACCTGCTTTTTCGACTTCAATGGCCGCCGCGGCAATGAGCCAGGCTACGTGGTAACCAACGCCGCTGTAGGCTGTCGGTACGCTATTGAACTTTTGCCGATAGGCTGTCTCAAAGGCCGCCGAACGGCTGCCGCCCGGTGCCCAAGCCTGCGGGAAGACCATGCTTGTGGCTGCTTTACCAGCGATGGTGAAAGTCTGAGGGCTGGTTGCTAGCGTGCCGGCCAAGATCACATTTTGCATGCCCGCCGCCACCATTTGCTGGATGATATTCCCAGCTTGCTCGGGCAGAACCGACAGGACCAGTGCGTCTATGTTAGCGTTCTTCAGATTGGTGATGACCGCCGAGAAGTTGGAGTCTTTCGTGGTGACGTTCTGGGTGGATACGTAGCTCACCCCCAGGCCGTCTAGCGTGGCGGCAGCCAGAGTGGGGAACGAGGGGTTGTCGGTGGCGACGATGGCGCCGATGCGCTTGGCCCCTTTGGCCAGCAAGTGCTTGCCCACCGCGCTCGTGGACGTCTTTAGGTCAGCTAGGCGGAAGGCGTAACCCCCCTTGTTTTCAAGTTGACTGCCCGCGCCGCTGAGAAAAGCGACTTTCGCGTCGTTGGCCAACGGAGCCACGGCCTGCCCGATCGGACTTTGCGAATCGCTCACGACAATCGGCAGTCGGCGCTGGGCGAACTGGTTGAAGCCAGTGACAGCCTTGGTGACCTCGGAGTTGGTATCAAGCGTCTCCATCACCATCGTCGTCTTGGTAGAAGTGAGCACACCGGATCGAACGATGTCGGCCATGGCCATTTCAAAGCCGTTCTTGAACGGTACGCCAAACGAGGCGGCGGCCCGGCCCGTCAAGTTACCGAGTAGTCCGACCTTGACTTCGGACGCCCAGGAGGCCAGCGGTATAGCCGCGGCGCAGGCCAGAACGACACATTTGCGCAGAGCAAGGGATGTAAGTTTGGGCACGATAGCGTCTCCTATTTGAACAGGGGTTGAGGGAAAGGCAATCTCGAAACAGTTTGGGTCCTCACACGCGCTAAGCCAGCTTGTCCCAAGCGGCTTGCGCCAGCGGAGTTTTCAGTCATCGTTGTCAAATGGGTTGGGTACACGGAATGGATCGACAAGCCCCGCGGTCATGTTGGGGGCCATACGGTCGAGCATGTCGACGGTCCAGCCGCCTTCGTGAAACAGGGTCGAAACAAACTGTGGGGGCGTAAGCAAGGCCACCTCGTCACCGCCAACAAAGAAGTCTTGCCCATTAATGTGCTGCGCTGCCGGTGTGCAAAGCCAGGTGACGAAGGCCGCAATGGAGTCCGGCGGAGCCGGGCGATCCCAGCCCGCATGCCCGCGTTCCCCTATCCAGTAGCGGCCCAGAGACTGCACAAAAGGCCGCCAGATCCCCGCCAGATTCTTGGCGAACCAGTCACCGCCGCCAGTATTGCCCGCCGTGGCCCGAGGGCGAATCAGATTGCAGCGGATGTTAAATCGAGCCTGCTCACGTGCCACGCAACGGGTTAGCCCGGCCAGGCCCTCTTTAGCGGAGGCATAGGCTGAATTGAAGACCATGCCCAGCCCTGCTTCCGAGCCTGTGTTGATGATCACGCCGCCGCCGCGTTCACGCAACAAGGGCACGCCGTATTTGATCATCAGAAATGAGGCCTTGAGGTGGCTGTCAAGAACAGTGTCCCATTGCTCTTCAGTGAGCTTGTGCACGGGGTTACCACCCCGCAGCCCCGCGTTATTGACGATGATGTCCAAGCCGCCAAAAGTTTCCCGCGCCGCTTGTACGGTGGCCTGTGCGCCGTCTGGAGTCATCAGGTTTTCCGTCACCGCCAACGCTTGCCCGCCGGCCGCCTGGATTTCTTTGGTTACCAGCTCAGCCAGGCTGCGGCCCTCTGCGTCTTTGCCGAAATCGCTAACGACCACCTTGGCACCCTCGCGGGCCAGAACCATCGCCTCGCTTCGGCCGATGCCGCGGCCGCTGCCTGTGACCACGGCTACTCGACCCTGCAGTCTCTGTTTGTCCATCTCCCATCCTCCTGCACTGTCTGATGCCCGTAAACGGCTTGGTCGGTCGTCGCGGGACTTCGGTGATAACCCAATGATGCGATGCGCGCCGCGTCTCGTCAACATTTATGTTGACGGAACCGGGTTTGCGGGGGTAAGGTGTTGCCCTGAGTCCGAGCCCGGCTTAATGGAAAACCCGATCTGCCAGGCCTTGACGAAGCCTAAAGCCGTTCAATCTTTTTTCAAGCGGAGATGTCTATGGTCAAGGAAGAGGATGCGGAATTTCATCCGCGCGATCCCAAGGATTACGACTGGGCAGAAACCCGGTTTATCAGTTTTTCCATCCCCGAGGAGCAGTTGTTCGGCAACGTCTACGTGCTGGCTCGGCCCAATGTGGGGGCGGTTATTTCCGATGTCACTATTCAGAAGGGGTTTTCCCGCTTTCCCTACGAGATGGACTTTCATGATCCGCACATGCATCTGCCTTGCCCGCCGTCCTTTCGTAAGTTCACCTTGCGAAATGGCCTGAGCGTTGAAGCGGTGCGGCCGCCTTATGAGCTGCATTATTCGTATCAGCACAATGGCGGCAATTGCAGTTTTGAGTTTGACTTTACGGCTGTCGGCGAGCCCTTTGACTGCCACGATCCAAATCAAAATCCGCTGCTGGGTGATTCCACCTTTTCCGGCCTGGGCGACCAGTGGCTCAATGGTCACTACGATGTGCTGGGGCATGTCAAGGGCGAACTGGTGCTGCGCGGCAAGCACTATGCCATCGACAGCTACGACGGAGCTGACCATAGCTGGGGTCCGCGCAAGGAAGAGGGAGTTCGAGCCATGGGTTGGACGGCGGCCGCCTTCGGGCCGGACTACGGGCTGCACACGGTGTTTCATCTAGACCTGCGCAATGGGCAGGTGCACTATGACAAGCTGCGCTTTGGCTACGTGGTCGATGAAGGCCAAACCTACGGGCTGGTCAGCGCCGAGTTGACGGCCACCCGCATTGACATGATTGCGGTGAGTAACCACATCCGCGCCGTCGACGTGAGGGGCAAGGTGCACGAAATGCGGGGCACGGCAGTAGCCGGACATCCCCAGTACGCCATCAACCCGTGCCAGGCGGTGTTTCAGACCCTGTTTCGCTACGAGGTCAACGGTCGAGTGGGCTACGGCGAGAGCGCAGACTGCTTTGGACTGGACTATTTGGCCGAACGCATGTCGGCGCTGGGCCGCTCCCGCAGCGGCGGGCCTGCGCCGACGAGCAAGAAATAGGAGGTCCCCGATGGCTGCGACCGATTACGCAACCCTGGACGCGCCAACGCGCGCCTTCATTGCGCAGATGCAGCGCAAATACCCGACGGAGCGTGAAACCGATGAGCTGCTAGTGCGCAAGCTCGAGCGCCGCGCTCAACAAACCCGGGACTACCACGTGCCCAGGCTATCGGAAATGGAAGAGTGGATTGAAGCCTTCTTTGTCGCTAATCTCAACGCACCCTTTCGCATTTCTCACCCGCGTTGGCTCGCCGGCGGCGCGTCGAAGTTGCAGGTGCTCTTTGAGATCGAATGGCAACAGGATGGCCGGTCCCGCCATGACCGCATGGTAGTGCGCATGGACCCGGCTGAGTCGCACAACGCCACCAGCCGGCTGCGCGAAGCCGAGTTGCTGCGTGCTTTTCGAGGCATCATTCCGGTTCCCGAGGTGTTCTTCGTTGACGAGCATGCACGTTGGTTTCCCGAGCCCGCGCTCATCTACGCCTTTGCCGAGGGCGTCACCAAGCCCAGTACAACGGCCTCGGGCGCAGTCAGTGGCCTGGGCATACGCTTCGGGCCGGAGCTGCGCACCAAACTCGGGCCGCAGTTCGTGGAGCATCTGGCCAAAATTCACGCCTTTCCAGTAGCCAAGGCTGGGTTTACCACCATGCAAGCGCCGTCGATCGGAACCACCGAGGCGGCCCAGCTTCAACTCAACCGCGCCCGGCGCGTCTGGGAGGAAGACCGCGGCGAAGACTTTCCCCTGATGGATGTGGCCGTTAACTGGCTCGCGCGTAACATGCCCGTGATGGACCAGGTCAGCGTGATCCATGGCGACTATCGCAGCGGCAATTTTCTTTTCGACGAAGCCAGCGCCACCATCACTACTTGGCTGGACTGGGAGCGCGGCCATCTGGGTGACCGCCACCGCGACCTGGCTTGGATCACCCAGGCGATGTTCGGCGACCCCCGTGACGATGGCCAAGGCTACTACATCTGCGGCCTTTTGAGCCAGGACGAGTTTGAAGATCGCTACCAGACCTTGTCGGGTCTGACCATCGATCCGGCCCGGCTGCGCTGGTACGGAGTGCTCAACTGCTACCAGGCTCTGGTGTCTACGCTGGGCAGTTGCTACCGAGTGGTGCGGCTGGGCAAGAACCATCAAGATGCGCTGATGGTGGCCCTCAAGGCCGAGGCGGCCATGGCCAGCGCGCGGCTGCATGAAATGCTCATGGAGATCCTCTGATGTCAGACGTTACTACCAATGCTCTGCGCGGCATCGTCAAGACCTTGGGCGATGTGGTCGCGCCAGCCATCCCGGCCGATGATCCACTGGCGATCCAGGAACTCAAGATGACTGTGCGCTACCTGTCTTTTTGCCGGGAGCGCGTCGATCACCTCTACGCCAGGGCCCGCTACGAGCTGACCTTCTACGCTGGCCTGACGGCGCAATGCGGTCGACTGCTTGCGAGCCCGGATCGCAAGCTTGCCGATGAATTGATCAGCTTGTGTGAATCGGCGCAGGCTCTGCTGGTGCAGACCGGCGCTGCTATTGGAGCGCTGCGCGAACAGACCCAGGCGCTGATGAGCCGTTTAACGCGCTTGCTCAGTGAGATCACGAATACGGACGTGCTACTCAAGGTGGAGCGTTCTATCGTACACGCATCGGCCGAGATCACGGCCTTTGAGCGCGCTTGGTATTTGCCGCTCAAGCTCGAGCGCTTCCCAGCGCAGGTGCGACCACTGAGCAGCTTCATTGCAATCCATCCGCTTGAATCAACCTGAAGGCCTTGCTTTGAGAATACTGATCACCAACGACGATGGCATTGAGGCGCCGGCTCTTCCGGTCCTCGCCGGCGCCTTGGCTCAAGCCGGCCACGATGTGCGCGTCGCTGCCCCGATGGTGGGACACAGTGGATGCGGGGCGTCCATCGGCAGTGTGGCCGAGGGGCATCGCATTCGCGTTGAGCGGATGAACCTCGTCGGGGCAGAGGGATTGCCCGCCTACGCCGTGGACAGCCCACCGGCTTTTATTGTGTTGGCCGCCTTGCAGGGCCGCTTCGGGCCGCGTCCCGATGTGGTGGTCACCGGGCCCAATTCAGGACTCAACCTGGGGCCGCTGGTGCTGCACTCGGGAACTTTAGGCGCGGCGGTCACTGCAGCCTCCCAAGGCGTGCCGGCGATCGCTTTGAGCACAGAAAAACGGGCGCGCTTTGGCTACGACACGGCCAGCGAGTTTTGTCAGCGCCATCTAACCCGGTTGGTGGGAGCCATGGGGGCGGGTGCGGCAGTCAACATCAATGTTCCGGACCTGCCGATGCAGCAGATCAAGGGCATACGGCAGACCCGTCTGGCACCGCGCAGCTTGGTTGAAATCGTACTTCTTGACGAGGCCCGTCCGGTCGCTGAAACCGCCGATTCAGCGCTCTTGCGCATTGAGCTCAATTACGACGACGATCGGTCTTTACATCGTCAATGGCGCGACACTCTGAGCGAACAGGACGACACCGATGCCGGTGCCATCGTTGATGGCTTCATTTCGGTCACGGTGGTGCATGGCGGGCTTCGGCATGTCGATGGGCATGACTTGTCAGCTGCGTTCTACGCTCTTTGAGGAGGCGAGATGGACAAACTAAGCTACGACGGACGGGTGGTGGTGGTGACCGGTGCTGGCCGCGGTCTAGGGCGCGAATATGCGCTGGCTTTTGCAGCGCGGGGAGCGGCGGTGGTTGTCAACGATATCGGCACCAGCCTCGATGGCCAGGGACCGGTAGCTCATGAGCCTGCCGATGAAGTTGTCGCCCAGATTCAGCGCTCCGGAGGCAGTGCGGTTGCCCATCACGTCTCCATTGCCACGCAACAGGGCGCGCAGGGACTCATTGAGACAGCGATACAGGCCTTCGGGCAGATTGATGCGGTCGTCAATAACGCCGGCGTGCTCAATATGAAACCCTTCGATGAAGTCACGCTTCATGGGCTCGAACGTCATTTGGCAGTGCATGTGATGGGCAGCTTCCTGGTCTGCAAGGCTGCCTGGCCGCACATGGTCAAAAGGCGTTATGGACGCATCGTCAACACGATCAGCGGCGGTATTTTTGGCCTGCCAGGCTTGACCGAATATGGCCCGGCCAAAGGCGGCGTTTTTGCCTTCACCCGCAGTCTTGCGTTGGAAGCCATTGAGCATGGCATTCGCGTCAATGCGCTGGCACCGCAAGGCGCTACCCGCATGCTTCATGCTTCCGCGTTGGACCAGGCTTTGCGCGAGCGGCTCGACAAAATGATGAAGCCTGAACTGGTGGCCCCCGGGCCCTTGTACTTGGGCCACGAGAGTTGTGCGATCAACGGGGAGACTTTGGCTATTTCTGGGGGCAAGGTCTGCCGAATCGCCCTGACCTACAACGACGGCTTTTCTGACCCGGCGCTGACCCCGGAGATGATCCGCGACCGCCTGGGCGAGGTGCTGGACTCGTCTTCAGCCCGTGTGTGGACCAGCGCCACCGCCCGTTATGAGGAGCGTGCGGCAAACGGCTGATAGGCTGATTGATCAGTTCAGCGGGCGCCAGGGGGCGCGGCTCGAGCCAGGAATTCAAGCACCGACCGGGCAAAGATGTCGTTGCGATCGCCCGCCACCATGTGGGCGGCATCGCTGACGCTTACGTATTCGCTGTGCGGGCAAAGTTGCTTGAAGTCGCGCACGCCTTCTTCGCTCAACAGGTCCGACAGCATGCCCCTTACCAGTAGCGTGGGCGCGGTGATAAGACGAGCGCAGTTGGACAAGAGATCGCGACGGCGCTGCAGGTCCAGGTGTGAGGCACGATAGGCCGGGTCCCAATGCCAGCGATAGCGCCCGTCCTTGCCAATCCGGACATTTTTTGCAATGCCGTCTAGTTGCCGGGGCCGTGTGCGCTGTGGTTGATAGCTGGCGATGGCATCGGCGACGCTTTTCAAGGAGTCAAAGCCCGCCGGAGCCTGGTCCATGAACTTGCGCACCCGCTGCACGCCACTTTGCTCAATGTGCGGTGCCACATCCACCAAAACCAGAGCGCTGGCATCGATCCAGCCCTGGGCAAGAGCGACCAGTGCTGTGCCACCACCCAGTGAGGCGCCCACCACCGCCGGGCGCTCGGCCGAAAGACTTTGCGCAAGGCTCCTCAGATCAGCGGCCATGGCCTCGTAGCTGTAGTTACCGTCCACGGCCCAATCGGAGTCGCCATGACCGCGTGCGTCGAAGGCGGCCACTTGCCAACCCGCCTGTGCTAGCTTTTCACCGGTTCCCTTCCAAGCATGACGCGTCTGCCCCGCACCGTGGAGCAACAGCACCCAGGGAGCGCCCGGCGTCTCCCAGGTGTCGAACGCGATC
>JACCDP010849210.1_pt1 | contig 10549 bp, 12 predicted proteins | sample 7445841 | NCBI WGS metagenome assembly JACCDP01 (sample SAMN15323441, study PRJNA562643) | freshwater metagenome | isolation source: river surface water | place: USA:Blue River Watershed | collected 2017-08-17
ATGAAATGGATCAGATCAGCGCAAGAGCGTCACGGGCCTGTTTCAGGCGGGACTGACTGCGTGGCTTGGTGCTTCGCACGCTGGCCTGCATCTTGGCCAGCACATCGTCAAAGGTGGCAATGCCGTCAACCATTCCAGCGGCCAGTGCGGCGTCTGCCCCCAGCACCCGGCCCTCGCCCATGCCCGAGCGCACATCGCTTGTCGAGACACTCCGGCCGAGGGCCACGGCTTCGATGAAGGCGTTGTAGTAATCGTCCACACGGGACTGCATGAAGGCCTGTGCCTGCTCGTCGAGCGGCGCATACGGGTTGCCCTCGACCTTGAACTTGCCTGCTGAGATCAGGGTGGGCTTGACCCCCTCCTCTTCCAGCGACTTCGAGTAATCAAAGTGGGCCTGCCACACACCGATCGAGCCCACCTCGCCACCCGGGGTGACATAGAACTCGCTGGCCGAGCAGCCGATCCAGTAAGCGGCCGAGGCCGCCAGGCTGTTCGCCACGGCAATGACAGGCTTTTGGGCTCGGGCCTTGACGATTTCGCTGGCCAATTCGGAGACGCCATAGACGCTGCCCCCGGGACTGTCGATGTCGATCAGGATCTGGCCCACCGTGTCGTCGGCCAGCATCTGGCGCAGGACTGATGTGAACTGCTGGGTGCTGGTGCTGCCCGGCCCGGAGATGTCGTCGACCATGTTGCCGCGCTGCGTCACCACCCCGTACAGGGGCAGCACCGCGATACCGGTGCCCGTGCTGGCGGCTGCCATTTGCTTGCGGGTGTCACGAAGCACGCGATCGGTGTTGACCTGAAATAGGGTCTCGTCGCTGGGCGGCTCGCCCGCAGACCAGCGTGTCAGGATGCCGGACATAGCCTGCAAACGCTCGGGCATCAGCGCCCAGGGCGTGGTCAGGAATTCAGAGAGCAGGAGTTGTTTGTTCATGTGTTCATTCCAAGTTGAATCAGGGAAGCGGCCAGTGCGTCTTCCTCAAAGGGCTGTGTTTGCTGCTGCGCCCAGGCACTGACCTGGCAGGCTTGCAGTGCAAAGGCCTGGGCAATCAGATCGGTTTCGTTGGCTCCTAGGGAACCTTTTTTGGCAATGCGCCGGGCAAGCCGAGCTGCGTTGGACTGCACCAGCCTGCGAAAGCGCAGGCTCGTTTCATGATCGGCAGGCCCCGGGTCAGTGGATTCGGCTTCCTGTTCGGCCTCTTCGGCATCCTCTTCCTCCACCATGTTCAGCGGGCGAAGGGGCGAATCCAGGCCATTCAGCGGATTGAGGTTTTCTGCGATGCGGGCCTCGTTGCGGGTGAGCCAGCCGTTTTGGATGCCGCTTTGGTAGTAGGCGGATCGGCTGGCAGCATCCCCGCGCATCAGGTTGGCGAAGTCGAATTCGATTTCGAGCTCATCGCCGTCCAGCATCAGGTCCGCTTCGATCGAAGCCTCCCAGCGCTCGGCCCATGGCGTCATGGTGTGCATGACGAACTCCAGGCTTTGCTGCTCGATGTTCGAAAATGTCGCCCGATCTAAATCGGCAATCATGTGCGGTGGCACACGGAACAACCGGGCAATGTCTGTTATTTGGAACTTGCGCAGCTCCAGGAACTGGGCGTCCTTGTTCGTGACGCCCACCTCATGGAACTTCATGCCGTTTTCCAGCACGAGCACCTTGCCTCGGTTGGAGCCGGACTGCGCCGCCTGGTAGGAGTCGCGAAACACCCGCTTGGCCTCAGGGTCCTTGAAAGTGCCCGGAAACTCGATCCAGCCGCCCGTGGGCTTGGCGTCGTTCGTGAAAAACCGCGCCCCGTAGTCCTGAGCGGCCAGGGCCATGCCCAGACTCTCGCGGGCCAGCTCGATGGGGCTCATGCCCATCAGCCCGTCCGACGAAAGCCCCCGCAGGTGCCAGATCTGGCCTCGCGGGAATATGGTTTCATCCCCGTTTTGCATCCGTACCCGGTAGCGGAAGTCACCGCTGTCCATGACCTCCATGCGCACACGGTCGGGGTGGATGGGCATGAGCTCGGTGATTTCCCCTTTGGGGTTGGCGATGATCTGGCAGAAGGCATTGCCTCGCAGGGCCAGGTGCCCCTGCAGCATCTCGCGCCACTCAAAGGGGTTCTGGAACCGGTTGGGCTTGCGGGCCAGCAGGCCATAGAGCCAATGATCGGTCACCCGGTCCTTGCCGCCGTCCTTGCGCTGGCGGTACACCACCACCGGAAGAGATGCCATGGTCTCCGACAGGATGCGTACACAGGCGTACACCGCCGCGAGCCTCAACGCCCCGTCAGGCGAAACGCGCATACCTGAGGCGCTGCGCACCGACACCGGCTCAAAGAAGAAGTCTCCCCAAGGGGATCGGTCACTGCTCGAAGCTCTGAATCGATCGATGAATGTGAAAAGTCCCATTGCCTCAGAGCACCATCAACTCGTAGTCGGATCCCAGCACCACCGAGTCCCCCGGTTTGATCGCCCTTGAGAGGGCCATGATCAGTGCCACGATGCCGTCTATCTTGTTTTCTGCTCGCTCCTTGCGTGGATAGATGTTGTCTTTGACGTCCAGGTGCGCCACCACGTTGCTGGCCATCCAGGCCAATACCGGGTCGCCGTCATGGACGAGCTTCTTTTGCAGTACCAAGGCTTCAAGCGTCTTCATCGGTTCGCTGAAGTTCAGCACCGTGGGGCGCACTTCGATCATTGGCAGGCCCTCGGCCAGCATCCGGGTCGAGAGCTGCGTGGCCTGAAACGGGTCGAAGGCCACCGCCTGAATCTCATAACGGGTTGCCATGTCCAACAGGTCCGACTCGATCCAGCCGAAGTCGATCACGTTGCCCGGAGTGACGATGAGCCGCCCCGAATGCATCCAGCCGCCGTACTGGCTGTTGCCAGCGCCGTTGACCGTGTCCTCGGGCAGGTAGTACTTGCCAAAGGTCACGTAGGCGTCCGAAATCTCAGGATGCCGGAACACCGCTACCAGGGCGGCAATGTCCGTCTTGCTGGCCAGGTCCAGGCCAATCCAGCAAGGCTGGCCTTCGAACTGCTCAATGAACATGCCGTGCTCGGTGCAGGCGTCCCAGGAGCGCATATCCATCCAGGCCGTGTCCGCATTCACCCATTCATTGAGGTGTTTGGTCTTGAAGTTGTTCACTGCGCTGGGCAGCTGCATCGCCTTGGCCTGCAGCGGGCCGAGCACCTCGGACCTCACCGAGATGCCCCAGTTGGGGTTGGCTTTGATCAGCGACTCTTCGGTTGTCCAGTCATCCCCATCATCGAGGCCATAGATGATCCCGAACTGAGTGTCATCCTCGAACACGCCATCGAGCAGCTTGGTCACGAAGGAGCGGACCTCGTAGCAGATGCCTGCGCGGTTGCTACCTGCCGTGGTGATCACCCACAAGAGCGAGTTGTCCCGCTTGCCGGTACCGGTTTCGACCACGTCGTACACCGTGCGGGTCTTGTGGGCGTGGAGTTCATCCACGCAGCCAAAGTGAATGTTCAGACCGTCCAGCGTGGAACCTTCGGCCGAGAGCGCCTCGAACTTGGAGCCCGAGGCCATCACGTTCATATTGTGCGCCCCGACGTTCACCGAGAACCGGTTGCGAAACCCCGGACTGCGGCGCGCCATGGTCTGAGCGTCCCCGAACACGATGCGTGCCTGATCCCGAGTGGTGGCCAGGGAATACACCTCGGCGCCGCCCTCACCATCGGCTGCCAGCATGTACAGCCCCACCGCAGACGACAGGGTGGACTTGGCATTGCCCCGTGGCACCTCGATGTAGGAGCGGCGAAAGCGCCTGGTCCCATCGGCCTTGACCCAGCCGAACACCGTCGACAGGATGAACACCTGCCACGGCTCAAGCGTGATGGGCTCTCCCGCAAGCGGGCCCTTGACGTGCGGCAGCCGCTCAATGAACGCGCACAGGTTGTCCGCCGGGTAGTAGGTCTTGCCGCTCTTGCTGGTGAGCTTGGGATTGAAACGGTAAGGGCTGGCCTTGCCCTTGTACTTTTTCAGATCACTGAGTTGCCGCTGGCAGGCGGCCTTCACCCACTTACACGCCAGGATCTCTCCGGCCACGACTTTCTCTGCGTACATCTTTGCAATGTCCGCATAACTGCCTTGAGCCATTGAACTTATCCCGCAATATCAGCCCAGGGGTCATCGTTTGTCCCAGGCTCTTGTGCAACATGGACCCGTGAGCGGGATGCGGGTGTGAACCCCATCTCCGCCTCATAGCCCTTCATCTCCTGGGCCAAGTCCCTAATGACGTCCATCAGGGGCGAGCGGCGCAAGATGCCGCTGGGGGTCTTGATGATCATCCCCGCCACCCCCGAACGATTGATCTTGGCCAGCGCCTCCCGATACAGCCCGGCGCAATTGGCCCAGCGCTCGAGCACCGCTGCATCCAGCGAAGACAGCAGCCCCGGCGGGGCGTTCTCTACCGCGTAGGTCCACGCCTCCTTGGCGATGTCGGACATGTACTCCGGCGGATCACCCAACTTTCCCATTGGGCGGGGCTCGTTGGGGTTGGTGCGGCACTTTTGCAGCGTCCCCTTGATCTTCTTGACTGCAAGGGGAAGGGGTTTACGACCGGCCATGTGGACTCAAAAAATGTTTTTCAATTTGCACGCGCAAAAATTTGAGCAAGCGCACGCATCTTTGGGTACCAAACGTAGAGATTCAGACCCCCTACCCCCCTGCACTGCGCCGCGAAGTCTCCGCAGCCGTCTTGCGGTTATGGCAAGGCACACACAGTGCTTGCAGATTGGCCGCATCCAGGCGCGTACCACCGTCTTTGATCGGCACAACGTGGTCAACCACGGTTGCAGCAACTGTCAGCTCCCGGGAAGCACACACCCGGCAAAGGGGGTGCAGGCGCAGGAAGCTGGCTCGCAAGCGCCGCCAATTCGCTGATTGATAGAACCCGACCTCGGTATCAAAACTACGCCTTGCGCGGCCGTAATCCCGATGGACAAGTGAGCGGTGGGCGGCGCAGTAGCCAGGCGTTGAAAGCACAGCCATACATCCCGGATATCTGCAAGGCGTGGGCGCACTTCGCGGCATATCAATCGTCTTTCAAGCAATAAGCGACACGTCGCGAAATCAACTTGGCTTCTTCTTGAATCAGAGCGTCAATGCTCTACATCGCAACGCACACAGGAGATTGCAATGCCCACCGAAGCCGCCGCCACCTTCACTCTCGAAGAGCTTGGATTCATCCAGCTCGCCTTGAACAAGGTCCTGGTCGCCGTCGCCAACGGCGAGCTTGACCTCAACAATCTGGCCCGCAAGGAACTCGCCAACCGGGGTCTGGACAAGCAAGGCCAGTGGGTTGGTTTTGACAAAGCCAATCAGATCCACTGACCTTGCCCCTGTTTCGTGTAGTTCTTAACCCACGATTCACGCGGCCTTTTTGCGCTGTGCCTCGTACCAGCGTTGTTCGTACTGCATCGGGCTGAGGTAGCCCAGCGAGGAATGCAGCCTGCGGTGATTGTAGAAGGCCATCCAGTCCATCACCGCCTGCCCGGCCTGCTCACGGGTAGCGAATTTGCACCCATGTACGCTGGCTGTTTTCAGCCGCCCCCAGAAGCTTTCCGTTGGGGCGTTATCCCAGCAGTTGCCCTTCCTGCTCATCGATGAACGCATGCCCCAGTCCTTCAGTGCGCCCTGGACCTCGTGGCTGCAATACTGGCTGCCCCGGTCGCTGTGGAATATCAGACCGGGTGGTGGCCGGCGACGCCACAACGCCATGGTCAGCGCGTCCTTGACCAGGCTTGCCTGCATGTGCGACTGCAGGCTCCAGCCCACCACCTGGCGGCTAAACAGGTCGATGACGGCGGCCAGGTACAGCCAGCCTTCGTCGGTTTGGATGTAGGTGATGTCGCCACTCCATAGCTGGTTGGGAGCTTCAGGGTTGAAGCGCCGCTGCACCAGGTCAGGTGCCACCGGCAGGCTGTGGCGGCTGTCGGTGGTGACCACGAACTTGCGTTTCGTTTTGGCCTTGATGCCGTGCTGCTGCATGAGCTTGCGAACCCGGTCTTTGCCCACCCGGATGCCTCGGGCCACAAGCTCCTTGTGCATGCGTGGCCAGCCGTATTCGCCCTTGACCTCGGCGTGGATGGCACGGATGTGCGCCAGCAGGGCTTCATCGCTGTAGAGTCGGCCAGGGCCGCTGCGGCCATGACCATCCTCTCGCCGGCGCAGCCAGTTGAAGTACCCGCTGGCGCTGACCTCCAGCACCCCGCAGGACACGCTCACCGGGTAACGGTACTTCATTTGGTCAATCCAGGCGTACCTCGCAGCGTGTCCTGCGCGAAGTACGCCGCAGCTTTTTTTGCGATGTCGCGCTCCATGCGAAGGCGAGCATTCTCGGCGCGCAGCCGGGCAATCTCCATCTGCTCGGGCGAGACTTTGGTCGCCTTGTCGGCGCTGCCAACGTCGTTCAGCTCTCCCTTGGATGACAGTCGCACCCAGTTGCCCAGACTGGCCTTGGGAATGCCCAGCACCTTGGCCACCACCGCAATCGCCTGGCCAGCTCGCACCTGCCGAACCGCCTCCAGTTTGAACTCCCGCGTGTACTGCGCACGCACTTGCTTGTCACTCATTGCTCAACTCCTTGTCGGTATTTTCAACAAGGGTTAAGAACTCCACTTTTCAGGGGCAACCTCACACAACGCATGAGAACCCCAACCATGAAACAACCTGACAAACACAAAGTCATCGAGAAAATCGCGCTCGACCACCTGTTCATCCAGACGCTGGAGACCCAGCACCGAGATCGGCTGGACTTTCACGACGTCTCGGTCTGGGCGGTCAAGAGCGCGCTTGAAGCCGCCTACGCCGCAGGGATCGCAGCAGCACAAAACACATCAACAACATCGAAAGGAAAGAAATGAAACTCACAGACACCCAGCGCAGCCTGCTCGAAGCTGCGGCCAAGCATCCTCAAAAACTGTTGACCGACTTCCCGGCCAACCTCAAAGGCGGCGCACTCATCAAGGTGCTCACCGCCCTGGGCAACGCAGGACTGATTGCCCCACACAACAAGACTCCCGAGGGCAACACGCAGTTCGTGATTTCCACCGCAGGCCTGGAAGCGATTGGCTTGACCCCTCAGCAACCACCCAAGCAGCGCGAGGGCACCAAACAGGCCACCCTGATCGAGTTGCTCAAACGCCCAGAGGGCGTAAGCCTGGCCGAGATGGTTCAGGCCACCGGCTGGCAGCAGCATTACGCCGATGTCCTGGTTATGCCGACCTGCGTCGGAAATCCGGCCTGTGTAGCGGAAAGAGTTGCGATGAAGTCGGCATAAAAAAAATGTCACGCGCATGATGAGAGCCCCTATTTCAAGGAGTTCTCATGTCGATCAAACCCCTAGAAGCCCAAGCTGTATGCGCCCGCGATGATCTTTTGCGGGATTTTGAAGTTGAGTTACTTCGGCAAGGATACAAACCAAGTACCGTTGCCAAAAAGAAGAAGTTGTTTGCTGATCTGAACGATTGGCTGCAGGTCCACGAACTATCCGCAGGTGATCTATCGTTCCAACTGGTGGATCGTTTCTTATTTGATCGCCGCTCTGCTGGCTACTCTAGACACAAGACGCATGAAACACTGCGTCCGATCCTGGACTATCTCTGTCGGCTGAAGATCACGCCTCCTCTTGAGGCGCCAGTATCCCCAAACCCCGCAAGCGCAATTCTCGATCGATACCGAATCTTCCTGACGGCAGAACGCAGCTTGGCCATGGTAACGGCCGCGCGGTATATCGATTGCCTGCGTCCATTCCTGTCCCAAAGGGTACTTGAAGGTGGTCTCGATCTCCGGAATCTGAAATCGGCCGATGTCACCGCCTTCGTGGTTGCGAGGTGTCCGCAACTGAACGCTGGCGTGGCAAAACTGACGGTCACAGCGCTGCGTTCGTTCCTTGGCTTCCTGCATCTCGATGGCGTCACGGAGCGATCGCTCGTCCACGCTGCACCAAAGGTGCTCCGCCGTCGGCTGGCCGGTCTGCCCAAGGGGCTTGAGCCCGATCAGGTGCGTCGCTTGCTTGCCGCCTGCGATGTCGACACCGCTGTCGGTTGCCGTGATCTGGCAATCTTGACCTTATTGGTCCGGTTCGGTTTGCGGCGCGGAGAGGTTGCTAGGCTCAGGCTTGACGATATTGACTGGCGCGCAGGTACGATCAGTGTTCACGGCAAGGGCAATTGTTATGAACAAGTGCCCCTGCCCCCCGATGTTGGGTATAGAGTCGCCGAATATTTGCAACACGGCCGACCGACGCATGCCAAAGAGCGGACCGTGTTCGTCAGGCACTTGGCACCACATCACGCGCTCAGCACGACCCGTGTGAGCACCATCGTAGCGGACGTCGCTCGGCGCGCTGGCCTTGGGCGAGTGCATGCGCATCGCCTGCGCCACACCGCAGCAACAGAGCTTTTACGAGCCGGTGCATCCTTGCCGGAGATCGGTCAGCTCTTGCGCCACCGCCGCACCGCGACCACGGCGATTTACGCCAAGGTGGACCGTGACAACTTACGTCTGATCGCACGCCCTTGGCCGGAGGGCGCGCTATGAGCAACTTACGAAATTACCTTGTTGATTATTTGAGCATGAGGCGCGCCCTCGGCTACAAGATGGACAAGGCAGAGCGGCTTCTCGGCCAGTTCGTCACCTTCGCCGAAGATCGCGGTGAGACCCATGTTCGGACCGAAACGGCGCTAGCCTGGGCGGATCTCCCTTGCGGTGCAGACGTGATTTGGACCTCCAGACGTCTGGCCGATGTTCGTCTGTTTGCTCGGCACATGCAAACACTCGATCCAATGACCGAGGTGCCGCCCAGAGAACTTCTGCCGGCACGAGGGCGTCGCGCAACGCCATATCTCTACACCGCGCAGGAAATTGCGGATTTGATGCGAGCCACAGCGATCCTGCGTGGATCGCATGTGCAGGCAACCTATCGCACGCTGATCGGCTTGCTGGCGGTGAGCGGCATGCGGATCGGAGAAGCGATAGGACTCGACCGAGATGACTTCGATGCGGGCAGCGGCATGGTTACCATCCGGCACGGCAAGTTCGACAAGGCGCGCGCCTTGCCACTGCATCCGAGCACCGTCGCGGCGCTGAACGAATACCTGTGCCGAGATGATCGCCCCGGTGCGCGGAACACGTCGCCCCTGCTGATCAGTTCGACCGCCAAACGACTGCGCTATACGGGCGTGCAGCCGATCTTCCAAAAACTGCTGCACCATTGCGGCATCGTTGCGCGCTCGACGAGATGTCGACCACGGATTCATGATCTTCGGCACAGCTTTGCTGTCAGCACCATCGCCGATGACTACAGGACAGCCGCTCCCGGCTCTCGCCTTGCGATCCTGTCCACCTATCTTGGTCATACCGATCCTGGCGGTACCTATTGGTACCTGTCAGCCGCGCCGGAGTTACTGGGGCTGGCAGGCGAAAGACTCGATCGTCACCTGCGAGGTGACGTATGACCACCCTCGCCACAACACTACAACTATTCTTCAGTGATCGGCTCATCCGCCAGCGCCAGGTGAGTCCGAACACTCTTCAGGCGTATCGCGACACACTGCGGCTGCTGTTGGTCTTCGCTTCGGAACGATACAGTAAGGTGCCAGCCAAACTCGACATCGACGATCTCGATTCGCCATTGATCGGTGCCTTCCTTGACCATCTGGAGCGCGACAGAAAGAACAGTGTGCGCACCCGCAATGCGCGGTTGGCGGCGATTCGCTCTCTATTCCGTTATGCGGCTCTTCGCCATCCCGAACATGCTGCCACCATCGAGCGTGTTCTCGCTATCCCACCGAAACGCTTCGAGCGACGGCTCGTGACCTACCTGAGTGAGGGGGAAATCAAGGCCCTACTGGCCACGCCAAATCGGGCAACCTGGACCGGGCGGCGCGACATGGCCCTGTTCAGCCTCGCGGTCCAGACTGGACTTCGAGCATCCGAACTCATCGGACTGCGCTGCAGCGATGTGCATCTTGGCGCAGGCGCACATGTGGGTTGTAATGGCAAGGGACGTAAGGAGAGGGTCACACCACTGACTTCGAGTACTGTGGCCGTCTTGCGGGTCTGGCTGGCCGAGCGTTCAGGTCAGCCTGGTGAACCACTGTTCCCAACACAAAGTGGACGCACGCTTAGTCGAGATGCGCTTGAACGCCGACTTGCAGGATATGTCGCGGATGCCACTGCTGTTTGTCCATCCCTGACGTGTAAGCGGGTGACCTTGCATGTGCTGCGACATTCTGCTGCCATGCGTCTGTTGCAGGCAGGTATCGACACATCAGTGATAGCGCTCTGGCTTGGTCACGAACAGGTCGAGACGACGCAAATTTACCTGCATGCAGATTTGGGGATCAAAGAACGAGCTTTGGCCAAGACAGCACCAATAGAAACAAAACCCGGTCGCTTCCGCCCGAGTGACAAACTGCTCACCTTCTTGGATGCTCTGTGATTATGCCGACCGCAAAGCAGCGTGCTCCACCACACAGGCCGAGTTGCTGATGTTGGTCGGCATAACCAGGACATCGGCGTAATGCG
>JACCDP011176230.1_pt1 | contig 10549 bp, 10 predicted proteins | sample 7445841 | NCBI WGS metagenome assembly JACCDP01 (sample SAMN15323441, study PRJNA562643) | freshwater metagenome | isolation source: river surface water | place: USA:Blue River Watershed | collected 2017-08-17
CCCACTAAAGCAGTCTCCGTGGTCAAGCACGATTACAGCCCTCCCGAGACCGTCAAGATGGATGGGTACACACAGCACCAATATCCAAGAAAGAATTGGTCTTCATTCATGGTGTTTAACCTAGAGCACCCAGCTGTTCGTGCGCTTAGCAAAGACTTGGCTAACACCGCACACCCGAGTTTTCTGCATCGCTTCTTGTGGCTCGATGATGATGAGATCGGCGGCCTTGATAAAGGATGGAACTATCTGGAGGGGTGGTACGCACCCCAGTACGAAAGGCTGCGCGCAGTTCACTACACACGCGGTGGACCGTGGTTTGAGCATATGAAGAACTGTGGATTTGCGAAGGAATGGTCGTTAGAGTGGGAGATTGTTCGTTCAGTCATAAGCGAAGAAACCTAACTGCAACAACATGAATAAATATTTTTCAAAAAAACAGAATAGCAAACGTGATACGGTCTCACCATCCGAAAAATGATCCACCGATGCTGCAAACCTCAGAACGCTTAGTACTCCTCTGTTCACAAATTCCAGCCAGGGCATCGGTAATCAGGCGACAACAGAAAGTCTGTTGCGTTCCCTCAAGCATGCTCGAATTAAAGTCGCTTTAGAGTTAATCTAAACTCGAAAGTTTGAAAGATATGACAAACAATGTGATTCAAACGGGTGTTATTGGTAAAAGTTGTATCTCCGTTGGGCGCTTTACTTATGGATTTGAAAATCTAACAATAAGGCAGTGGAATGAAGGCGCTGCTTTGAAAATCGGTTGCTTTTGTTCTTTGGCCGACAACATCAGTATTTTTTTAGGTGGGAATCATCGAACAGATTGGATTACTACATTTCCATTTGGTCACATATATCAAGATGAACTTGGTGGTACTGATATTTTAGGTCACCCAGCGACAAAAGGTGATGTTGTGATTGGTAATGATGTTTGGATTGGCTCTGGCGTTTCGATAATGTCAGGGATAAACGTTGGCGATGGTGCTGTTATATCGGCTAATGCTTGTGTGACAAAGGATGTTGCTCCATATAATATCGTTGCGGGAAATCCAGCCAAGTCTGTGAAGCAACGATTCGACGATGAAATAGTAGATATTCTTTTGCGATTAAAATGGTGGGACTTGCCGGTTGATGACATTAAAAATATAACCAGAATATTGTCATCAAAGCCCGACAAGTCTATTTTGGTTGAACTTATCAGCACTTATCGGAAATAGTTTTTCTTTCTGTCGGGCAGCGTGTGATCATGAGCTTGTAAGATCTAACAAATACAATAGGCTACGGAAAGGTATGAATCGCCACTAAAACACTAGTCACTTTTCAGCCTAAAATTTTAGGCCATAAGGAGAATGTGATGGGCAAAAGTCAGTGGTTTACCGAGGAGTTTCGGGTTGATGCGATCAAGCAGGTTACGGAGCGTGGTTTTGCGGTCAAAGATGTCAGCAAGCGGCTTGGGGTAAGTCCTTACAGGCTCTATCAGTGTATAAAGCGGTACGGGGTTCCGACCGAAGAACGGCTGACTAAGGAGGACCAGGCTGGACAGATCACGAAGCTAGAAGCGGAGCTGCGGCGTGTTAGCGATAAGCTACGCCGAAAACTGCAGACTTACGTTAAGGCTGTGCCGTTTAAGTCTATTACGGAGAAGTTATTCTATTCACAAAAGCGTCCAGCGGAAGGTTGGAACAGCAATACACTACGCCAATACTTTCACCATTTGTTTAAGAATTGTGGGATTAACGGCGCTAGTAGCTATAGTCCACGTCGTACAGCGATTACGAATTTAGCTGACAAAGGCATTAGCGTAAGGGTGCTACAAAGCATAGCAAGACCCGCTAACGTTAGTACAACATAATGCTACATGGACGTTAATGACGCCATGAAGCGCAAAGCGATTGGCTTAATTTAATTGGTTGATTTATCAATTATTTGAAACATCAAATTTTAAAGATTAACTCTTTAAATTTAATCAGATTGTCCGATCATTCCTGTGTTTGCTCTACATGAAAATTTAAACTAGGACTATAAAAACTTTCAACATCTTCTTCGTGTTGATGTTCTCTGTCTACGGCATCGACCAAGGCCTGCGCAAATACAGGCTGTAAGAGCATCAATTTAGAGCGAAATTGCCCTACCTTGAGGGCCTTGGTCTCTGGGTCACGCATCGCCTTGCAAGCGAATCGCGCCCTCGGTGAAATAAAGTCGCTCAATATTTAGAACAATCAAATTAAAAAATTAGTTTATTCATAATAATATCTTGAATGCCAACAAACCTTCTTTCGGCATTAGTAAATTGACAAAAATCAAACGCATTTTCTGACTTAAAATAAATATCCAACTGGTCCTCATTTAACTGATATTGGAGCTGTGATGGATGAAAATACATAAATACTTTGCTATTCGAACAATATGATGCAATTTGACCTCCACCTGACCAAATGGAAATCACTGCCAAACAATTTTCATCATTGATGAAAGATGCATATTCTCTCAAATCGGAGGTGCTATAAATTGATGGATGATCAAAATTAAACTTCTTCCGGGAAAAAATTACCAAATTATATTCATGTGCATATTTTAAAATTGCGGTTAATATTTGATCGTCAGCATCCCAAAGGTTGTCACTTTTAATTCGGTGATGATATACAATAAATTTTTCATTTTCAAACTTGGGGATTCGGTCTAAATAATCAATATTGGTAACTAGTTCTGTAAATTTTCTCGAATAGGATACATTATTATAATAATTTATTTTTTCATAGCCCAAAACATTTGGCTTAGTTATTAAAATATCCTTGCTTAATGTGCTGTGAAAACCACCATTATTCCGCCATATATCCCAAATAGAGTAGCAGATATCAAAGTTTTTAATTAGAGTAAAACTCGTATGGAATTTTGCCTCACACATAAGCTTAATTTCTTCTAAGTTTCCCACATCGTCGTAACAAAATATATTTTTAAAGATGTTGGAGTAAAGAAAGCGTCGATCCGACAAGCAATAAATTACAGTTTCATTCGAAATGAAATTATCTTCAAGTAGGCTTAACAATACATTTCGATGCATGTGTATTTCATCTCCCAATGGATGAGCTTCAAGATAGTAAATGATATTATCCATAGAGAATTTTAAAAAATTTAAGTTGTTAAAACTACAGACGAAGAATGTTAAATTCCAGAGTTAATTAATTCGAATCTGTTGAAGAGATTGGATCAACATATCAAATGAGCCAAAATGTTGGGTTGAACATCCAGACGCAATTTTAAAATCCCAACAATTAAAATAATTACCGAGTGTCGCATTCAATTCCCATATTCTGTGCGTCATTGTAAAATTAAATACATCCGGATAATGGTCATAATAATACCAGATCGCGCCTTGTGTTCCCAGGATGTATTGGGCTATTTGTCCGGCACCCGACCATTCAGAAATTAAAAGTTTGCACCTTGAATCGTGAAGTAATGTGCAGTAAGTTTTTAAATCATTTGTGAAATGAATATTGAGTTCTTTTGAAAAATGTTGTTGAAATAAACAAACATTTGATGAAAAGATAATCTTACATAAATTGGTTGGAATTGTGCTGATAATTCGATTAAGTTGATCTATTGAAGCGTTGTATCGATGATGAATGATGATGTAATGTGGAGTGTCTCTTGGAACAATTTTTTGTATGTCCTCATCATTGCTCCAATGAAATCTTTGAATTAATTCAACAAATCGAGCATTCCAATAGCGATGCGGTACCGTATATCCTACGGCGGTCATTTCATCAGATGTATCAAAAGTACAGTATGTGGGGGGCAGGGCATAAGCAGACAAATTGATAATTTGGTAATTTGAAAAAAGGCTTATTCTTTTAAAAAAGCCTGAATCAAGAAATATATATTCAGAGGCGGTTTTGGGAGGTGTGAAAGGTTGATTGTGGCCTGGCGCCATAGCAAAATCGACCACATTGTCGACTCCCATTAGAGATTCATATAAAAATCGTCTATCTGCTAAGCCGGTCATTACAAAGTCACCTTGATTGGGGTCCAAAATGCCTTTGCAGATCATGTCGGTCACAATACTGCGGCCTACATGAATTTCATGTCCGAGGTGTTGAGGGGGGAGAATCACAAGACGAGATTTTCTGAACATTTAGATATCATTTTCGTTATTTTGTCGTAACCCACCAAGAAATAAATGTTTGGAAGGAATAGTATTGAGTCTCTCGTTTTTGGGCCAAAACGAAATTACACTACCGCAGTGATCGCTCACAAATGCATCAAACTCTTTTGTATCGAATAAATCATGATTGGTAAGTTGAATTACATAGTCATACTTACTTCTTAATTCACAATACGAATTGATCACTTTGACTCCAAGGATAATGTCATCCACCTTTGGATCCAAAATAGAAATATTGCTTTTCTGGAATCCCAAATCACTCAAACCTTGGACGATCTGGAAAACAAAGGATCCTCTTGTATCGCTCGTTACAGGTTTTCCCTTGAATGCAGCACCACACACCAAAACGCTAGCTGTGGGCGACACTCCTTTTCTGGAGATGAAATCAATAGCCTTGGTAGGAAAACTTTCATTTAAATGCCGGACCCCAAATAAAATCCCTGAATGCTCACCCGGAGCACCTTGCGCGAGAATATATGAGTCTTTCTCCAGGCACGGACCACCAACCAATCCGGGAAGAGCAATCTGATTGCGGTCGTACCTGAAATTAGCTAAAGAAACAAGTTCGTTGACATTGACGCCATGTTGCTCAGAAATTAGGGCTAATAAATTTGCAAATGCAAAGTTCATATCGCGAAATGAATTGGATGCAAGCTTAATTAATTCAGCCGTTTCTAGACTTCCTGCCTTAATTACGGTTTGCGTTATCGTACTGAAATATGCCTTTGCTTTTTCTTCTGCTTGAGTTGAATTACTGGAAATGATTTGTGGAAGCGTGGTTAACTCCTCTAGTGCCTTGCCTTCAATGGTTCGCTCAGGGCAAAAGCTCAAATTTGTAATTGACGGTATGTGTTCAAGCAAATACCTGGACGTACCAACAGCAACGGTTGATCTTAGGACAATCAAATCGTCATCTGTCATGTAAGAGGCTACTTCTTTTGCTACTGCCTCTATAGGTCCAAGTTGCGCTCGGGAGTCTGGGCCAAGAGGTGTTCCTAAGCTGATTATGTAAGTTGAAGCTTGGTGTGGGGCTGACTGAGACAGTTCTGCCATGCTTCTGAAAGCAATAGACTGCCGTTGCGAAAACAGCGTATTTAAACTTTCCTGTAGGCCTGCTTCAAAAAAAGTAGCCTGCCTCTTATTTAATTTATCAACAACAACAGGATCAATATCGACAAAGTAAACCTCATGCCCCACTCGTGCTGAAGCCACCCCTAGAGTTAGCCCCACGTAGCCCGCTCCGACAATAACTACGCGGCTCAAAATAGACCTTCCCTTGTTGCTTGAGCAACCCATTTACATACTTCCGATACAGAATCCTCTAAAGTCACATGCGCTTCAAATCCAAGCAATTCGCGTGCTTTGGTTACATCAGGTACGCGCTTTTGAACATCATATTCGTATGGGGGCTCTGAGAAAAACTTCGGACTACCAGACTCAAAATGTGACCATACCAAAGTGGCCAGTTCATGTACTGTGGTAGCCCTCGCGGTAGATATATTGAAGTCCTGATTTTCAGCTTTAGGATGATCCAGGCAAACTCGAATACCTCGCGCAATATCGGTACCATGAGTGTAACAACGCACTTGACTTCCATCGCCCAGAATGTGCAGAGGTCTTTGGCCTTTGACCATTTTTTGGACCAGGTCGGGTAGAACGTGCGATAGCGCGAGACTAATATTTCCGCTCGGTACCACATCTTCAGTTAACGCTTTTTGTTCGCCAATACCGACGCAATTAAATGGTCGCACAATCGTGAATGGTAGGCCGTATTGCTCAAAAGCACCTTTAGCGAAATACTCACTCGCTAATTTTTGAAACCCATACGTACTCATTGGGACGGGAATTTCTATGATGTCCGATTCTTTGGATGGATATCGATCGGTTCGCTCGTAAACCATACTTGAGCTGAGAACCAAGACTTTCTTGAGACAGCCCTTTTTGTGCAATCGAATGGCGCTATCAAAAGTCGAGGCTAATATCCTCTCGTTGCTCGCGAGCAAATCATATGCATATTTATGAAAGTATGAAATGCCACCAATCATTGCTGCACATGCGATAATATAATCACAACCTTCCGAGGCAGCATCCATAACCTTTCGGTCCTGAACGTCACCTACAATGAGTGTGAAGTTGGGATGACGAAAATGGTCTCGTTCAACACGGCCGTATTTTGAAAAGTTATCAACACAAACGACAGTGTGTCCGGCATTCAGTAGTTCTTCGCATGTATAGCTGCCGATGAACCCAGCTCCACCCGTAATTAGTATTCTCATTTTTATCTCCTTTGCATAATTGTAGAATAATAGATTTCAATATTTTCAATCGAGATGTTTCGTATGCGGTTTGAAACTGAAAAAAATTTGATGTAATTACGTAGTCGTTTAGGATCCACATCATCAACATTGACCGTGTACAATAAATCTTGATTAATCCACATCGCAATATTGGATTGCTGTAAATCCCATAATGAATTTTCAAGGGGCAAGATGGTGCTTTGACGAGATGTTGCCTCTTTTGCAAGTAATATAGATCTGGCTGGGCGTGACTCAGCTAGGGCGCTCAAAACGCTTTGAAGCTCTAGATTCACGTCGCCGAGATTCCGATGAAGTTCAGGCTTATGGTGGATACTTTCAGGGGACGTAAAAAGAAGTTTACAGTTTAGTATGGTTAATCTGTCCCACAGAATGCCAGGAGAATTCATGCCGTCTTCTAATCTGGAGGCTTTCTGAAATTCTGTTTGCTTGATTAGGTTACTACCAAAAATTTTAAATTGATCGAAATGATAGCAGCCGAATTCCTTTAATTGTTCTATCGAATTTTCGGCGTCGAAGTTAATAGGCAGTTCATTGACAAACGTTTTCCAGGTCTTTAAAAGCCTTGCAAGTAAGTGTTGTTCACACCGGTTACTAGATTTCAATTTGAACTCCATTTAAAAGGTGCCACCGATACTAATAGATTAACTATTTCGCTTTCACGATATATTGAAAAACGGAAGCCTCACTCCGCGCTGTGTGTGGATCTCCGCCAGTTAGAGTGGCCAGATTTTCGATAACACCAAGGAATGCTTCCGCTGAAGGATGATGGATGTACCTCGGTATCAGATCTGTTACTTCGAAGCCTGCGCCTACGAGCATTTCAAGGATTGTTTGTCGCGTAAAAAAACGAATATGTGTTCGATCAAGTAATCCCTTGTCCGTATATCGCCAGTCACCGATTGAAAGTTTCGCTTGAATCGACCAATGTTGTATGTTAGGTATACAACATGCAATACTGCTATTAGCCGGCATCACTGAGCGCACCTTTTTCAAAACCTTCCACGGGTCGTAAAGATGCTCCAACACATCACCAAATACCCACAAATCAAAATTCGCCAATTGATCCCAGACATTGTCGTCAAATTCTTCAATATTTCCAACCCAGACTTCCGAGCAGTGTTGTTTCGCAACTTCTGCGTCATCAGGCGTGATCTCAATGCCCAGGTAATATTCGGGCTCACCCCTTGCATGGTATTCCTTGGCAATTTCACCAATTCCACACCCTATGTCAATCACTCTCTTGACTGAGAGTGGTAAGACGTCAATCAAGTCAGGGCTCTTTATTTGTGTGTGTTGTATAGATTGCATGAATATCTCTAGTCCATTCGGAAAAATTGTCTAAATTAATTAACTGTGTTGTGACGATTTCGTAAAATCATTTGTCTTAAATTTTCAAATCTTATAATTCCTCGGTATTGTGAACTCACTCATATGCAGTTTTTGATTATTTTATTGAACAGTTAATTCCTAAACTGCTAGTAAGCAACGCTTTGTTACAAGAGTTTTTCGGGGGAGTAACCTAGAAGCATTCTCAAATACTCGCTCCTGAAGTAATTGAGGCTCGGCCCTAGTTTCACAAAGAGAGAGCGTTTCTCCGGGTGGTTCTAGCATGTGTACGCCGTTCATGGGCTTTCCCTTTTTTCGTTTTGATTATTGTTGCATCGCATAACTAGATTAAAGCGGTAGAAACTTTTCGAAAAATGATTTTGAATGCAATGTATTAGCCAACTGCGCTAACGCATGAATTCTCTTTTGAGCCGAAAAATTAAAGTATGCGTCTCTACGCGCTCTTGATGCGATTATCTGGAGTAATTCATAATGTTGGTCGACCAAATTGAACAGCGCATCCCACGCCTGAATACTATTATCGACCGACAAGTAATTACTACCGTTAGTCAAATAACTCGGCAGAAGAATCCCGGAGTCAATAAAAGTAGGTATGCAGTTCTTTGCAGCCAAGAGCCAAAAGTATTCTGTAAGAGGTTGGTATTCGGGGGAGAATGCGGTTTTGATAATGAGGTAGTCAAAGTCTGTTAAGTGAATTTCCCTTTTCAAGTTTCGTTTTTCATTTTTGCTGTGGTTGAAAATAGTACCGTTTGAAATTTTTCCATTGCTAGAAATATCTTCTGGCTGAACTAGAATCAGAGATCCCAAGTTAGGCGCTTTTGTGCTGTGAACTCTATGCAGGGACTCCAATGTTTCTTGCGATTGCGAGCTGGTGTTTACTGCAATAACTATGCCGCATTTAGTCCGCGCCGTCAGCTTAACTGGATCGGGCCCGTCGATACTTTGCAGAGGCGGGATATACGTTGCCTGGGGCAACCCTGGGTTCGCTCTGACCTGAGTGTATAAGTGCTGATTCGCTGTATGTATCGTAAGATTAGGATGTTGTCTGCTCAGAATCTCGTTAGTTTCTCTAGCAGGCAGTTTGGCAATTGTCATTTCCAAGGAGTGCGTGATCCCTAGGTCGATCACGGTCCTTTTTTCCTTTAACCAAGCTATCGTCTTGATCAGTTCTGGCAGCACTGCTAGGGCTACTCGGGGTGCAATAATCCAGTATAAATCCGTGCGATCTATATCGGTCGCACCGAACTTACCGAGCGACTCAGTAATTTCTATCGGGCTATTCCATGTTAATTCACATACATTGCTAATAAGTGGGAAGTGATCGGCGACGGAGTAGTCACATAAATCAGTAATTAGTGTTTCGTCGCTAACGACTGTCACTCGAATCTTATTGTGATGTGGTAGGTGTGAAAATCCGTATTGACTGTAGCAGTCCTGAATTGTTGTTAACGCCTCGAAGTCCCCGCTGCGCATTGAATCAACAGCGCGCTGCGTCAGTGTTGACTTAAGTCGACCCCGTTTCTTTTCAAGGGGATTTTTCTGCCAGCTGCTTAATCCGCCCACTCTATATCGGAGCAGGGCCTTTGGAATAAAATGATACGAATTTTTAAGCAGAGCTCGATAGCCCAGTGTTAGATCTTCATAGCAGTCATCAAAAAGTATCGGGCCAAAGTCAAAAAAGAGCGCGCCTGTAAATACCTGTGAGGCGCCAATATGATAGGCACTTGCAATCAGGCAAAGCTCGCGATTGTCTTTGATTGACTCTATTGGTGGGACCAGAATCTCCTCTGTGCCAGATCCAAAGGAGGTGACATATGAGTGTCCTAAAAAGTGCCGAGGTTTACCCTTGGTAACATATTCTCTATAAAACTCCTCAACCCGACTTGTTTCTGAAATATCGTCTCCAGCGTTATAGAAAATTAGGTCGTCATCCCTGCAGTGGTTTTTCAAAAGCGCATTGAAATGGGGAATAAATCCTAGATTCTTTTCGGACTGATATAGCACAACGTTGCTAGGTTTGCCGTTTTTGGAGAAGTAATCTGCAATTAGTTCAGACGTTCCGTCGGTGGAGCAGTCGTCACTTACAATGATTAAGTCGAGTACCAGGGTCTGCGTAAGGAGAGAGTTGATAGCCTCAACGCAGGTTTCTCGCTGGTTGTAGGTCATGATGAGTCCGACTCGGCGTGGTGTCGAGATTTGCTGCGTCGCCGTAGCCATAAGCGGATGCGAAAGGGTGGTTTCCATAATTCGCTATCGATAGCCGTGAAACAACGGTGCTAGATTGCCTTGAATGATTTGATTCCGGTGTTGGTAAGTGATCGGGTGAAAGATTTCACCTAGAATTCCGGCCCACTCAATGGGGTACTTGGAGAGGCTTCCATCTTGCCTTTTTAGACCCAGCTGATCTTGAGGGTTAGTTGCAGGATTCTCACGAAGGGAGTTCAGTAGGCTGTCCAGCTTTGAATTTAGTGCTTGAGCCCATGCGTGGGTGATTGCGCTGTATCGCTTAAAGATAAAAGCGCAAAGCCCAATATTTTCTTTGTGGTTTGCTCGTAACTCGTCACCCAGTGGACCCTTAACATGTGGAATCCCATCGGGGATTTCTTGGTAGCCCAGTGCGAGAGCGTTGGAGCTTCTGAGTTTCGCGAAATTAGGCCGCCAGTCGGCACTCGTATGTTTGATATCAGCCCATCCGCCCCCGTAGTGGTGCATTAGGTAG
>JACCDP010360288.1_pt1 | contig 10548 bp, 18 predicted proteins | sample 7445841 | NCBI WGS metagenome assembly JACCDP01 (sample SAMN15323441, study PRJNA562643) | freshwater metagenome | isolation source: river surface water | place: USA:Blue River Watershed | collected 2017-08-17
GCCATAACCTTGACTTCGTACTGCGACTTGCTCTTGTTCCACTTGCACCACCATTGGACTGGGTAAGCGTCAGCGTGATAGTTGAGCATCATGGCAATATGAGACTCAAGTTTCTCTTGATAGTAATGAGCACGTGCATAAGCAACTTTGCGTGAGCCATGCTCTTTGACTGGGAATGTGCCTACCAAGCACCAATCGCCTAGGTTGCTAAAGATGAACTGCGTAGCACCCTCAATGGTGTCACGCATCAGTTGCTTCTTGCCAACTGTTGGCTTGGGCTTGGGGCTTGGGGGCTTACACACACTGAACTGATGGGCTAACATAACTCTCTCCTTTGTTTATCGGCATCTATGCCGTGGTGAGCGGAATTGCTCACACTTCAGTTTGCCTGACCGCCGAAACTGGGTCGGTATGGGCATTGCATAAGCACTAGCCGCCGGTGCATGGGGTATGGGCATCCACACACGCGACGACTAGTGCAGTTGGTAGTGGCTAGAAACTATCGGCCACTATCGATGTAGATAATCCATGCGCCGACAACTAGCACAAGGGTTACCCACCAAACCATTACTCATCTCCTTCCGTTGGGTTGAGGAATCCATTGGGCTGATATTCCTTGATTGCCTCAATCATCATTGCCCAAATCTTTGGCTGTGACTCCTTGAACTTAGGCGCAACAATCTGTGCCTCGCACAAGTGCATAAGCAAGTCGCTCTGCTTCTGACTGAGTACGCCTATGGTCTGCTTGATTGTCTCCTTGGTCTCATCGTCAAACATGAGGTAGAAACTGTGGTCAGGCTTGTCGTTGCGCTCAAGGGTTACTGCAATGCCATTGGGGCTGGACATAGCAATAAGCGATGAGTTCTTGAACTTGGCATGCATGAACAGAGACACATAATCAGTGGCTTCGTATAGCGAACACACAAGAGCCTTATCGCTAAGGAACTTGAACATGTCTGCGGCTGAGTGCACACCAACAGCAGGTTGCATACGAGCATGGACAGGGTCACCACTGCCTACGCCTATGTACTCTGCCATTGCAGGGCCTACAACCTGTGTGTCATCGTCAGGGTCACTGAACTGCGCCTCGCTGATGATTGTGCCAACGCAAAGCATTGCCTTGACCTCTGTGTTCTCTGCAAGAAACTCGTCAGTCATTTGCCGTGACTCACGAAGCAAGCGCATTTGCAACTCTTGCCACTCGCTCTTGATGCCTGAGAAAGCGTCTTTGACAACGTTCTCTAGTTCTCCAAGCACATCGTGCTCGTCTTGCTTACTCATCTGCTACCTCCTTGTAGGCGCTTCATTAGTTTCTCTGCATCCTCAACATTATCTACGCGTACAACTCTGTGCTTGCGAGTAATGTTCTCGATGTCTTTTAGCAAATTGCGGTTGGTGTGACCTGCGTTTACACCTGTGACATAGCCATCGCTAACCCAAATAAGTGGCTGTGAACCACGCTCTCTGAGTGATGCGGCATACACAAGTGCAGGGCCATCTACAGCATTATCGCCAGGTACTTCGGGCAGCCGTCTAACCATGCGACCCTTCCTAGCAATAACCCATACATTTGGCTTGTTGGGCTTGTTTAGTCCACCTGAATACATGAGCACAGTTGCACCTGCTGATGCCTTGAGCAAACGGTCTAGGTCACTTTCTGACAAGTGCATAGAGCCTGATGCGTCAATGACAACAACACCGCCAAGCGCTTTGGTCTTGCGACTAAACACACGCTTGTCAGGGTCACTAACCATGCGATTGAGGTAGCGGATTTCTCTACCACTGTCACTCGCAATAGTCCTGCGACCCAACTTGCCTGTGTGGTTGATGCTTAGTTCTGGCTTAGAAACAACAAGTTGCTCCCAGTCGCCAACTAAGTCACTGTCTTTGGGGTATGCCCTGTGTGGTGACTGTGCCTCTGTCTTGGCTTGCCTTCTGCCTTGTTGCTCATCAACCTGCTCGTTGGACATTCTGTCAATGGCTTGTACAAACCATGCCCAATCCTTGATAGCACGCTTCTGCTGTATCTTGCTCTTGCTGTTTATCATGGTAAGCCTAAATACAAGGTCATAGTCATACATGTAACTAAGAACTTGGTTCTCAAACTCCATGAGTTCTGCAGCCAATGGCTTGTCTGCAACATTGCGTATCAAGTCAATAAAGGCTTGAGTACCAGCATGGCTAATCGCAGACAGAATGGCAGGCTTGGGCGGGTTGCCTTCGCTAAGCACACGTGCGAGGATTGTGGTTTCGGTAGTGCCAATGCTTGGGTCTTGCCTAAACGTATGGAAATGACGCGCATTAGCAAGAACACGGCAAGCAGTCTCTATAGACACTTCCGATACTCCCCAACGCTTTGCGTATTTCTTGGGTTCTGGCAAGTCATAGCGACTGCGTATGAGCACATACCTGCGTAGTGTCTCTGCAACATCGCTATCACCAGTTGGCGCCTTGACTTGGTGCTTCTTCTTGGCAGTTGTACTGAAGGTAACACCTACAGAGTCGATGGAGTATGCCTCTCCATCGCTCTGATAGGTATTCTCCTTGAGCATTGGCCTGTCAGGAAGCACTTCAGGCGCAACAATATTGCGCTTGGTGCTGGTTTGGCTCATTAGAATGTGCTCACATTCTGAGCAGACTCAGGGCGAGCGATATTCTGCACTGATTCTGACTGCGTGATAGCCAATGCACCAACGATGCTGTTAGCAATGCGTGGCAAGCAAACACGGGCAGATGCCTCTAGGTTGCCGCTTGACTTGAGCAAGCCTGCAAATGCGAAGAATGAACGCAATGAGTAGCGGTCTGCGTCATCACGCATGGAGTACTCAAGTGCAATGTCTCGCAATTCGGCTGGCAATGCTGCAATAGCATCAGGATGTGGTTGCTCAATCTCTACGCGAACAACAAGACGGTCAAGAACTGCAGGAGACAGGTCATCTGGCTCGCCGTTCATCGTTGCAACAACGCTAAAGCCCTGTGCTGGGCGAATGATTTCGCCAGTCTCTGGGTGCTCAAACGATGAAGATGCAACTGTGTCAATGATTGCCATGAGGCGTGCCTCAATGTCACCGTTCACACGATTGATTTCGTCTACAACAAGACGACCACCTGTACGCCATGCCTTGATGGCTACGCCTTCCTCAAAGCGCCAGATGCCGTTGTCGTTCTGCTTGTACTTGCCAATCATGTCGCCGTCTGTCATTTCGTCTGTGCAGATGAGGCGGTACGACTTGCTTGTACCGAGGTGGTAGTTGAGACCAAAGTAGGTCTTGCCTGTGCCTGGCTTGCCGTAAAGCAATACACGGTCTAAGCCGTTAGCCATTGCAAAATTGGCTGTCTCCCAGCCAGTAGTAAGGGTTGATGTTGTCATTTGTTGCCTGCTTTCTTGGTTAGTGATTTTTTGATAAGCGCTGATATTGCATCAGCCATTGAGCCAGTTCCTTCGCCCTGTGCTTCCACAGTGTCTGGGTCTTGCTCAAACCTTAGGAATGTTTGTCGTGAGCCATGCTCACAAGCACTTGCAAATACGCGAACGCGCTTTCTGTCTTTGTGCTGACTAGGTGGAATCTCGTCGCCATCTTCATCGTCGGTCAATGGCGCTGCCCAGCCGTAAGTAACAACAGCAATAGCAATGCTGTCGTACTTGGACAAGTCAGTAGAAGCATCCTCGTTGCTTAGTAACTCATACACATCGCTGTTGAAGTCAATGAGTGAGTAAACACCCTCTTCATCGATGTGATAAAGCCTTGCATTTGAGTAATTGGCTTCGTGGTCAAAGGCTGTGCCTTTGCGTTTGTCCTGCTCGAACAAAGCACTTTCGGCTTTGCTAAGCACTGTGTTGGATAATGACATGGTGTTGTCTCCCTGTTGGTCATGGCGGGCTGAACTGCCCGACACACCCAGTCTGCCCGCCCGCCGAAATCGGGGCTCCCATGGACAATGAACATGTCTTAGAAATAGAAATACCCCACGGCATGCGGATACGCCGTGGGGTACTTAGGGTAATTGGTAGCTGGTAGGTGTTACTCGGTGTCCTCCTCTATTACTTTTTGAATCGATTCCATAATCTCTAGGTATTGGTCTGGCTCGTGTTCTCGCAGAGCAGTTGGTAGGTAGTCGAAGTCGAGTAGTGCATCGACCAGTCGTTGCTGCCCACCGGCTTGTCCCTCGTTGTACTCATCCTCTGTTAGATAGTGAACATCGGTGGTGCCATCTTCGAATCGAATGACAAAGAACACATGGTTGTATGTGAATGTTGCAGTAATTACACAGCTTCTTTTCTCCGGGTGCTCTGATGGGCGAACCTCACCTGTTGGCCCCATCCATGCGCCAGCTCGCACCATAGTGCCAATCTTGCCATTAACCAAAGCATTGGCAACAGCTAGCTGCTTGTTCTGCAACCCGTCGTAAAGGTCTTCACCTTCACCTACGAGCACAGCTGATATTGCGTCTTCCTCAAACGGATCGGTGCCGTCACGATCCGCAGTTGATACGACTGCCCATATCTGACCACGTGTGCCCGGATCACCATACTTATCGTTGATCTGTTCTTCTACTTGCTTTAACGATTCGATAACAACATCAATTGCATCGCTGATTATCTCTTGAGTTACATCCTTAAGGATTTCTTTCGCTTGCTCGTCACTCATTGCTTTCTCCAATCTGAAGGCGGGTTTGCCAATTCCAGTTTGCCCGACCGCCGAAATCGGGCCGACATGGGTATTACTTTTCGATGTGCTCTTGTGAGAACTCGCCAAGCAGCTCGATCAACCTTTCCTCTGTAAAGTTAGAGGCAACTTTGATTGCTGTTTCTTGTGCCAGCTCGCGTGCAGCTTCATTCTCGTTGGTCAGTGACTGGACCAGCAGTTCCTTGAATTGCTTTTCTAATAATTGCATTGCTTTCCTCCATTTGTGCACCCACAGAACAGTGAGCTTTTGCGTTGTAGCATATCGGCGGATACGTCTTGATGTGCGTAGTAATCATCTTCTTGCACTTAGGACATACCCAATTTGTTTTCATGAGACCAGCTGACACTCACATTTCTTAACGTAATTACGAGGTAGGCCAGTCAGAATATCAGTACTCGTATAGTAGTCCTGTGTCATTACCCAAACGTCGTTGCCCTTGTAAGCCCATCGTGAGCCGTCGTCCCAACCACTGCCCTTGCATGTACTGCAGCTAGGAACACCCTCAACTGCTTTGTTCTTAATCTTTCGAATCACATCCTTGAGCCGCGCAAGACTTGGGAATGACGAATCATTCTCTAGCTTGAGCAAAACCTCTTTAATGTCGTCCGCTTCTACTTGAAGCAGCAAGAACTCATCTTTAGTCCAAGCATTCTTGACCGTGTTCCTGGCAATGTTTGAACTTGGGAATAAGCCGCAGATACGGTCGATCAATAACTCGATATGTGCTGGTGTCATTTCTTCTTCTTTCTAGACTCGACTTCCTTGCGAAGCACTGTCACTACGTGAACGAGTCTGTCGGTTTCTGACTGCCCTGTATATACTTTTTCTAAGTATCTGATTGCATCTACTAATACCGCTGTCGGAATCATGATGTTGGCCACCTCCTGAGGCCGAGTAACTTTAGTCGCTCGTTAGCTGTTTTCCCACCCCAAACACCAAAGGCGAGCATATTGTCTTTGGCATACTTCAGGCACTGGTAGGTGACCGGACAAGTCCTGCAGATAGCTTTGGCAGCGTCAATGTTTGGCTTGTTGTTTCCCCTAATCGAGAAGAACAGGTCTGTCTGCCCCTTGCAAGCAGCGTCCTCTTTCCACTCGATAGTCCTATTACTTAGTCCCCAAGAGCTGAGAAGCTCAGTTGACACAAGTTCCCTCCTTTGTTTGTCGGTTAAAGGATTCTTGTTTACATTCCCCATGGGCTAAAGCTATTGCCCGCAGCTTCGTAGACAGCCAAAGCCGCCACCAAATTCACGGTGGGGTTTAGCAGGTCGTTGCACGACTTGATGATCTTTAGATTTTGCAAGTACCCCTTTGCGGAATACTTTGACGGCATGCACCAAGTTCTGTCGTTGATTTGAAGTAAGCCGTAGTCCCATGATCCATTCCTGTTAAGCGTCGTGTTCAGGGCATGCGGTCTGCACCTTGATTCCCTGTGCATAATATAGTCCAGGGTTGCTAGGTTTTTGACTTTCCATCCAACAGAGACCGCATGTGCCCTCCATTGTGGACACAACCCTTTGCTTTTTGCAGCGTGGGCATGTCCATGCGGTAAAAGGGACAAAAGAACTGTCGTCACTAAGGCTAATAGTTTCATTTGATTCCTCCAAGTTTATCAAACTAAGCCTGCTTTTTTTAACAATTGCACTAACGCCTCCAACGTTAGTACTGCGTACTGGGAGCTGGCACTGCCGTGGCCGCGTCGCTTGGCTACGACAATACCGAACTCTGCCCCTGCATTACCTCTCTCAACCTCTGCTTCATTGAGCCAGCCTGAGAAGTTTAACGTCTTGTGATCCTTACATTCCCACACAAGCTTCTTGTTGGTACCTGCAATATCACCCTTGTCGTGTATTCCACTGAGTGTGCGCCGTTCAACATTTGGATAAGTGTCACGTAAATAATTTACGATCAGCGTCTCGAATGCTGTTCCTTTAGCTTTGCTCTTGCTCATACAACCTCAATGCGTGTACACACGGATCTCCACCGTCGTCCCACTGTACATTCTCTTCGTCTGTCATTGGGAGACCATCGTGAGTGGAACAGACGGGAGACGAACAATACTTACGCTCGACCCCGTACTGTATCCACTCGTAAATGTCCATTAGAACGGATCTTCAGGCGCCTGTGCTACAGACTTGAGTGCAGTAATTACACTGCTTGCCTCGCCCATGAGAATCTCTGACAATGACTGAATGTCACGATTGATTACAGCACTTACGTAGCTGACACCCTCTGACTCACTCATGCCCTTGCCACGAATTAACGAACGGATAAGGCCAAGCTGCTTATCTGATGCGGTTGCACCTGGGTTCTTGATTGTTGGCGCTGGCTTGCCAACCTCTTCAGCGTTGAATGCTTTTTTGACCTGCTGGTAGCTCTGTGATGGCGATGGAGCCTTTGGCATTGGTACCTCAGAGCGCTGTACTTTCTCCATCTCCTCACGGCTAGGGCGTGAACCCTTGGTTGCATAGCCACAGTTGGCCAGTCCGCGTCCAATTGCGCTGGTCTCGGCGTTCTCGGCATGGCTTGTCTTGTTGACTGGTGACGCACCACGAATTTCTTCTGCGTATCCGGTTGCTACTGGACGATCATCTTCACGGTTGAAGTAGATTTCAGCACGCACAAGAATGCGATTGTCGTCGTAATAGTGGATTGATGTAAGGATGCGACCCTGCTTGTGGTCTTCCCAAAACTTAACGAGCCGATCTTCAACGGTCTCGTAGTCTGCGAGGTTAAACATTGGCATTACTTGCTCCTTTTTGTTGTTCTGATTGTTCTGTATTCGGTTTGCTTGATGAACTTCTCCGCCAGTGCCGGATGCTCTGACTGGAATCTTGTTGTGTCGAAAGATGATTTCTTGGATACTTTCCACGTGACCACCTTATCGCCGTTAATGGAACCAACCTCGCAACCCTCAAGCGCCATTGCGATGGCTGTCTTGGCTTCTTCCTCCATAGAAGTTGCTTCGGCTTTCATCTTACGTGCTGTCTCTAGTTGATCCAACACTTCATAAAAACTTTCAGGCAACTCTTTTGTAGCTGAGTTTGCTGGGTTAAGAGCACTTGCATTCTCGTAGCTCATCTGAGCGTTTGGTGGCACAACACCTTGATCGATGTACCCCAAGAACTCACGGCAAGCTTGAATGTGATTTTGTTTCTCATCTGATGTGACAATCTGAGTGTGACGGTGGAACTCAAGCGAGCTATCCAAGATGCCCCACTCAACACGGTCGGAGTCAGCACAGATTGCCTGATGAACTCCTTGCCAGTACCACATGTCCGACAGTTGACCTGTCCACATTTTGTTTGATGTTTTAATTTCAACTGGAATGCCGTCAGGGGTAATTCCGTCAAGTGTGGCAAGTAGGCGAACCGAGTTGTCGTCCGTATTAAATGCGTACAAGATTTCGGGTGTCAAAACTTCGACTCCCTCCATGTCGGCGTACCACTTTAATAGTGTCGGCTCGAATCGGTTTCCGCGCTCCATCGCCGCGTTCGCTTGCTTCGGTGTTGGAGGGGTTTCCGACAACAATTCAATTGCAAGGTCGGCTGTCGTCATATACGGGTTTTTCCCGTGTACTGCCGAAGCAACCGAAGCGGTTATGCGTGAGAAGCCCTCTTCATCCTTCCAGCGTGCTGTCAGCCACTCTTGGCTTCCGTGTTCGGGCTTGCTTACCGTGTACCTGAATCCGTCCATTCTTTTCTCCCTTTTGTTGTTTGTTAATTACTCTTAGCGATTGGATCATTGCAATTGGAACGTGAGTCACGTTACCGATTGTATGTACCTTTGGCAACTCTTGTAAAAAGAATGTGCCACACAAAGTTATGTAATGCTTCTGGCATCCAACCCAGACGTATCCAACTGTAATAGCTATCTGATCCTCTGGCTTGTATGTCTCTGTTTCTGTCCAACCATTAGATGCGTCGTAAGCGTCACGCCAAGTTACCTCTACGAGTGACCAAGGCTCAAGTGATTCTACTTGCTTGTCTATTGATTTGATTCTCATTAGTCCAACCAACACGTGTACTCAGAAGTTACACGTCCTTTCTCTGGGTCTACGAAGTGAAGTCTTTGCGATGGTTGACCTACTGCAGCAATAAACGCACGAGCGTATTCGTTGTGTGACTCTGGTGAGCCTGACACAAAGATACGACCGGCATTCGCCATTGTAAGCGTCATCGGTGTATGGAAATGTCCCATGTACACATCTTTGAATTCGTCAACTACTCCGGTCGACCAAGCGTTGCACTTACGCAAGATTCCAAACGCTGGTGTGTTGCCACCAAAGCTGTTGATTTCGTCTCCGTGTACAAGTAACGCACGATACTTTCCAATCGTGACAATTTGGTGCCAGTCGCCAGACTGTTGCCAAGTCACATTCTTCAGGTCTTCTGTGCGGTCGCTAGTAATCTTGTAGGCAACACGATCAATGTTGTCGCCGCCAGGCATGTCGCCTTTGCGTCCCAATCGACCATGGTTGCCGTACTCGCATACAACGTGGACTTTCTCAAAGTATGCAGAGAACGTACGAACCATTGTTTCCATGATTCGACTCACCTCGAACAGCTGTTCAAAAAGATGCGCTTCAATTTCGTAGGCTTGGCCGGGGAAGATTGACACTCCCTCTACCATGTCGCCGCCGAACATGAGCACACACTCTTTTACAGGGTGATGCGCACGCTGGATATCAGTAAGTTCAGTAACCTTTCTTGCAAACTCTTCCATTCTTTTTGAGAGAGTTGCGATGTCGTATGACTGAGTCTTCTTTCCACACTGCCAATCGGTTGCATGAACAAGAGCTACCTCAGCCTTTGCTTTACGAGTGTCCTTCTTTGGTAATACTGGTGCTGTTTTCGCATTGCCAGTAGCCAAAGCCGCATCCTTTGCAGCACGATAAACCGCATCAATGATACCTTGGGACTTGATCTTGGATCTTGATTCAGCAAGCTGGCTTGTTTTAAGAGCACGCCTAAGTTCTGTAATTTCATTCTGCAACTCTACAGACTCTTGGAACTTACTACTCATTTTTGCCTCCATCGTTGAATAGTCATTACAGAAATTTCTACGCCAAGGTCTTTGAGCGCCCTGTGTATGGCTCCTGCTGATAGACCAGGATCATCCATTGCTGACATAAAGTCTTTGTATGAATCTGGGTCTAATGTTGCTTTGATTTTCTCTTGAGCTGATGGTGTTCGTTTTGCTGATAGTGCTTCTTTGAATTTGCTCATGTGCTTTCCTCCTGTTCAGACACGTTACACCACGGTCTAACAATATGCAAGCATTGGGGAGGTGAGCCCTAGTCCGACCACTAGGGCCACCTCAACCCACACACAAGGGAAACAAGGGAGGAAAACCTTGTGCGCACTTTTAATTTAGCACAGAGTTGTGCTTAAGCCTGCTGACGGGTTTAGCTCAGCTGGTGCTTGGGGTTACATTCACACTGGATTTATTGAGCTATTGAGTGTGTGTGCTTCCTCCGCCCCACCCCCCGGCCTTCAGTCAATCACCAAATTTTTTGAATTGCAACTTTATTTTTTATGCTGCTCAATGTGGTTGGTCAAACGCTCTGAGACACCGTCCACTTTGTCTTCCGTACGGTCTTGTGCCCGGCGCATCAAACGCAACATTGCCATGACTGTGTCATGGTCTTTTTTGTTCTCTGCCTTAAAGCGCTGTAGCACTATTGCTAAGAGAGAAAAACTACCGCCAATACAAGCAACCCAAATAGAGGAGATACCAGCGTCCACATCAAACAGGCTTTCCTACGAAGCGGATATGCCAAGGCTCTGCGCCTTTACCGTTTGCGTCACCTAGAACTTCATGCGAGAACCCAAAGCGCTCTTCATTCGCCAGTAGCCAA
>JACCDP011191322.1_pt1 | contig 10548 bp, 9 predicted proteins | sample 7445841 | NCBI WGS metagenome assembly JACCDP01 (sample SAMN15323441, study PRJNA562643) | freshwater metagenome | isolation source: river surface water | place: USA:Blue River Watershed | collected 2017-08-17
TACTCATGGTTAGAGCGTCATTCAATAATCGGCAAGCGAATTTCTACAGCGCCCTCAAGGAGGCGGTGGATGGTTATTTTAAAAGTAAGAATATAAAACCAACAGGAAATTGGTTGCTCTATTTTAAAACTGCGCTGTTTTTGTTGTCTACGGTCGCGCTCTATGTCGGTTTGGTTTTTTATACACCTGTCTGGTATATATCTTTGCCTTTGTGTGGTTTACTGGGGGCGGCTTCTGCGTTCATTGGATTCAATGTGATGCATGATGGTTGCCACGGGGCCTATTCGACCAAAAAGTGGATCAACGAAACCATGGGGTATTCATTGAACCTGTTGGGTTCGAGTTCCTTTTTTTGGAAGGCCAAACATAACTTGGTCCACCATACATTTACTAATATCGATGGTATTGATGAGGATATTGAGCCAATACCCCTATTGAGATTCGCTCCCTCCCAGCCGCTGAATTTTTTCCACAAGTACCAGCATTTTTACGGGGTTTTCCTGTATGGTTTTGTGTATTTATTCTGGGTTTTCTTCGCAGACTTCAAAAAGTATTTTTCAAGGAAAGTGATGGAGACGCCCATCAATGGGTTTTCCATCCGCGAGCATGTTGTTTTTTGGATCAGCAAATTGACTTATGTCTTTTTGTTTATGGTGATTCCGATTTACAAGGTGGGTTTTATTCCGTTTTTGGCCGGTTTCATCACCATGCAGTTGGTCATAGGAATGATGCTGGCAGTTGTTTTCCAATTGGCTCACGTCGTGGAAATCACTGAATTTGAAGATGCCACCCGAGCAGATTTGAAGATTGAGCACGAATGGGCCATTCACCAAGTGAGGACGACGGCAGACTTCGCTACGGGAAACCCGGTGGTTTCGTTCTTTTTGGGCGGGCTGAATTATCAGGTGGAGCATCATTTGTTCCCCAAAATCAGCCATGTGCATTATCCGGATATCCACCCGATCGTCGTGGAGGTGTGCGAGCGGTTTGGCGTTGAAATCAACAAATACCCCACCATGGTCGGGGCGGTTGTTTCCCACTTCCGCATGCTGAAACTTCTCGGAAATGGTGCGACCTTGGGCATTGCTGCCAAGTAGACGGGATTGGCTGAATCAAACAGCTCGCCACTGCGATTAAAAAACTTCAATGGGGGTTTCCCATTGAATGGGAGGGACTCATTCCGCCTCGGTGGAATGTGAAACCGGAATGCTGCTATTGCCGCGATGAGTCTACCGGTCGCGCCAATGCGCGGGCTTCGACGTAGTTGCCGACGCAATGGGCCAGACTTCCCTTGGCTCCGGCCCAGTCCATGCGCCCCATGGGGACATAGAGGGCGAGCTTCGCCGCCCGGATGATAATGCCGGACAAACTGGGGCGATGGGGTTGGAAGAATCGGGCCATGGCTCGGTAGTCGACTCGCCCCTTTTGGTAGAAAGCCCGCATGGACCTGCGGTTGCGATAGTGGACGCCCGCAGCATGGACCGCCGCAATGGTTTCACCCGCCTTCAAGGCGTCAAAATACCATTGGAGGTCTTCGCCACCTCCGATTTCTTCGTCGAAGGGGCGTCGCTGCCAGGCGCTGCGGAGATACAGGCTATTCGGGTTGCCGGCACCGAATCCGAATCCCAGGCGGAGGTCGTTCCCTTCGAACAGCGTTATGCCGCCACTCAAGGCCGCGTCGAATTCACCCAGGATGGGTCCGACGGCCGCGGTCACCGACTTCGGGAACCGCCCGATGGCTTTCCGGTAGGAATCCAAGAACCCCGCATCGGCCGGAATGGTGTGGGAGCTGAGGCTCAGGACCCAATCGTGACGAGCGGCATTGAAGCCGCGGTTGAGGGCTCGCCCGTAGGAGAAGTCTTCCTTGCGGATGGGAATGATTTGCGCCCCGTATTTTCGGGCTATTTCCAGCGTGCCATCGGTGGAACCCGAATCCACCACGATCCATTGGTCTGTGGCGGTACCCTCCAGCTTCGCCAGAACCGCCCCGAGGGTCTCGGCGGCATTCAAGGTGCGAATGACGATACTGAAGGGGGGGCGCGACATGCGGTTCGGATCTGATGAGGTAGCAGAGGGCCTCCACGGAGGAAAGACCGGAGGCGGTCCAACCCTTTGACGGACTTCTCGACACCGCGGGGCCAATGGCCGAGCGCTTTGCGTTTGACCGGGGTGTTACAGATCCAAGGGACCTTGCCGATCGTTTTGGAACGGGTTTATCGTTGTGGGCAGACTCCTCTGTCCGATGTCCATTCACTGCGACACCACCGATCACGATTTGTTGAACCGTGTGCGCCATCCCTCCGACGGAGCGGCTTGGTCGCAGTTCGTGGAGTTCTACCGCAAGCCGATCATCAACCATTGCCGTGGATACGGTCTCACTCCGGAACAGGCCGAGGAGGTGGCCCAGGATTGTTTCGTGCGGTGCTTCCGTTACTTGCCCACCTTCGAATACACCGAGGCGGTGGGACGTTTCCGCTCGTGGTTGAATTTGATGGTGAACCAGCAAATTGGTCAGAGTTTCCGCTCCCGCATCCGGGACGAAAGCACCAAGCGGCGCTATGCTGGGATGCTGCTCGAATTGGCCGACACGGTTCAGGTTGGATCCAACGAGCCCACGGGTCACGATTTCGAATTGCTGGCCATGGCTTTCCAGCGGGTCAAGGCGGCGGCGCGCCCCCAGCACTGGCAGTTGTTCGAGGCTTTTGTGCTCCATGGAATGTCGGCCTCCGAGGTGGCCCGACAAATCGGCGTGTCTTCTGTGATGGTTCGGGTCACTGCGTTCCGAGTGCGTAACCGCGTGCGAGAAGAATGGAAGAGGCTCCAGAATGGGCCCTTCTGACCCATTGCCGGGGTTGGCGACGCTGCCGGCCTTTCTGGTTCAAACGGCGGGCAACACACGGACCCGCTGCCTCTCGGATCGCCACCATCGGCAGGTGTATCTCGTCGAGGAGGATTCGGGCGATTTCCGGGTCTTCAAGGTTTTGCGGCATCAGTCGGGTCCCGATCTGGAGCGTTTTGACGCGGTGTGCCGACGGCTTCGCCAAGAACCAAGATGCCCGTGGTTGATGACTGTGCTGAACCACGGGGTGGATCAGGCCGCCGGCATCGCTTGGCAGGAACTGGCCGTGGTCGATCACGCCGACCCGGGTGGCTACTCCCTCGAGAGCTACTCGCCTGAAGTCCTCCTCACGGCCGGAGTTGGCGATGAATCCGGCCTGGTGGAACGGGTCGCCGGTGTCGGTCTGGAGTTGCTCCGGGCGATGGAACACCTGCATTCAATGGGGCTGGTGCACGGGGACATCAAGCCGTCGAACGTCTTCCGCCACCGGTCCAAGTGGGTTCTCGGCGACTTCGATTCGGCCGTCCTCTCCGATTCCGCACTTTCGGTGAGCGCCTCCACCGAGGGTTACCGCCCCCCGGGCGGGGCGATCGGACCGGAATGCGACACCTACGCTCTGGGCAAGGTCCTCTATGAGTTGTGGACCGGGAATGATCGCTTGGAATACCCCAATCTGCCGGAGCGGTTGGTTTCGAGGACACGTTGGACTCGTGCCGAACGCCTGCTCAACGACTTGATCAATGGTCTCTGTTCACCGGTGGGACTTCGCCGGATAAGGGATCTGCCGTTCATCCGCGCAACCCTTTCCGCCCTCGGCTCCGGCTCCGAATCCGAGCAGATACAAGCCCACCGCCGAATGACATTGGGTCAGGGGCCGCGACGCTTCGTCAGGCCCGCAGCGGTCGTCGCAGTCATGGTCCTGGTGATGTTGGGATGGCTGGTGTTTCGGGGAGGGTTTCACGCCACTCGGTTGGTGGTGTTCCAGGAGAACTTTTTCAAGTCCACCGTGTATCGCCATCCTGAGGGGCTGAATGAGGGATACGTTCGACCTGCGGCCTTGGGTGAAGACCCCGCGTTGCTTCTGTTCAATACCCACCTGACCCGACTGGATCCTCTCCGAACGGGCGACCGTGTGGAGATGGGGCTCCGCAAGGATGTTTGGAGGGGGCATGTCGGCGTGTATTTGTCGCCGCACCCCATCTTCCAGGAGCCCAAGGCCGAATTCGGTCATCGCGAACATTTTGGTCACCTTTCCCATCAGATGTTTTTCCATGTCGATGGCGATGAGTGGGTCGCACCGACGGCCTTCCATGAGGGGAAACCGGAACTGTTGCCCCCGGAATCCTGGAGTCAGAGGGTTCGCACCAACAACCTGCAGACCTATTGGCTGTCGATGACAGTGGGAGCCCGTGAGGTGGAATGGTCGGTGAACAACTGTGGCCTCGAGATCGCTCAAGGACGGATTCCCCGCAGCTACGATCCGTGTTACCTGGGGATTTATGTCTACGACAACACCCTGTGTTACCTGCGCAGTCTGAAGGTGGAGCACGCTCCTGCCGATGGTCAGTAGTGCCGGGCGTGATGCAGGGGGAATGCCCAGGTTTCCCCAAGGTTGCGCCCCGGCCAAAATCGGTTTTCTATAGGACTCAAGGAATGAGCGACCAACTCGACACCCACCAGAAAGCACTTCAGATCAACCTCGACCCGACCAAGTATGGCGTTTTCGCCGAGATCGGGGCCGGTCAGGAAGTGGCGCGGTGGTTCTTCCGGGTCGGCGGAGCCAGCGGCACCATCGCCAAGACCATTTCGGCGTATGACATGACCGTCAGCGACGCGATTTACGGCCAGAGTGACCGCTATGTGAGCCGCAAGCGCCTGATTGCGATGCTCGATCACGAGTACCCGCTCTTGGTCGAACGCCTCAAAGGCCAGCGCGGCGCGACCACCAAGTTCTTCGCCTTCGCCACCACCGTGGCCGCCAAGAGTTTTCAGCGGAAGGACGAAACCCACGGTTGGATGGGCATCCGCTTCCAGAGCGATCCGGGGTCCGAACCCAGCGACATCTTGTTGCACGTGGCCATGTGGGACCGTGACAGTCTCCAGCAGGCCGAGGCCATCGGCATCCTGGGGGTGAATCTCATCCATTCGGCGATGTACCTGAACTGGCACCCCGAGGCCATCGTCAACGCGCTGCTCGACAGCCTTTCCATCGAGCGCATCGAGGTGGACATGATCGAGTTCCGGGGCAAGGAATTCGCTTCGGTCGACAACCGTCTGCTGGCCCTGCAGTTGGTGGAGAAAGGTCTGACCAATGCGGCGATGTTCATGCCCGATGGCCGCATCGTCCAACCGGCTGATGCCTTGTACAAAAAGAGCATCCTCGTGGAGCGCGGCTCATTCCGGCCGGTCACCCATGTCACGGTTGACATGCTCCGCTACGCCCAGGCGCAGTTCATCCAGGAGCCCAACGTGGACGGCAAAAATCTGGTCGTGCTCATGGAGATGACGCTCAAGAATCTGAGCGCCGAGGGGCGGATCGATCACCAGGACTTCCTCGATCGCGTGGACATGTTGGCCACCCTCGGTCATCCGGTGTTGATCTCCAACTATGGTGAGTTTCACCGCCTGGCGGCCTACTTGCATCGGTTCACCAAAAACCCCGTGGGCTTCGTCATGGGCATTCCCACGCTCAAGGAACTGTTCGAGGAGCGGTATTATTCAGAGTTGGCCGGCGGCATCCTGGAAAGCTTCGGCCGGATGTTCAAAAACGACCTGAAGCTCTTCGTCTATCCTTTCAAGGATCCGGAGAGCGGGGCGATCATCACCTCGGGCAACTTGCGCGTGGCTCCGCACTTGCGTCACTTGTACCTGTTCTTGATGGAGAACTTCTTCATCCAAGGCCTGCGCGATGTGAACGAAGCCAACATGAGCGTGTTGAGCCGCAATGTCCTCAAGATGCTCCAAGAGAACGAGCCGGGTTGGGAACCCATGGTTCCCAACGAGGTGGCCACCCTCATCAAGCAACGTCACCTCTTGGGATACAAGGGATAGGGCGGGGCAGAGGGGGCCATGGAGGGTTCGTTGACTTGGACGGGGTCCGTTCGTAGGTTGGTCGTCCAACGATGATTGCAGGAAAAATTGGAGCCGCAGCCAGTCAGCAGCCGTCCTTCCGGGTGGGGGACGAGCGGCTCATCAAGCTCACCGAGAGCGCGGGTCGCAAGGTTTCGGGTTTGCTGACCAAGCAGGGGCGACCTCAGGGCGTCCTGCGCGTTTCGGTGGTCGGCGGCGGGTGTTCGGGCCTTCAGTACAAGATGGATCTCCAGGACAAACCCCAGAACCGGGACATCCTCGTTGAGAGTGCCGGCGTTCGTGTGGTGGTGGATCCGAAGAGCGCCTTGTACGTGACCGGCAGCGAATTGGATTACGCCGATGCGCTTCAGGAAGGTGGCTTCAAGGTGAAAAACCCCAATGCCGCCACCAGTTGTTCCTGCGGTGAGAGCTTCAGCGCCTGACCCCAACCTCTCCAAGCCCTCTCCGGTCGCCGAATATCAGCCCCCCTGATCCTATGCCGGAGACTGCTTCACCCATTGTTCAGATCCGCGACCTCTTCAAGGTCTATCGGCAGGGTGACATCGATGTGACCGCGCTCAACGGCGTGTCGCTCGACATTGTTGCCGGGGAGTTCGTGGTGCTCATGGGGCCTTCGGGTTCGGGCAAATCGACGCTGTTGCACATCTTGGCCGGCATCGACACCGCCAGCCGCGGAACCGTGGAGGTGCAGGGCGTCAATGTGGCTGGGTTGAACGAGTCGGAATTGGCCGACTGGCGCAACCAGAACGTCGGGTTCGTCTTCCAGAGCTTCAATCTCATCCCGGTGCTCACGGCCTTCGAGAATGTCGAGTTGCCGCTCTTGCTCACGGCGTTGTCCAGGGCCGAGCGTCGCCGTCAGGTTGAGACGTCCCTGGAGTTGGTGGGCTTGGCCGATCGCGGACACCACCGGCCGGATCAGATGTCGGGTGGACAGCAGCAGCGGGTGGCCATCGCCCGTGCCATCGCCACGGATCCAACCCTGATCATCGCCGACGAACCCACAGGCAATCTCGATTCGAAATCCGCTTCCGACGTGTTGGGAATCCTGCAGTCGTTGGCCCGGGATGCCGGCAAGACCGTGGTCATGGTCACCCACGATCCCAAGGCGGCCAGTTTTGGCACCCGAAGCCTGCACCTCGAAAAGGGTGAGTTTGTGGCATGAGTGCGGCCGAGTCCCAAGGCACTCCTTCCCCGTCTGAACTTCGGCCTCGGGCCTCGGGCATTACCATTCCAGGGTTTGTCCTCAAGAACGCCCTGCGCAACGGGCGTCGGGCGATGCTGACGGTCCTCAGCGTGGCCGTCAGTTGCGCGCTGTTGGTGACGCTGCTGACCTTGCAGCGCGAGCTCACCGTGCCGCCCGAAAGCGAGGCGGCTTCGTTCCGCATCATCGCGCGCAACAAGGTCTCGTTGGCTCAGCCCTTGCCGGCCCGCCAGCGCTCCACCATCGAGAAGATACCTGGCGTGCGCCAAGTGTCGCCGTTCACCTATTTCGGAGGGCTTTTCCGCGACGAGACGACCACGAGCTGGGCGCAATTCGCGGTGGATCCAGCCCGGTTCCGTGAGCTGATCTTGGAGGGTAAGATCATCGAGGGTTCGTATGATGCTTGGGTCAAGAATCGCAATGGTTGCATGTTGGGCGCCGATACCCTGCGCCGCTACGGATTGAAGGTGGGAGACAAGTTGCGCTTCACCGGCACTTTTTATCCGGTGGATTTGGAACTGAGCATTGAAGCGGTCTATGCCGGCACCATCGATGATCGGAACTGCTTTTTTCACCACGCTCTGTTGGACCAATTGATGGACGACTGGGGCATGGTGGGCACTTGGTACATGATGGCCGATTCAGCCGAATCGGTGGACGGCGTCATCGAACGGGTGAACGCCGCCTTCGAGAACACTTCGGCCGAAGTCCGAGCGGAAACCGAGCGGGCCTTCCAGTTGGGGTTCGTGAGCATGTTCGGCAATGTGAAGATGCTCTTCGGCAGCATCAGCGCGGTGGTGGTTTTCACGCTCATCCTCGTGTGCGTGAGCACCATGAGCATGGCCATCCGCGAACGGTTTCGCGAACTGGCCGTGCTGAAGGCCCTGGGGTTCCGGCGCCGAGAACTCTTTGCCTTCATCCTGGCCGAGAGCTTTGGACTTTCCATGCTGGGGGCCTTCGTTGGCATCGGTGGTGCGTGGTTGTTCTGGTCGACCATCAACCTGCAGAAACTCACCCAGGGGTTCCTGGTCTATTTCGAGGTGACTCCTCGCATCATGGCCACCGGCGGGATCGTGGCGGCGCTGTTGGGGATCGTGGCGGCCATTGGCCCGTCGGTCTCGGTGGCTCGAATGAGTGTGGTCTCCGGCCTCAAAACCCTCGACTGAGCCGAACCTGAACCCCTCAGACGCCCTCTCTCCATGGCTCTCCCGCTCAAATACAACTACCGCAATGTGCTCATCCGCTGGCGGACCACGTTGTTCACGGTGATTGGCGTGGCGGCGGTGGTGTCGGTGGTCATCTTGCTCAAGGCCTTGGCCAAGGGCATCGAATCGAGCAGTGCCCGCACGGGCGAACCGGGCAACATCCTGGTGGTGCGCAAGGGTTCGCAGGCCGAATCCGGCAGTCTGGTCACCCGGGATCAGTTCCGGACCTTGCAGTTCTTCGAAGAAATCGACCGCAACGCCGCAGGGCAGCCAGTGGTGTCGGCGGAGTTGGTGATGATCATCAACGCGCCGCGTCGCGCGGCTCCGGGATCGGCCAACACGCTCATTCGCGGTGTCACCCCGCGCGGATTGGACCTGCGGCCCAAAGTCACCTTGGTCGAAGGGCGCTGGTTTCAACCGGGCCAGCGCGAAGTGACGGTGTCGAAGAAACTGGCCGGTCGCTTCGAAGGCTTCGAGGTGGGCGGAATCATCCGGGCCGGCCCAGACCGCCTCCGCGTGGTCGGGCTCTTTGAAGCCGGCGGCAGCGCCTTCGACTCCGAGGCCTGGATGGATGCCGATGAAGCCCGGGCCATCTTCGACCGCTCCGAGATGTACTCGAGCATCCTGCTGCGTCCGCGGGATGACGCGGCGATGCGCTCGCTGACCAACCGGATCGCCCAAGACAAGCGACTGGGCCTGCGCGCCGAGCCGGAGACCGAGTATTATTCCAAGCAGACGGCCACTGCGGTGCCCTTCAACATTTTGGCCGGGCTCTTGGGCACGGCGATGTCGGTGGGGGCTGTCTTCGCAGCCATGAACACCATGTACGCCAACGTCGCCTCGCGCACCCGTGAGATCGGCACGCTGCGGGTGCTGGGCTATTCGCGGGCGGCCATCGTGGTCTCCTTCCTCATCGAGGGCGTGCTGCTCTCGGGCTTGGGAGGGATGGTGGGCTGTGGGCTCTCGCTGGGAATTTACGCCTATGTGGTGGCACGAGGTGTGACCTTCGGGACGATGGATTTTCAATCCTTCGCCGAAACGGTGTACCAGTTCCGGGTGACACCCGACCTGATGGCCCTGGGCCTGGTCTTCTCGCTGGTGATAGGACTCATTGGGAGTTTCCTTCCGGCCCTGCGCGCAGCGCGACTGCCGGTGATCTCGGCCCTCAAATCGTTATGAAAGATGACCGTCTCGAACGTCTGCGGATCGCCTCCCACCAGAAGCGACGCTCAGGGCTTCCGACCCTGTTCATCATCGGTGGTGTGGTGCTCCTCACCGGTGTGATTGCCTGGTGGGCGGTGCCACGTGCCAGCGATGATGTGCGTTCCGGCATGAAGTCCGGCCCCAAAGCCACCCGCACGGAAGCCGGAACCCCACTGGAGAAGTCGGGTGCCGACCGCTTGGTGACGGGAACGAACGGTTCGGCGGGGCAGGGCGCACGCGTGGAGCGTTCTTCGGGTTCTGTTGCGGGCTCGGTGCTGACCGTGTCGGGCTACATCATCGCCCGTGAACGCATTGAGATCAGCCCGCGCTTCATGGGGGTGGTGCAATGGATCGGGGTCAAGAAGGGCGATGCGGTCACCAATGGGCAGGTGGTGGTTCGCTTGGATGATTCCGAATACCGTGCCCGGCTGGCGGAGAACGACGGGGCGCTGGCGGTGGCCGATGTGGCGTTGGAGCGGTCGAAGCTGGATCTCCGGCGCGCCGAGCCACTGGTGTCGGAGCGCATCGAAACCCAGAAAGCCCTCGACGATGCTCGATTGGCCGTGCGCAGCGCAGAAGCCCAGCGGACCCAGATATTGGGTGCCCGCAAGACCATCGAGACCGTGCTCGAGTGGTGCATCATCCGCTCACCGGTCACCGGAGTCGTGTTGGAGAAGCTCGTCGACCCCGGCGAACTGGTGACTCCACAGACCTTCGGAGGCACACGCGGACCCAGTTCCTCGCTGGTGGCCGTGGCCAATCTCCAAGATCTCCAGGTCGAGGTGGATATCGATGAATCGAAGCTGGCCCGCGTTGCTCTGGGGCAACGCTGCGTCATTTCCCCGGTCTCCTATCCCGACAAGCGTTATCAGGGGCAAGTCGCCGAGATCGCACCCGAGGCCAACCGCGCCAAGGGGACCGTGCAGGTCAAGGTGCAGATCCTCGAGCCCGACCGCTTCCTCACCCCCGAGCTCAGCGCCACCGTCGATTTCCTAGACGCCGCGAAGTGA
>JACCDP010321449.1_pt1 | contig 10547 bp, 6 predicted proteins | sample 7445841 | NCBI WGS metagenome assembly JACCDP01 (sample SAMN15323441, study PRJNA562643) | freshwater metagenome | isolation source: river surface water | place: USA:Blue River Watershed | collected 2017-08-17
ACTTCGCCGCTGTCGTAGACCGCCGATCGTACGCTTCGGTTGACGATTTCGTCCGCTACCAAAGCACAATTAAGACAAAATTCTTATTTAGCCTACTTATTATTTTTTAAAAGAGAAAATGGAATAGACGCCATAACACTAAGATACAGAATCATTTATTTCACTTCTTCTTCTTATATAGGCCTACTTGTTCGACTTATTCGTCGGTTTTCATCGCGACATATATTGACATAAAACCTATAAGCATATTTGCGAACTTGATTATGCAGCTCTTGTTCAATTCCAACCTTGGCACTAATAAAATATATATTTGAGTGAATCACACATTATTGAAACTTAGGTGTTCTGATGGAAATGGATGGAAATTTATTAACGTAATTAATGTTAAAAATAAGTAGGCCTATGGATTAGCCTAAATAGTTTGATCCAGGTTTAATCTATAAAAAAAAGTATTTCCTATATTTACTATAGGAGTGGGCTCCTAATACAAGGTTTCGTTCCAATTGGTGGTTGGAAGTCGCAAAGGGAACTTCCGACGACTTTCAAATTCCTTTAACATAATTATTTTCCACATGAAAACTTCGAAAGAAATCTTCCGTCCTTATTTCCCATTCCTCTTTTTTTCCCCAAGACTATCTGTTACGGGAGATACGGGGAGATATGCTGTCCATCTTGTAACAAATGGAAAACGTGGAATGACAACAAGAAGAAGTGCTGTTATTTTTCTTTTAACTTACAGAAAATACGGAAAAGGTGGAATGGCAAGAAAATGTTATTTTTTTAATATTTCTGTAGTCTGTGATGCTTCATGGATACCAGCAGAACCGAAACGAAATGAACGTTCATTGTCAAGGTTAAGGTGTTGGCCATAACTACGTTTAACGCACTCACGGCCGAATGAACTGAATGTTCTGACTCCTGAGCTAGCCATCCGGAAAGGACACAATTATACAACTGGATCCCAGCAATTCCGCGTATTTTAAACCGCCAAACCCTGCAGTATACTCTACTATTAATTAGGCATATTGCACTATTGATTACGCAGAACTCTTGCTTGGTGTTGTAGTTTCGGTAAATCAAGGCAGTCAGTATGGTGAGCTGAAGTAACCGATGTGTTGGCGAACCAATCGTCGTAAAAGATGAAAGCTTTTGCTAATTAATAATTCAAAACAAACTCTAATTCCAAACTTCCCTTACCTGACATGTCTCCTGCAATGTGTAAAATTGGGAATCACGGAAAGGTAATTTCAAATTAAAAACGTAAATAATTTTGAATAAGCGGAAGCATTGATTTTTGTTGTGCTGTTTTAAGTTTTTTTTTTTTTTTTCTTTTGCTTATGATAGTTACCCTACGTATATATTTTGATGCTTTCATAAATAGCTTTGATCTGTAACATTCACTTCACTACAATTTTGGACTTTTGGGGTCATTTGTTGCTAGCTCCATCTGTTTAATAGGTACGTAACTGGCTTGCGAACTTCATTGATAAATTTAAAAATACAATCCGTTGGAAGACCTGCAATTGTCGATTTTTCTCTCGTTTGACACCGGTTTCACACCCTGCTCACCATTTTCTTCATAATTTACAACACTGAGTTATCACGAAAAGAAAACTAATAAGGAAAACTCAAATGCTCGTCCGGAATCATGAGAAAGGCTCTTCGTATACTTTGATTGCAGTAACGCACCCAAGTTGTCCACTCCATAGCGCAGTTCACAATGGAGAATAAAGATTTGCTTTTCTAGTATATAGCATAGAGTTCAAGGGAATTAAATGATCAAAATCCACCATCTTTCGAAAGATCTTATTGTCCCGTAACCCAATATGTAAGATAATTAATGAATAAATTATTGACCAAAAACATTGCGTTTCTGGTTTGCAATTTAAAATTAAGGGCACCCAGAGTTGTAACGTGAAATAATGAAATAGCAATCTATATCTGATCACAAATTTGGAAACGAGAATCATAACAAAAACTGACGTAACAATACCTTCAACGATGATGGCGTCAACTGTTTGATAGATGCGAGCAGAGACTGGTCTACTGCAGCAGGTGATAGCCAGGAGCAGTAGGAAAGTGAAATGATTATTATTCATGTTGCTAATTTACTTTTTTTTTTATTCAGGTGTTCCGAATCCACCTTCATTCGCCGATTGAGTTGCGCTTTTCTGATCTCTGTTCACAAAGGATTTGGTTTAACTTGTAGCTAAAAGAGCAAGTAAAAATTTGAAATGGAACAAAACTTCTCAGTGTGATGAATAAGAAAAAAAACGAAGAGGAATATTGCGGAACAGTGCTTCCGGATCGATCCAAATGCGTCCAGCTTCTGTGTCCGGTTAGCCGGTGTCTTCTCTTTATCTCTTTTTTTTTATTGGTACCAACTTCCTTCCTTCCTCCGTCAACCAACAGTTTGAGTTTGGCGCCACCTGTGACCATTCGATTACACGGTTTTTCCGACACCTCCCCCCCAAAAGAGATTCCCGAATCCAGTTCCCATCCCATGTCTTCTTCAGCTTAAAATGACAGCGGTAACAAAAACAAAAAAAAAAAACATAATAACACTCGGTGCCTTTTTCCAAAAGTTCTCAAAGAAGATAAGACGGTCAATATTATGTACATGCCATATGCATATAAGACGAAAAATTTGATTTTAATTTGATGCTATATTTCTGGTGGTTGTAAATTCACCTAGCACAGCGAAAAATTCAGAAAAATTCGTGAATCACAACTAAGTACAACATTATGCAGTCATCTCTCTCCTGTTCATTCCTTGAAGTTGCACCATTTTTATAAAGTAGTGTCTTGTCTGTTCGAAATGAAACAGGGAACGACGATACTAAATAAAAAGAAGTAATTTATGTTAGATATTGTGTAGGGTATAGATTCCAAGACGTCGTGGAAGTTACGAAAATTTTGACTAGAAAATAATCGAAAATAATGTAGTCTAGTTCCCAAAGATGGCTTTGTATTTTTCTATAATTCATGGCATGTAGCTGCAGCTGCACATTATGCACTTTTATTTAGTGAGCAGTATGGGAACGAGTGTAGCAGTCATTAGTAATGTGATCTATTATTTAAAGTCTATAGAAGAAACAATACATAAGATTTTTCTAGACTTTTGCCGCGATGGTAAATTTATCGCAAGATGAATTTCATAACTCGTGTGCATTCCCGCAAGAATTTAGAGAAAAAATGGTATTGTTTCTCACGAATCAACACCTGCTTGATAAGTTCTGTGAAAAGAATACATAAAACTAGTAGAAGGAAGTAAATGCGAAATGTCTTTTACATAGAGCACGAGACCGGTCAATGCCATTATTCTTCACACATAAAGTATAAGCTAGGTAGGTAAATAGCCTATCCACTCTATCTCCTCCTCCTCAACAAACACGATCGGTTGAACATAAGAGATGATCAGTCGGACATGACAAATTAAAAGTTATTCCCTACAATCAAATTACCAAAGAATTCTATAACGAGTTCTTTTCTTTTCGAGTTTTTTTCGTTTCTTTTATTATTATTTTGTCTTTCAGTTTACTAGCCAGCGTCGATACTAATAGCGTCAAGGACCGCGAACTAAACAGCATTAAAACAAAAAATGTCTGGATGTCTCGCTTGGTTCTTATTACCATTACCTCCATTTTCCATTAGGTTTAACGACCGAATGACATTACCCTTTTCTTGATCCTTGTCATTAATTTTTGATATGGTTTCAACCAAATCACCTTTTATTCCCGCAAACAATACGCGTAACAAAATAACAATTAAAATTTGTTATTTTTTTTTAAATTAGTAATATCCTCGGCATCTTTGAGTCTTACTTCCTCGACTTCCTCCGTCCGGAAATACAGGAAGAAGATGCGGTTTATAATTAATTAATTGCAAGATATTACCTTGATATTATTAAGGAGTTTCGCCGCGCTCCAATTGGAAAAAGTCAAGTATGACGAAATGGCCAAATGGGAACGATCTCTTTCCAGTACCTCAATGATTGGTTTGAACTCGAAATAAAAATTTATGGTCGTAATAATCATCAAAGAATGGTAGTTTAGGTTTGATGTCATGATGAGAAGAAACGAAGCATTTTTTTCACACATATCGAAACGACATATATGCACCGTTGTTCTCGTTTACAGTAAGTCGATCAATCGACTTTTCATGTTCAATGAATTTTGCTATTGGCGTCAAACGGATTCAAAGCGCCAATTTAGTTTTCTACTGTTGTGTGATTTCGTGAAACCCCTTTTTTTGGTGAGGAGAGAGAGGAAATATCATTGTAGTAGACGGCGAAATTTCAATCTGCTTCTGTTAAATGTTCCGATCTTGAGTCTCTGGAGAATCCCAATTCAAGAAAATAATAATATCCCAACATTACTGAAATCGAATACTCACAACTGATGATTTTATTAATTGAATACTTTCATAATAATAACTAACTAAATAACGGTTCCCTCATATCATGCGCTGATATTTGATCGTTGCTATGAATACTATCCAGAAAAAAAAATGTTCCAATCATTATCGTTTCTAGCAAATAACGTATCCTTATTGCATAAATTCATATCAAGCATCAGTTTCAAGAGACGAATATGCTATTTTGCGTGTAGTAGTTATGGAACGTTCACTAGCGCATGTTTCTTCGGATCCAGTTCAAGAAGGACGCCACTCTGATAAAGACGCCAGGATATTCTGGTCTAGCGCATCCTGAAATGTAAAAACCAATATAGTGATATTGTTTGCCTAATATTGTTGTGATACACCTAAAACATACCTATTCCCCAACTGACGATGCCGGCTTGGATCCAAGGAGATCCGGGTGAAGGTTGGACGAGTAAAGGGCCACCGCTGTCACCCTACAAAATATGCGTGAAGCGTAAATCATTATTATTGGGCAATTTATGTCTCGCAATGAACAGTTCACGCCCCATTTTTTCTTACCTGACACGAATCTTTGCCGGGAGCAGAGGCACACATCATGTGGTCGAAGATTTTGTCTTTTCCAGCATAAAACGATTGGCATTTTGCGTTAGTCATCAACTGAACCGTCACTTGTTGCAAGACTGCCGATTGAAATCCTCCTAGAACATAGAAAATCAAACATGAAATACCTCGGACCTCTGAAAAATGTTCCAAAACTAAGCCAAAACGAGATTTTCACCTTCGATTAACGTTCCCCATCCGATTATTGTAGCATCTTTGTCGGCATACTGATCAGCACTGGAACCTGCCGGTGGCAAACAAACGGGTGAGATGGTCGACTTGTAATCCACGTTTGATTCCAACGTCAAAATGGCTATGTCGTTGAACTAGAGACAACCTCAGAGATAAAATCCAAATACTATAAGCTCAACTTTCAATAAGATGGATTTCAAGTTTACTACAATTAGCAGCCTAATTTAATTATATTACTCACAAAAGTTCTCGGATTAAATCTCCTGTGGCGTGTCATTCGGCGAACCTTTTTCGTTGTTACGCCGGCTTTGTTCGATGGAAGCAAAGAGTGAATTCCCAGCTCGACGGTCAAAAGTTTAACGTGCCTTTGAGAGATTCTGCAAAAGAAATTCAATTAGCGAATTTGGGTGCCCGATATCTAACCGAAATTATTTTTTACTTACGCAGCCACACAGTGAGCCGCTGTCAGGATTTTGTTCCGGGAAATCAAAGACCCTCCGCAGATAAATGTTCCGTTCTTTTTCAGGGCTACCTAAACAATCAACAAAAATAATTGAAATAAACATACTTTTTGGCGATTTTTGACAGGTTATTGGTATGCTTAAATACGTTAAAAAAAAAACTCACAATTCCGGGCCAGGAATTCTTAACGGCCTCGGTTCCTCCAACGATACGCTGCTCTTCCATGGTTAACGTTTTAGCAGGTCCAACTCCGCAAAAGGATTCCGGAAAGACGGGTTCTTCTTCAACGAAAGGTATTGCTGTCGTCGTTGTCGTACCTGTTGTCGTCGTTGTCGTACCTGTTGTCGTCGTTGTTGGGGTGGTGGTTGTAGTTGTCGTAAAATTGGAATCGAAGAGTTCGACCATCCCCAAAGAGCTGTTTGTCAAACTGGTTGTCTGCTGTTCAACATTATTGCTGCTGCCGTTGGCTTTAAAGTAGTTAATCTCGAACCAAAATGGGGTTTTAAATTCTCCGCTAGTTTTGTCCCGGTCATGTCCAAGATCTTCGGCTGTAATCGATGCACAGCACACGTTACTCCAGATGTAATTTTACGTAATGCAGTATACAATGTTATAGCAAATAAAAGCCAATGATTCGAACTCATTTCAGAACCTAACCTAACCTGAGTAACCTAGTTTAAGCGCGAAATAGTGTGGGTATTGTTCAGACCGAACGTGGAGTAGTTGTCCATAAGAGTTGGCCTGTTCCCCTTTGTCGTTACGACATATGAGGAAAGGAAAATAAAAACAAAACCTGACAGCCCTGGCGGAATAGAAGTGAAACGTTCCTGTTGTTATTTTGTCTTTCATTCTTCTTTTTTCTCGCACTGTTCGTCTTTTGAAACGGTCATTGACCCACGGTAGTATCGTCCTTAAGTCTATTCTCTTTCACTGTATCTCCCTCTTTTCTTTCGTTCACTCTTATTATTATTGTTTCCCTAAAAGTCATCAGATTTGGCAAACGCATTTGTTTTCTTTTGCGTTCAAAAAATTGTCTTAGTACGTTCAAATGAAAAACCTAATCTTACCTTCGACAATAATTGCATCATCCGTTTGAAAGATCCGTCCGTTGACCGATACGGATCCCAGTAGAAGGGTGACCGCTAAAAAGGCGACAACTAACGGCTCGACTAGAATCATTGACGCTCCTCAGTGTTTTTCTTGAAAAAAAAAATGTAAGATTGAGTAAAAACAGTGAGTTACTATTCGTGTAATTATTTGAATCCAATCAACGATACCGATAACTGGAACGGAACTGAGCTATCACACACTGAGAGGTCTTTCCAACGACTGAAGCAGCAAGTGTTTGTTTGTTTAGGTTAGGTTAGTTAGTTTGGTCTCTTTTCCGGCTGTTGATCAATTGGCGACACGGCAGTGAAAAGTTAAACAAGTTTTTGACAGAACCGCAATGAGAATGTCTAAAACTCAAGTCCGTCCTCTCTCACACAAGAAATAAATCCACTTTTGAATGCCGTGTGCGCCTTGTTTAAGGGAAACTTCTAATCTGGTCATATGGCCATCTGGCCTAATGTTGCACCACTTGTTCCTTCACGATCACCTAACTGGATTCGCTTATTTTTTAAAATTTTTTTTTTATTTATTTTTGTAGTGCAGTTATGTTTTATGATAGTTTTCTTCGTATATTTTGTAAATATGTATGTTACGGTACGGTTCTTATGTTGCTAAATAGCTTCTTAACATAAGGGGCAATTCCCTAAAGGTTTTTCTCTCCTAATTTCAGTTATATGTTTAATGTTTTAACAATATCATTTTTAATTTTTAATTTTTAATGTTTAAAGATAACGTAGTGAATCTTTAAACTCATTCACGGGAATTATTATCTTTTTTTTCCGATCAAGTAAAACCACTATTAAACGGATGTCTTCAATTGTTACACTTCCAAAAGAAAAGTAACGACAGTTTTTCGCCGTAATAACTGAGCTTTACCCGACATTTTTGAAATATAATTATTGCTTGCCAGATTCACAGCGACTATACGCAATAGCCGTTATCTGTTTTTGTTTAGAACCACCATCTAGTTAAAAATGTGCGTAGGTCTTTGTTGAGCTAATTCTTGATCAAATGTCACACGTCCTACTCTACATTTCAAAAGATATGTTTGAATTGCAATGTCCCACTCCTAAAATTATTTTTCACTTCTAAAGTTAATATTCTAATAATACTAATAATATTGATACAGGTATCAACATTTGTAAATAATTCGTCAAGAAACCAATAACAAAATTAAGAAACAATTAAGAAATAAAAAAGCTTATCCTGAAAAAAGGCAACTTAATAGTGAGGATAATCAGGTGTAGAATAACAAACACTTTTTCGAGTTAATTAAAATTAAATGATATGACACTGAAACAGCTATTTATATTCCTAGATGAATATTCTTATATGGGCATTATAATTAAAATCGCAATTCCCCAACAACGTCTGCTAAAGAAAATCCCGGCAGCCAATATCCTTTACTAAATAGTAAATACCCATATATAAATAGTCGATAATTTAATTTTCTCATACTATCGCATAGTAATGCGCATTTCTTGATAGGGATCTTTGCCTGGAGAATTCAGCGCAGAGCATGTGAGCGACGACTTTAATTCTTCCGTCTGCGTAATAAAGTATTCTGACTGTCTTAATAGATTAATTTTGCACACGAAAAATAAGACAGGAAAAGCTTTTTTTAAAAATATTTCATTGGAAGAATAAGTCAAAGATCCATCTCATCCTAAGCTGCTAGCTAGTTCATAAGTTTCAACAACACCTAGAATACAAAGATTATTACCGTAGAAAATTTGTGCGTTAGACCACAAATTATTAACTGACGGGATTGCCTTATTGAACTCCGCTTAGCACTTTACTCTGCAATGTCTGCATAGAGGGTGTGGGTTTCTCTTTTTAAATGATGTTTCGTTCTCGTCGCACTCGGCGTCTTCCAGGCAAATGTTCGACAGTACGGCAAAAATACAACCGTGACGAAATATTCGTGGGGACCGCCCAGAATACAGACAGCTAGATTCAGTGGTACAATGCGGTAAAAAAAAATAAAATTGCCAGCAGTAACCACACTGTTATCGTCAATAGCTATATAGCTTCAAGCAACAAATTCCTAAAAAGTAAATAGTAAATGCTGGGTTATATGTTTTTCGTTCTAACTGGTTAACGGAGGAATCTGAAAATCACCTGTCTGCCAATTTCGTTTGTCGTTATGGCTCGTACCGGTATACTGCGTGTAACGATGACCCACGTTTCCCGGTTATTCAACTCGGGTAGCTTAAACTCTGGACAGCCGGAGCGGACCGATGTGCACAACCCAAGCTCGCCTTCCATCGAAAAACAAAAATATTTTCAATCGCCAACTAGAATGTGTTGCTCGGAAAATTCGGCGATTGTCCAGCGAAATTGTCAGCTGGAATTCTCTCTTCTTCGAACCCGAGCGGGAATTTCATTTCTAGATTCTTCATGTCTGATCGATCTTGTCATTCAGTCATCGTCGTCAGCGTTGATAAAAAAAAATGAATAAATTATCATAAATATTAAAAAATATGTCGGCTTACTTTTGACAAATTTCTTCATGTACAAGTCAAATCTTATTTTTGATTTTACTTAATTGTTAGTCAAGCAAAAACTATTCTTGGTCCCTTCAGAAATCTTTAGAAGCAACATTAAGCAAACATCTTATTTTACCGTCACATTATCCGCTATTTATTATATTAAGGTATGGGCGTATGGCTATGAACCATCACTTAATATCAAGCCAAAATATAGTCGTGACTATGGAGAGTGAAAACAGGAATTCACTGTCAAGGACATGAACAGTCTTTCCCCCTGAAGAAATATAGCAATACGCGCGGTCGAAATTCTACTATATTTTGAGGTCAAAGAGATTGATTATACATCCTACCATTCGTAATAATGAGCTTGTTGTTTTTACAGAAATGTTGAGAAAGGAAATTTGCTATTACATTGGCAAATTGCAGAATTCTTTTGAGGACACGCTACAGTTTTCACATTATTTTCGTTGAATTAATTCTAATCACGTATACACACGTATACACGTACACTTGTAAAAATAAGAAAATGCCTTTCCTTCTAAGGAAAAGGATAAGACGTAATTGCAGTTTGTTGCGTCAGGTCGCATCATCAGATAGCGTTCGATTCGTGAGGGTAAAGAAAATTGTTATCAATTCTATCAAATGCATTTATTATTACCACATCACACGATGGCGAAACAATGACGTCGTTTCAGTAATCATTTACTGAAACTGCTCTTTTCTTTCGATAGATATTCCTCTTCGATTCGGCTTTTCTCTTTTTATTGGGCTTTATCTTTCTCACTTTAACCGCCAGCAGGAACATAAACTTTTTAGTAAAAAAAAAAAAAAAGCCTCACCAAAACCACCGCGGTTGCTGACGTGCAGAGTGTAGATAGTATACAAGCAGGATTCCTGAACTGGTTCAACACGATCTATCAAGACACAAACGGTTGCTCAATCCTCTTTTTAAAGAGAAGGGCTTATATATAACGCATTCAAATTCGAATGAATTCCATTTGCCTTTTCAACACGGAATCTGAATTAGAAATTTCGCCATCGCTCTTGATTGACCGTTTTCAGTATAGTTTAATATTGTGAATTTAAAAGAATCAATATATCTCGTATCACGACATTGGGTAGTGTATAAAAACGTCGGCCGAATAAGAAGATAGCATTTAAAAGGAGGCTTAATATGAATTAAATAGGATGTTTAAATGGACAGACCCAAAAAAACAAAAAAATAACATAGCAAATTATTCAACAATTGGAAGTAATAAAGAGAAGACAGAGTTGCGTGCGTGTTTTCCCTCCCGGTGCGTTTCACTG
>JACCDP010486919.1_pt1 | contig 10547 bp, 18 predicted proteins | sample 7445841 | NCBI WGS metagenome assembly JACCDP01 (sample SAMN15323441, study PRJNA562643) | freshwater metagenome | isolation source: river surface water | place: USA:Blue River Watershed | collected 2017-08-17
CGCCGTCTCCAATGAGTTCAAGGCGTAGGGAGGGTGAAAATGTACTTGCCATAATATATCCTTAACAGTTTTGATCCGTGTTAATTTCGCTCCAGTTTGTTCCTAAGCCATCGTCAATATCAGTCCAGTTTGGCACTTGCGCTTCTGGGATTGGGTTTGGCGTCGTTCCAGAAACATTCAAGCTACCCGCAAATGGTACTCCTCCAAAGGTAAATGCGCCATAAGCAGCCACCTCATTAACATTAATAGTAATAATGCCCCATTGTGGTGTCTGGTCGTCATCAATTTTAAACCAACCGAATGGGCATTGCGAATCTGTAATTGATAAAAGCTCAAGCACCGAGCCAACAAATGCGGCTTGTGCAGACTGGGAATCCAGTAAAGAAATCTGTTCAGCTACGTTGCCAACAAACCCAACAATAACGCTTGGAGTATCAGTTATGGTCAGATTTTCGTCTACGCTACCAAAGAACTCAAAGAAGCCTTGTTGCGAGTCGGTTATGGTTAGGCTTTCTGCCGTTGCGCCTACAAAGATTGCCGTGACGTTTTGCAGGTCTGAGACGGTAATGTTTTCGCTGGTATTGCCTAGGAATTGTGCGTTGCCTACGTTGGTGTCGGTTATGGTCAGGTTCTCAAGCACCACTACTGGGAACGACACGTTGCCGTTCTGGGTATCAACCAGGGTCATGGTCTCCGCTACATTACCAACAAAGGCAAACTGGCTGTTCTGAGTATCCGTTAAGGTGATGTTTTCGTCTCTTGCCACATTAAACTGGGCTGTGACGTTTTGGGCGTCTGCTATGGTCAGGTTTTCTGCCGTATTGCCTAGGAACTGCGCTGTAACTGCGTTTGTATCTGTTATGGTTATGTTTTCGGCTTGAGAGGCTAAGAACGCTGCCGTTACGTCTTGGCTATCGGTAATTACTAGGTTTTCAGCCGTGTTGCCAACAGCGGCAAATTGTGCGTTCTGGGCTTCGGTTACTGTAATAGCTTCAGAAACGCTGCCTTCTGCATACCCTAAAGCTGCATATGGAGTTTGGGCAAAGGCATCAAATCCGAGTAGCATTTATGGCTTTAGTCTTTTGGCTTGCTCTTCTTTAAACGCTTCATAAGCAGCCTTTACTTCAGGTGTCCATGCCGCATTGCAAATATCTTTAACTTTTTGTTCTTGACCGCTAATGTCGGAATCAGGAGTTAATACCCAACGATGGAAGGTGCGAGATACAAACTCACCATCTCGTTCAATAGTTGTGCATCTGCGAACCTGAATGTTCCAGTCGTTTACGACTTCAATTTTATCTATCTCAGTTCGTTCAGTTAATGCCATTTTAATTCTCCTGTTAAGTGTCTGACTAAGTTAATATGACTTAGTTAAGCTGCTTGGTAGGTTACTGTAATAATTAAATCTGTTGTATTTGTAAAACTATCTGCGTTATGGTCGGCAGAACCTGTGGTAAGAACATACCTTAAAAATATAATACTTGTTCCAGCATCTTGTACTGGCATTTGTTGGGCTGACCATCTAGCTGAATTTGCAATTGCATCAACATAACCAAATAAACCAGCACCATAATTCGTGTTTCCTGAGATAGATGTAAAAGGTAATCCTGTTATATTAGCAGAACCAGTTGAGCTACCTTTGTTTGTTAATATGATTCGACCGCTTGCATAAACTGTTCTACCTATTTTTGTATACGAACCAGTCCTTACGCTATAAGTTTGCCCAGCAGAGCCGCCACCAAAAGTAAGTGTAGGTGTCCAAGTTCCTTCCTCATAATCATCTAGCGTATTAGCGTCTGTGCTTGCTGATTGAGTTGCTGGAAATGTAATACCTGAACCTGATGTAGAAGGAGTAGCTCCGCCCACGCCCATAGTCGTTGCCACGATTGGAGTTGTTAATGTCGTGCTGGGAACAATCATCCCGCCTTGTACTTGTGTTAATGCCATGTTCTATCTCCTAGGGTAGCGTTGCTACGTATGCTTTTGCTTGTTCGGGGGACATCAGGTTCCCATCGGCATCCTCAAGCTGTGCTTCGTCAGCGTTGATTTGTGCTTTAAATGCTTCGTAATCAGGATTTTGCGGGGCAAAAATAAAACTAATTTGCGGTTGCTGATTAATTGTCATTGCGGCATTTGGGGTTTCGCTAAATCCAGCCATATATAACTTATAAGTTGTCATAGTTCGCACCCATTAAATAAAATTGTTACTCCATTACCACGCACATTTAAAGAACCCGTTGACGGAAAATTGGTTGACGTAGAACCAACTCCCACTAGGCAGTTATTAACAGAGCCGCCAGTGTCAAAAAATATTGAATTACCACCATATCCCGTTCCACCTGTGTAACACACAATACTCGAAAAAGATGCAGTTAAACTAGTTGGCGGCACTCTGGCTGGAACATCAAACGGAACGCTAAAAAAGCAAAATGATGCAGCGTAGCAAGTTGCATTTCCTACGTTAAAAGTTCCTCCTGACTGGTTGGTAAATGTTGGTAAATACCGTCTGCAAAGTTGCAGTTCTGTAGTGTATGGGCGGTATTCAAAACTCGTGGCTGACGAGCCGACCTCAATCTGGACTCCTGTGATGTAGAAGGTTGCTCCGTTTGTGCCGACTACGGATGTTGCTCCTGTGGCTGAACCATAAAGGTTTGCTGACCATGAGCCAGCAGTTCCGCTTAATGTTGTTCCTGTGCCTAAAGAAATGTATATCTGCAATGCACCACCATTTGTTGCACCAACCCAAGTTCCAGCGGTAGGTCCAGCAATAGTTATAGATTTTTGTTCCCAAGTGTTTGCGGCAGAAATTGTGTAGCTAAATGGGTATGAATAATTACCAGCCCAGTTTACTAATGCACCGCCAAATGTTCCTGTTAAAGAACTACGCACCCAAAATGAAAGAGTAACAGTTTTAGCGTTAGCAGTTCCCCAATTTAGGTCGTACCAGTTATAACCTTCAATATTTTGGTTTGCAAAAAAATATTCAGAAGCACCTATGCTATATGCAGATGATGAAGTAAATCCTAAATAATTTGAAAACCCCGCTGGTGGAGTTACAGAACCTTGATTCTGTTGCCAAGTTAATTTACCGCTTACATTTGACGCTAGTTGCCATCTATCTACTGTATATGTATTGGAAGAACCACTAGCACCAGCATTACGCTGGTCAATCACCATCGCACCGTTGATGATGCGGTTCTTGAATCCTTGTGATACCCCCGTAGAGGCTTGTTGAGCTAAAGAAACTGCGTTAGTCATTATTCGGCTCCCTTGGGATACTTATCTTTAATGGCTTGGATTTGTGCTTTCCATGCGTCATAACCCCCGTGATACAGGGTGTCAAATTGGTCTGCAAACGATGGGTACTCAGCGGCACGTTGGGCTTTGTATGCGTTGGCTGCAATGTAGGCTTCTACCGCAGCCTTGTCATAGGCTACTTCGTTACCATCGGCATCGTAAGCTATATCGCCACGAATGGTTACTACGGATGGGTTTAGTTTGTAAATAATATCGTGATTTGTCATGCCGCAATCTCCATAAGAACAATTTGGCAAGTCCAATTATTTAATGCAATGTATGTTGTTCCAGCATTAGACCTCATATAAACTGTATATGTAGTTGAAGAAGTTGTTGAAGGAGAATCCAAATAAGTTAAAGTCATTGTTGAATCTAATGCAGCATTTCTTAATTGACCTAATCCTAGTGATACAACATTTGTGGTATTTCTAAAAATTGAATATTTGCCATTATCACTTGTATAACAACCGTAAGTAGCTACAACATATATTTTGCTAGATGAACTTGTAGGTGTTATTGAAGCCGTTAATCCAGTTGATACATAACTAGCACTTGTTGTTGATGATTCAGTTGCATAAGTAGCACTAACCACTTGCAAAACAGAACCAGTCGGCAGTGTAGCCTTTGGAATTACCTGTGTGCCAGTTAACTTAGAACCAGCCATTGACAAGATATAGTTATCAATCACAGCATTTGCCGTTGCTGGGATCGCATTCAACACACTGCTTACATAAAACGACTCCACGACTACCAAATCGCCTGAGCTTGCGGCAGAAGCCAATACCACCGTTGTACCGTTAGTAGCTGTGTAGTCGGCTGTGCCTAGTAAAGCACCATTACGATAGACGTTGATGTAGCCGACCGTATAGGAGGGTGGGGTGAAGGTTGTCTGTCCAGCAGTTGCGGTGAACTCCGTGACGGTACGATAAGCCGTGGTGGTTACGCCCGATGCTGGGATACCTAAAAAGCGTACTGAGATATTACCCGTTCCTGCTGGGGGAGCAGCGGAGAATGTTAGGGTTGTACCTGATACAGAATAGGTCGATGGGTCTTGCAAGACACCTGATACGGCTACCAAGATCGAGTTGGTATTGGCTGGAGCGACACTTAAAGTAAAGACTGTGCCAGAGCCGTTAGCCGAGAACGTATCGGTGACAAATGCGGCTGTTGTGGGTTGTGCGCCTATGTATGACATTTAGGCTCCTTTGGGATATTTATTTTTTACGGCTTGGCAAGCAGCGATGTATGCATCAATCTGCGCCTGATCGCCCTTGACGATACCGTCTAGGTACTCACGGAAATCGGGGTATTCTGCGGCTCGTTGAAATTTATATAGGTCTGGGTCTTGCCATGCGTTTACTGCGGCTAAATCAATCTCAACTTTGTTGCCGTCTTTATCAAATGCACCAGCACCGTCATCAACAGTAACGACTTGTGGATATAGTGCGTATATAGCTTTATGGTTCATGCCGCAATCTCCATTACTGTAATTGAAGAAGCTCCTCTACCATCGTATAAGGATGTATCTCTATCATTTTGCGTTCTGTTTACAAATGAAGTAGTGCCACCAGAATTAAATAATTGCAGTTTATAAGTAGTAGCAGAACTAGATGCTGGTGAATCTAAAAATGAACCAGCTAACGGAAGCATACAAAAATTATTAAGTGAACTAGCACCACCATTAGTAACTTGTGGTCTGCTACTAGCCGCATCGCCAACAAAAATAGCTGTAGAGTTTCTTACTAATCTTACCATTACACCAGCGTTTGCAGGGTCAGCAGTTGTTAAAAGCTGATACATAACAAGAATTTTGCTACTTGAACTTGTTGGAGTAATTGAAACAGACAATCCAGTAATATCTGTATAGCTAGTTGATGTAGTTGAAAATGTATCAGTTTTTGCAGAACTAACCACTTGCAAAACAGAACCCGCTGGCAGTTTAGCTACACTAGGAACACCGCTTGCCAACGATGCGTTTTGTATTTGACTTACAGCCATTATGGTAGCTCCTTAACAAAATCTTTTGCTTGCTCTGCGGTCATAAGGTTCCCGTCTGCATCTTCTAACTGGGCAGTGCCTTCGTTGATTTCACGCTTAAAGTTGGCGTAGTCGGTGTTTGCGGGATTAAAAGGAATACACAAAACAACGTTACCGTCTTGTTTATTGACAGTTCTAATTTCTCCGTCAAATGGGCTTTCAATTAATTTGTACATTTTTTATAACTCCGCTTGTACTGCTAAAAATGAAGCGTTATTGACTGTATAAACAACGCTTGCTGTACCCTGAGTGCCGCTAACTTCGGTGACGTTGTACCACATCATCATCTGCGGACTTGCTCTGTCAACACTAAAACTATTAAAGTCATCAGTTGCTGCATTGCCTTGACCCCTATAGTACCCAGAACCAGTAACTTGAGAAAATGTTGGGTCAGTCCGCATCGGCACACCCCAGTTTATTACACCGCTAAAATTTGAAGAAGTGTAATAGGTAGCCATGCCAATAGCTTTTGCGCTTCCTGTAGCAATTACTTGATAATACCTCTGACACAACGCCAATTCCGCACCATACGAACCACCAGCCGTTGAGAAAGCCGTTGCCTGTGTGCCTACTTCGAGTTGTACGCCTGTGAGGTAGAACGTGGCTCCGTTTGTTCCTACTATATTAGTTGCTCCTGATACGGTAGCATAAAAACTTGAATTCCAAGCACCCGCAGTAGCAACATAGTCTGAGCCATATCCTAAACTAAAAACAACTCCAATTCCTTGAGTGTTTCCTGTGTTCCATGTTCCTGTTGTATCTCCTGGAATGGTTACACTTGCTTGTGTCCAAGTATTTGCCGCAGAAATCGTGTAAGTAAAAACATATGTCCTATTTGCTGAACCATTGTAAAGACATCCAGAAAAAGTTCCAGTTAGCGAACTGCGAACCCAAAAGGATAAAGTTACAGTTTTTGCATTAGCCGTTCCCCAATTTAAATCGGCAGTATTGTAGCCTTCAATTTGTTGCAACAAATAAAAAGCATCGTTAGAAATAGGAGAATAAGATGATAATGATGTTGCACCTAAATACTTAGTAAATCCTGCTGGGGGTGTTACCGAACCAGCATTTTGTTGAACTGAATATTTAGACGATTGGGTTGCCCCTGATTGCCACCTATCACAAGAAAAATATCCAGTGGTTGTTACTGTGGTTGACGCTCCAGAAGATCTCTGGTCAATGACCATATCGCCGTTAATAATTCTGTTCTTGTACATTACACCCAATTTGCTTTGGTTGTCGCTGTTGAGGGTGCTATACGAGACTGTATTTTGCGAAGGGGTAATTGCCTGAGTCGTGGTGCTGAGATAACGCACATAGACGTTATTTGTTCCAGCACTGGGGGCTGAAGTCATGGTCAGCGTTGTGCCACTGATCGTATACGCATCGTTAGGCTGCTGAACTACGTTGTTGACTGTGACTTGAATGTCATTGACCGAGTTGACTGTGCGGGATAAGGTAAACGCAGTCTGGGAGCCTGTGCCGTTGAAGTAGTCAGTACCAGAGATAAAACTCTGGGTGGTTGGTGTATTTCCTAGATAGCTCATTTAGCCCTCGATTAGGTAATCTCTAAATAAGAAACCACAACGTCTGCTGAACTTGCGGCAGAAGTTACGACTTTAAGTGCGTCAGCGGCTTCTAATACAACTTTTTGCTCCCCGCCTACGATTACTAACGAACCACCAACAGGCACAACGCCGGTCTTAATGAGGTAATAGTCGGTAGCCGAAGACGTAATATAGGCATCGCAAGTAATTGGTGAGGTGGTCGTATTAGCTACAGACAAGCCAATTAACGTAGTCTGGGTGGCAGACGGCGCCGTATATACAGTAGCGGGCGAAGTGCCTACGCTCTTACTAAATGAGTTTTTAAAAGTATTTGCCATTTTTAGTCCTTATCCAAGAGCGATTGCCATCGCAATAGCCGTTCCAGCTTGATCTGCGCCAACAGTACTGTAATCAATTGTGACAGCTGTACTACCATTAAATGTTGCTGGAGCAGCGTTGCCTCCAGTGGTTGTAATTGTTAATGAGCTAGTTGTAGTTCCAGCCGGGGTAGCCCACGCCAAAGTTCCACCGCTAACTACTAGCGCTTGCCCGTTAGTACCAATACCTAATTTGCTAAGAGCAGTTGAGCCGGTTGCATAAAGTAAATCGCCCGCTGTGTACGAAGATTGCCCTGTTCCACCATTTGCAGCAACTAAAGTACCAGCTAAGGTGATTGCGCCTGATGTTGCGCTATTTGGGGTAAAGCCAGTTGTACCAGCAGAAAAAGTAGTTACCGAAACTCCACTAAGCGTTGTCCATTGAGGTGCGGTGCCAGTAGAAGTTAGTACTTGCCCGTTTGTGCCAATACCAAGTTTGCTTAATGCAGTACCAGTAGCGTAGTAAGGTAGATCGCCAGCAGTGTAAGAAGTAAGCCCTGTGCCACCGTACGTTGTTGTAACTGCCGTAGCTTGCCAAGTACCTGATGCTACGTTTCCTAACGGGCTAACATTCCCAGAAGCATCTAAATAAACCGCCTTTTCAGATGGGTAGGTTACAAATACGTCTTTGATGCCTGCTGGAAAACTAACTTTATTGTTGCTATTTGACGAAGATAAAATTGTGGTGCGTTGCAGCACAGCACCCGAAGAAATATAGGTGCCGATACCAACTTCCCAGTTACCGCCAGCCTGATCAGCAATGGTGTAATAAGTTGTATTGTTATTACCAATTACTGCAAAGGATTGAAACCCCGTTACCGCACCTAATAACGAAGCGTCGTTGGTACCAGTAACGGTTGTAGTTTCCCGAACTCGATCATCAATAACGAGTGCCATATCAAACCCCTAATTAGGCAGCGGTTGCAGTATAGGTAACGCTGAGTGTGTCGCCAGAAGTTACAGTCTTAGAACCAGCGGTAAAGTCACCAGCCGAGAACAAAGTACCTGTAGTGCTGTCTTTAGTCGCAGAACCACCGATGTTAATGAAGCAGCCAGCCACAGTACCAGAGCCAGTCATGCTAAATACGACTGGAGTTGAGGTAGTTTTTGCACCGCCAGAGGCTGCGGAAAACGTTGGAGTTGGGCGATTGCCAGAATAAGTCGGAGCGTTTGCACCACCAACTTCATCCCAAGTAGCATGGCTTGCTTGAGTATCACCTAGGGCTGGGGTACCAGCACCTTTTAAACCCATTACAACAGCACCAGCGGCAGAGTTGCCCAATACAGTGTCCATCGTCAGGTTCAAACCAACAGTGGTTACGAGATTGTGGATGTCGTCTTTCCACTTAAGTTGCCCGTCAGAGCCAAAACACTCAACGACGTAGTAGCCAGAAATCGACTGTTCTTCTTTCATGGAACCGCCACGGATCACAGTAGCATCGCACTGGTCAGCCATTTTTACTTTATCTTTAAACATAATTGCTCCTTTAAGCTAATCTAATAACAGCGCTACTTGAAGTAGCTGCTGGGAATGTTACGGTGAAGGTATTTGTAGCTGTTTTATCCGATCCAAAATCTAACACTGCAACCGCTGCACTTGTTGCACTATTGTAAATTAGCGCTGCTCTTGCAGTAAAGGCTGCTGGGTTCCAAATCACTGGGTCGAATGATATGTATGCCACATTATTACTAGATGTGGGTACGATGTTAGTTAGGGTTTTACCCCCTGCGCTGTACCCTGTTCCGCTAATTTCATTGCTAGTTGTGTACGCCAGCGTATTGGGTCCTAAATCAGCGAAAGCAGTATACAAAGCCATCTTATAGACACCGGTCGTAAAGTTCTCAGCGCCATTCAAAAGATTGACTTTAAATACAGTGCATGCGGTTTGACTAATCATTCCTCAACTTGCTCCTGAAAAGCCTCAACTTTTTCTCTGATAGTCTCTAGCGTATTGACAACCTCAGTAGGGTGGTTGTACGCCAAATGCAGCTTAAGATTATCTAAAAGCCGATGTAGTTCTGCTATTTTCTGTTCGTATTCCATTATGGATTCACCTTAATTCGAGCTTGACCATCCCTGTAGGCATCGCCACGCTCAAGTCCTGTACCAAGTCTGTTGAGTTGTTGTAAGGCGTCTTGAAACTGTTTTTCGTAGTAAGTAACCATGTCTTGCTCACCTTTTTGGAACAAGACCGCTTCACGCATAGCACCATACAGCAATACCGGCGAGTAGTTATCGCCAAGCCAAGACGTGCCAGAAGCGTTATCCACAGTGGCTACCGATACAGTAAAGCCAGAACCCGTATTACCAATAGCCGAAGATGGAGCTGATAACACATCGCCCACCACATAAAGCGAGCCAGGATTGCGGATCGTCACAGACGTAACGCCACCACCAGAAACCACAATGTCGGCTGTTGCTCCTGTACCCTGACCACCAGTTAAATTAACACCCAGATACGTACCGGCAGAGTACGAAGTACCGGCAACAATGCCAGACACTGTAGCAATGGTACCCTGCACAATGGTTGGTGGGTAGTAGAAATAGTGCAACTCTACGCTGTAATTAGCGTCTGGGGTTGGTCCAAGGATAAAAGATAACTCGTTACGGCTACTATATTGCGAACCAAACAAAGCGTAGTAACGAGGTAAACCAACATCAGTAGGCTGAGGATATGCCTGACGGATAAAGTTCACGTCTTTATTAAGCAAATACTCATACTCGCCATTGGCTCTAATTACCGCCATTGAAAAGCTAGACAGATAATCGTTAGGGCACGACAGATACTTGTTGTTCTGCGTGGCTGTACCTACAACGTTTTTACGCAAAGACGGCAACTGCACCGTGTTATATATGCGCTCTTCCGCCTGTTTAACAAACGTAGGGATATTTAAGACAAACAGCGCTTCTGTTGTCTCAACGTAATCCTGTATTGTTTGGCTTAATTCGTTGTAGTTCATTCGGGTTTACCCTTACGCCATTGGTCCTCTAGCAATACGTCCTTTAGTAGCAGCGCCATTACCACGAGTTTCAATACCCGATGTCTTTACGCCTTTACCAAGGTTTTTGCTTAGTTTGCCAACAGAAATATCAAGTTCATTAATAACTTTAGCGCCGGATATATCTTTAATTGCGCCAGCAACAGTTACTTTTTTACCGTCCATGGTGTGTGGCTCAGCATACACAGACGCTGGACCAACCTCTTTACCATCACGTTTCATGCTGTACTTAGGCATTATCGACCCCTTCCTGCGCTTTTACGCATCATTCCTTGGTTAGCTACTTTAG
>JACCDP011027358.1_pt1 | contig 10547 bp, 6 predicted proteins | sample 7445841 | NCBI WGS metagenome assembly JACCDP01 (sample SAMN15323441, study PRJNA562643) | freshwater metagenome | isolation source: river surface water | place: USA:Blue River Watershed | collected 2017-08-17
ATATAATATTGAAATAAAATCACAATTAAAATTATTAAAGTAATAGTATTATAATTATTTAGTATAAAAATGAAATAAACAAATTATATAAAAAAATAATTGTTTATCTAAATAATGGATACAAATATTAATATTGAAAATGAATTTATCAAAAAAAAAAATACTTATGAAAAAAATGTAATGAAACAAAAGATACAACAATTTAATAATCAAGTTGAATATAAAACAAAATTATTAAATATAGATAGTCGTTTTAGAAATAAGATACCAAAAAATATTTATTCTTCAAATAATATACCAATACCAAATAATCCAATTAGTACAACTCAAGGGAGTAATATTATAAAAATAGCATATCCAAAACATAATTTTAATATAAATGATTTAATAATTATTCAAAATGTTGTAGGTAAAAGTAAAACATTAACAGAATCATTATATTTTTTTAATAATTTTCAATATTTATTTATTAATTATGTTTCACATGGAATAAATACTAATTATATAAATATAATTGAAAATTATCAAATTAATATTGAAATTTTAAATATAAATATAAATAACACAAATATTTTTTATGGTAATATACCAATTAATGCTGTAACTGGTATATTTAATATTTTTTTACCTTCTATTTTAAATAATAATACTATTATTCCAACTGAAATATTAGCATTTTTAGGTGTACAAGATGTTACTGAATTAGATAATAATTGGTTAATAGTACAATTACCTTATAGTTTTGTAACTAGTGAAAATATTTATTATATACCCAATGAAACGTTTAAAATAAGTTTTTTATCTATTGGTGGAATTCCTTTACCATGGATAAATTCAGATTTCCCTATTGATTATAAAAAATATCAAAGTGCAAAACAAATTATAAATATAGATGATTCAAATATTTATTTTGAATCACCTATAGATGCTTGTAATACTGAATCTTATGGAGGTAATAATGTTCAGATAATGTTAATAACAAAAATAATTGATGGATTTCCTTATGCAAATGATTATAGAATATCATTAAATCAAACATTTAATAATGTAGTAAGATTAGAATTAATTAGTACAGAATTTCCATATATTGATTTTTTAATAAAATCTTCCGGACCTAACACTAATAATAAATTATATTGGAAAAATTATAATGATGGAGATAATATTTATGTTGCTTCAATTCATGAAGGGAATTATGATTTAAATAGTTTAATATTAACTATATCTAATGCTTTAAACAGTGTTCCAACTATAAATTATACAACAGAAAACCCAATATATAATATTTTTACTATTGATTTAAATACATCTACACAAGAAATAACAATTGTCCCATATAAACAAAATGCATTACCAAATTGTTTATCTTGTTCACAAATAAATATTAATAATATAACATATATTCAAATTACTGTTTATCAACAAGATAATATCGTTCAAGTTAATGATACTATAATAATATCAGGTGCAGATAAAATAGGAAGTATTATTGAAGCTAATTTAATTAATAGTACTCATACAATTTATAAAGTAAATATTATTGAACAAACATATACTTTCTTATTGGCACCATTAAATAATATTACTGATTTAGCAGAATTTAGTTTATCTGGAAATGGTGGTCCAAGTATAATTATAAAAACTAAAACCAAAGTAAGTTTTTTATTTAATAAAAGTGATACATTAGGTACAATATTAGGTTTTAAAAATGTTGGGCAACCTAATGCAATAACCCCTTTTTCAACTGTAATTTCAAATTTTAATGATTATATACAATCAACATATTTAAATGTTGTTGGTAATATAGATAAATCAACTGAAATATTAAATTTATCAGGTAATAATTATTATATATTAATGTATTTAAATGATTTTGAATGTATTATTAATAATTTTAATCAACCTAGTGCATTTGCTAAAATATTAATGTCTGGATCACCTGGTGATATTTTATTTAATACTTTTATTAATTATCCATTAGAATTTGATTTTCCATTACCATATTTAAATGAATTATCAATTCGTTATACATATCCAGATGGTACATTGGTTGATTTTAGAAATATTGATCATAGTTTTACATTACGTATTATAGAAAAAACAATGACGCCACATAATACTAATCTTAATTCAAAAGATAGTAGTTTTTATGATACATTTATAGAAAATAAATTAAATTAATTCACATTTATATATTTAATATATTTATCTAAAATAATAGACATATATTCATATTTATCTCTAGCCATCATAATATTAAAAATATTACGATGTGATCTAACATCTTGAATATATAATATATCTTTTATATTATTAAAGTCACTACCTTTAATTTCTGATATTTTTTTAAAAACAAACATATTTTTTGAATACCACCAACATGGTGTAAATAATTCCCCTTTACTTCCAAAAAATCTTTTTAATTCATATGTTTCTTTAATATCTACATCATATCCAAATTTATTAAATATATTAATCCAATATACAAATGGTTGTTCATTAACATGTGAAGGATTTGTATTAAAATCTTGAAAAACTGTTGCAGCACCAAAAAATACACCTTTTGGATTATGAGTTACTAAATATTTAACAAATTGTTCTGCATATTCACTATGTAAATGTTCTGCAACCTCTGTAGATATAACATACTCAGTTTCTGGTATTTCTTGATTTTCTTTTGTAAAATCAGTTATTTTATATTTATTTAAATATTCTTCTTTCCACATAAATGCAGCTTCTGTTGATCCCTCTAAACCATATGCATCTATATCTTCTTGTAATAAACAATCTACTAATTGTCCATGACCACATCCATAATCGGTTATTGATGTTACTTTTGTTTTTAAATATTTTGCAAATTCTATATAACATGGCATATATTGTTTATGTTTATCAAAAAAATCTTTATTATATGTTTTTGATAAATCTTCATTTATTTCATTAGGTACAATCATATATATATATATATATATATTTTATAAAATTTAATACATGTAAAATTAAATATTTATTGTCATTTGAAAATTACATTATAATAAATAATCTAATGTCTTATTTATTCTACTCTGATTTATAACAAATTTCAAAATATTTTCAATTACAACTAACCAATTAATTATTAATTTTTCAACAAACATATCAAAATACTCGGATAAATTATTATTTAATAATATAGATAAATTAGATTGTTCAGGTAATGGAATATGTACAAGTAATATATCAAATAAATTATTTAATATTTCACGAACAGATTCTTCTACAAATTCATTCTTTTCATTTTGATCTTTAAATATTTTAAGTATATTTTTAACAAGTTTCGTGGGTAATTCATAATATAATTCATCATAAATAATTACAATATAATCATCTATTATATCATAATAATCTTCTATTTTATTATTAATATTCTGTGAAAAATATTTTAATAATAAATCTCTTAAAATCATTTCAATATTGTAACATATTATATTTTTAATCATATACAATAATATATTATTGATATAATTTAATATAATATTATAATCATAAAATTTACTTTTCTCAAAATATTCAACACCAATTAATTCAAGCTTTATAAAATATTCTTTTATATTTTTAAAATCTGGTTCATAACTATTATCTAAAATACTTATATCAATATCATTTAATTTTTTAAAATATGAACTTATATCTTTATTACTGGTAATAGTTGTAGATGTTATATTTCTAATATTTATATTAAGTTCTTCTAAAAAACATTTTTTTAATTCATCAAAATAGAATTTTTTTAATTTTATTTCAGTAATTGAATTTTTATTAATACAATTATCATTTAATTTAAATTTATTATTACATATTTCTATAAAATTATGAATATCTAATTTAACAAGAAATCTTAAATATAAATTAATTAATTGTTCTTGATCTTCAATCTTATTTATAACTTTTTTATTTGTTTGATAATTGGTATTATCATTCTTTTTTAATTCATATAAATATAATTTTTTTATTTCAATTAATTTTATTTTTTCTAGTTTATCTAAATATGATTTCTTTAATTTATTAAAATTATTTTTATTATTAATTAATAATTCAAAACATTCTTTAATAAAAAAATATTGTTTTTCTTCACATAATTTCTTTAATAATTCTAAATCTGGTGTTATTGGTAAAAAACTATTATTATTTAATAAATTATCATCATTTAAAAATTGTTTCCAAAATTCATTAAGTGTTAGATTAACATCATAAGATTTTATTATATTACCACTTATTGTATTAATATCATTAGTAATATCTATATAATTTTTATTTATTTTATTTATATTATTAATTACATTACCACTAATGGTATTTAAATAATTATTATTTTGATATACATTTAATTGATCATCTAATTTATTTTGTTTATATTTTATTTTTTCATTATAATTATGTAAATTAATTAATTGATTACTATCATAAATTTTCATTTGTGTAATAATTTTATTAATATAATCATAACTTATATCATCATTTTTTATAAAATTATTAAAAAATATATTTACTTGATAAAAGACGATACCAAATGATTCTTTAATATAATTAATAACATTATAACCAAATTTATTATTTGACATCATAATATTATAAACATCATTATATTGTGCATCAACAAAATTATTTATTGAATCTTTATAATTATTATTAAACATTTTATCAATATGAACATTTAATTCATTTGTAATAATTAAAATTGGATTTTTTGGTAAATTATATTTATAATAATCTACATTTAATTTTCTTAATTCTTCTAATGATTCTGAATGATATAATTTAATTGTTGAATTAATAGGACTATTATAATCATTATCTAATTCATAAGGATTACAACCATGATTCATTAATAATTCAATACAATCAGTATTAATATTTAAACAATATTTTTGTTTTAATAAAGTAGTATTTGAATATTCATTAGGATAAATTAAAAATTTACAACTTTTAATATTATTATTTAAAAAATTATAAATATATAATTTCGTATTAAATGTTTTTAATAAATCATAAAATTTATCTTCATCATAATAAAACTCATAATCATTAATATAAGTATTAATATAGTCAGCATAAGCTATTGTATTAACATCTATTGTTGGTTTATGTGAAATATATTTTATCCTATCATTATTAATTTTATCTATTTTCTCATATAATAACCAAAATGATAAAATATTATTCATTTTATTATTAGTATTATTATTATTATATATATAATAAGAATATAACATAAAATAATCATCATTAAATTCTTTTAAGTTATTATTTATTACTTTATAAGTTGTTCCATCAAATTGTATATATGGTTCACCAATCAATGTTGATATTATTTTTGATATTTTTTCTGCATTATCTATATTTTTATTATAATCATTAGCGAAATTTTTTATATAATAATCTAATATTATAGAAAAATATAAATCATATTCTGTAATATCATTAATTAATTTAATATGATTACTAATTTTTTTTTCTATATCAGAAATAAAATTTTTCAAATTAAATAAATTTTTAATTATATTATAAAATTTCTTGATTTGTTTACCTATATAATTATTATTTGCAGTAGGAAGATCTGCTAGAGGGGGATTATTATAAACCCACCTCCCACCACGTATAGGTACATAAGGTATTGGATGTGGTAATTCTAATGTTAAATCTGTATGTGGGTAATCCTTTCGTTGTTGTGGTGTTTGTAGATTAGTAAATTCATTTATTAATATATTATCTATTTTCTTTTTTATATTTATTAATTTATTATAATTATAATTAATATTCGTTAATGATATTTGTATTTTTTTACAATTATTATAAAAAGGTATACTATAAATTAAAATATAATCAGTACGATTTCCTTTTTCTGTAATATTATCAACAGGTAATGTGTAACACTCTGTCGGACCAGGTATACTATTATAGTTTAGTTGATTATATGGTATAATAGGGATCAATAAATTATTATAATAATTATAAATTGGTGGTAGTGTTAGTGGTAGTATTCCTATAATTGATGGCGTTATATTAGTTGGTAATATATAATCTATTATATCATTATAATTTTTCAAATTATCAGATAATGGTTTTAAAACTATTGGAAATGGATATGGTGTATATGGATTTTTTGTTTTATAACCAACTGTTAATACATCTTTATTTATAAATGGACTGATCATATTTGGTGTAATTTCTTTTTCAATATTTAAAATATTATTAATATAATTATCTTTAAATGTTATTATTAATTCTTCAATAATATTTTTAATATGTTTATCTAAATCATTAACATGTGAATTATTAAATATTATTGAAGAATTAATAATAACCTTAATTTTATCCTTCATTTTTTGCAAATTATTATAAAGTTTATTTAATAAATAAATAATATAATTATGAAGTATTAATAGATCTGTTGACATGAGTATCTCATCAATAAGAACATCTGTACCTGCTTTTATAATATCAATGATATTATCAGATGCTTTATTTACTTCAATATAATTTACTATTGCATTGGCTATAGTACTATAAATAAGTGGTCCCCCGTGATCAGCACCTATAATGACATTCATTACATGATTAATAATATTCATATAATTGGATGAAAATATAATATTTGGAAAGGTACCAATAGGATTATTTAAAGCTGTTATAGCAACAGGGATTGCATTTTGATAACCGACTGTAATATCATTATTAATAACATCCATAGCTGCATGCGCTGCTTTTGTATAAATATCGTGATTACCATTATAAGCACCCGCAATAACATGATCTGCCGCTTTAGCAGCAAAATCAAAAGTTTCAGGAGTGTAGGGGCCACCACCACGATCGGTTGTTTTGACATTATCACGATTAGTTGTAGCATCTACAGTTGTTAAAGCCTTTAAATCACCACTAAGAATATTAATAAAAGCATTACTCATGTCTCTTTGATTATCAATACGAGGCGAAAATAAATTAGCGTTTGTCAAGACAATTCCAGCATTATTTGCGGCATTATAATAATTTATCCCCGTTAACGTATTATTAAGATCATTTATCATGTTATCACATGCATTATAATACTCAATTGGAATGTTTGGTGAAATGATAGATGCAATAACAAAGAGATCTACAATAATACGATAAAGATGGGTAATTGGAGGTGAATGATAATATCCAAATGGGGCAAACGGAAAAGGATTTGGGTTTAAGTTTAAGATTGGTAAATTATCATAAATATAATTAGCAATATTGACTGCAATTTTATGTGGTTCTGCACCTGATATAATACTTGTCATTTTTTTTGTCATTTTTTGTGCGGCATCAAAAACAATTACTACACTACGAGCTGCACGAACTGCGGCATCTCCAGGTAAAGCAAATTTAGTAATTACCATAATGTAATCATTAATGATTTTTTCAACACGCTGTTTATTATCATCAGTTAAACCTCCTAGAAAAAGAACAGTTTTGTCTTGAGCATCCTTTATAATTTTATCAATCGTATCACGAGTATCACCCAGAAAATTATGTGATTTAATATGTGTCATTTCACCACTTTTTAATTTTTCATATATTTCATCAAATTTTTTTCCAAATAATTCTATTTTTTTTTTTTTAATTTCATTATTTTTTTCAAATTTGTCATTAATATTATTTTTAAATATTTTAGCAATAATATCTGCTAATTGTAAATTATATTCCGCATCACAAAATACTTCATTAGTAATAATTAAAAAACATTTATATAATTCTGTAAATTCTGTTATATTATCTTTATAAAACTCCCTTTGAATATCTAATAAATTTTTTTTATTTATATCAAATGGTATTTTAGGTTGAATTAATATATCAGTACTTTCTTTTTGTTCATAAATTTTTATATTACCAGTTAATAAATAATGTAATGGTGTTAATCCATTATTATCTTTATAATTAACATTTACATTACATTCTAATAAATATTTAATTATTGTACTATATTGTTTTTCACATGCTAAATGTAATGGTGTTTGATTATTTTTATTAGGTTGTTCAGGATTAACATCATTATGAACTAAAAATTTAATAAAGTTTAATTTATTAAATTCTGTTTTTTGAACACTTTTATTTAATAAAATAATATGAATTAAATTATTTCCATCATTATCAATCACTATTGTTAATGGTATTTTATGAATTAAACCTGCTTGCATAACATCTTGTGAATTCATCTCATTTGATAAATTTATTATTTCATTATTAATTTTATTATCAATGATATTTACATTTCTATATGCTTTATCCCATTTATTTGCCATTATTATATAATAGATTTTTATAATAAATCATTTTTAATTGTAATTATATTAATTTAAAAATTTAATTACGCGAATATTTATATAATATAATTTTTTATAATATAATATAATATGGACTTTTTAACTTTTATATTATTTTTATTTATTTTTATAATTTTATATTATATTATAAATGAATTAAATAAGATTAGTGTTTTAATTGGTAATAAAATAGATGATGATACTTTTATTAATACTAATAGTTCAAATGATATGAATACACTTATCATTCAAGCAGTTAATAATAAATATAAAGCTGATGTAGAAGCAATTAGAAATCTAGGTAGTATAGCACATGAATTACAAACTAATAATAATGTTACTGTTCCTGGTAATATAAAAACAATAGGCAATATTAGAAGTGATAAAGATATATCAGTTGGTGGAAATAGTACATTAGAAGGTAATGTTCAAATTAATGGTGCTATAATATTACCAAATAATACTAAAATAATATCAGATGCAGATGATCCAGAGGCTGCAGATTATAATGAAGCACATTGGGTTCGTTTTTATGGTTATAATAATAAAAGTTATCGTAGTTTAGTTGTACAAGATATATGGTGTAATGGACAAGGAAGTATTAATGGTGGTGGTGGTGTGATATGTAATTGGATAAAAATAGGTAATTGGACAATTTATCAAAATAAAAATGGTGAATTACGTTTTAGATGTACAAATAAGAATAATAGCAATACATATAATGATTATGGATTTGGAGGGAAAAATTTAACATATCAATTATGTACAACAGTATATCCTATTCCTAGTCAAAATGATGTTATGACATGTAATTCTTAAATCATTGCTATTTAATAAATTATATAAAATTACTTTATATTATAATTATAATATGTTAAAATATGGTTCAATAAATAATAATAAAACTAATTCATCTAGAAAATTAATATTTCAAAAAAATACAACATCAAATTCAAGATTTAATATTATACAATCAGTAAATTCTGATTCAACTAATATAAATTCTTTAATAAATAATAATTTAACTAGAAAATTAATATTTCAAAAAAATATAACAAACTTGTAAAGTAATAAATTACCATATTTAATGATTATATTAAATTTAATATTTTTATTTATATGATAAAAAAAATATATATTTTTTAAATATTTTTAGTTTAAAAAAATTTAAAAAATGAAATTGTCTCTTTTAATTATCAATTTAATTTTTACAAAATGTGCAATCATTACTATTCATTTGTGATTTAACATTATGTAATATTCTATTTTGTTCTTGATCACGTACTCTTTTCTGATAAATATCATGTGCAACTTTTTGAGCTTTAAACGCATTAAAGTTTTCTAAATCATTATTTTCTTGATATATTTCTTGATCATAATCATTATTATCATTGGAAAATGTTAGATCATTATTTAATAAATTTTTATTAATTGTCATAGCATCCCATTGATTCTTTGGATTATTACTACTTAAATAAGTATTCATATTATCTATTTTTGGATTTCCTACAGGTAAACATTTACCTTCTAGTTTACATACATTATTTTCTCTATGGAATGCTTTTAAATTATTTAAAATGTTATTTCCATTTTGTTGTAAAAAATGTCTGTAGTTAGTACCATTATCTAAATCATTGATATTTCTAATATATTGATCAAAAGTTTTAGATCTTACATAACTACTAATAAATCTTCCATCATTCATTAATGGTGGGGAATTATATTTATAATATCTATTATCCATTTATATATATCTAATATTAGATATTATTTTTATAATATAAATTTTTAATATCATTAATTAATTCAGACTTTGTTTTTTTTTTTAAATCATTTTGAATACTTATTTTCAATTCTATTGCAAAATCTTGTAATTCTGGTAATTTATATTTATTTAAATTTTTTATTATATCGTCTGTTAAAGTAAAATGATTATTTGGTTTTTTTATTTCTATTTTTATATTATTATCTGTATCATTTGAAAATATTTCTAGATGATTACTTGATAACGAATCTTCTGTTATAATAGATGTATTATTTACATTTTTTTCTATTTCATGATAATTAATAGTTTCATCATAAATTAATCTATTTATACTTGTTTCATTTGAACTAGGTTTATTTATTGTTTCATTTATTGTTTCTTCATTTACAATAGATTCATTTACAATTGATTCATTTACAATAGATTCATTTACAATAGATTCATTTACAATAGATTCATTA
>JACCDP010462921.1_pt1 | contig 10546 bp, 11 predicted proteins | sample 7445841 | NCBI WGS metagenome assembly JACCDP01 (sample SAMN15323441, study PRJNA562643) | freshwater metagenome | isolation source: river surface water | place: USA:Blue River Watershed | collected 2017-08-17
CCATTGCCCAAAGATCTACTGGTCCTAAATCCATAGGTTCAGCATTCTTGAGCATGTTAACCAAGTGGTAAGAATCTACGTGTGAACTAGCTGCGTAGTTGGTATCCCGTAGAAATATACCATTGTTCAAAACTGGAGTTGCCATGTTTTTTGTTATTAATTAAGGGTTATTTTATTATCGCTTAAAAAAGTTACCACTACGTGGAATTCTTCTTTGAGTTGTTTCTTCTTGTTCTACTACTGGTGAGCTTGTAGACATCTTAGCTTGTTCAGTCTTAAGTTGACGTACAGTTTTCTCAACAGCAGCAGTTTTACCTTGGTCTTTGATCTTAGCTTTATATCCATCTGGATCAGCTAGTAACCAAAGAGCCTCAGCAATCAAATCATGTCTTGGCTCAACATACTGGTATTTCTCCAATAGGTGACCTAGCATGTTTGTCTGCTTACCTGAAATAGAAGGGTAGTTAGGTTGTACAAGTCCAGTGTATAACATACCTTGGATCTTTTTGTCCAACTTAATACCATTAACCTCACCTGCATTTAATGTATTATATACATTCTGCATGTAAGCCTGAGCTGCTTGTTGTTGTTGCTTGCGCATATTCTCTTGCTGAGCAAGTTTCTTAGCAACAACTTGTTCCTGCATCTTGTCCAACTTTGGTTTGAACTTAAGAGCTTTTGACTCTAAGTCACCTCTGTCTTTCCAGCTGTAGATCTCTTCATCAATTTCATCCTCATTACCAAAGTTTGTAGCTCTTAGGTACTCACGTACAATTTGCTCTTGATCTTTAGTATCCTTAGGATCTAACTGACGGTGTTCTTCAACCTCAGATAAGATACGGAACAAACCTTTAAGATCTTCTCCACCATCTGCTACATACTTAGCAGCAACTTGCAATTCTTCTGGAAGAGAGTCAAAGAACTCAACAGGAGTAGTTTGACGGATCTGATTCTCACGATCTGCAATGTTAGCTTCAAGAAGTTCTTCAAAGTCTTTAATAGTATACTCTTCTAAAGGCTTATCATCATCAAAGGGTACAATCTGTCCTTTGTCAATAAGCTTCTTAAATAGTTCACTAGTACCACTCTTATCAAGCTTTGGTCTTCCACCGGTCTTTTTAGATTCACTCTCATCTTCATCAGAATCAGGTTGACCTAAAAACTCTTGATCAAGTTCTTTAAGAACTTCAGCAGCTTTTACTTCTTCAGGTTTATTATCATTTGACTCTGAGCCTTCTTCATCAGTGTCTTTGTCAAGGAAGGAGAGATCAGTAGTTTCCTTTGTAAATACATTAGGTTTCTTTTCTGTCTCTGGGAGCATCACGTTTTCTGCACCCGGTGTACCTAGAATTTCATCTAGGTTCATCTCTACTTGTTCAATAGAGGTTGTTTCTTGGTTGGTTTTTTCTTCAGTAGCCATATAGTTGGTTTTTAGTCTACAGTATCAATATACGCAAAAGTATGAGTTTAAACTTTAAAGATTAGCATTGCAAAATTATTATTCTGCATTATATGGCTAAACCTTATTTCTCTTTATCTTTTTTCTCACCACCTTTGTCATATTTGTTCTTGTTTTCACGTGCAATCTGCAATTGAGTCTGTGCTATTTCACGTTGAGTGTTCAGTTTTTGCTGTTCAATATTCATCTTATCTCTATGTGCCATCTGCTTAGATATCTCTTTCTCTCTATTTAGATTCATTGTTTCAGCATACTGATCACTCTTTTCCATTCTGTCTAGGTAATCCATGTAGTCACTTTGCAAGTTTTGGTTAACGTCCTGCATAGCTCCATAACCAGCTGATCTAATCTGAGCTTCAAGAATTCTAGCTTCTCTATCTTTCTGATTCTCAGTAGCTTCAAACTCAAGCTTCTGACGTTGCTCTTCAGCTCTAGCTTGTAATTGCTGATCTTGTAATTGTTGAGCTTGTTGCATTTCAGCTTGTTTCTCAGCTTTAACCTTAGCTTCAGATTGCTTAAGAATGTGAGATACCTCAGCTATAGACTCAGAACGTAATACATTACCTAGGTCATAGATAGATGCACCAGTTGTGTTATTCTGAATAGCCATTTGCTTAAGCTGTTCTAAAGTAGCTCTGTGATTAGCTTTAGTAGTACAGAATATATTAAGATCTCTTAGCAGTAATTCAGTACCATTTATCTCAAAGTTCTTACGCTCATCATTACTAGTTATGTACTGTAAACGTGTAGATGGTTTTGTAGATTGATAATACTGAGCTAAGTCTGTGCGCATCTGATGCACGCGTGGCATCAAATAGTCACAGTGTTGTATAAAGTAAGTTTCAGTTTGTGCGTATGATGCACTCACTGCTTGTTCAATTCCTGTAGCAGTATTAGTCTGTCCAATCTGCTGACCTAAGCGCTGTGGTGTAATACCAATAGTCTCAAACGCTTGCATCTTGAAATAGTTAGCTAACTGAATACGAGACATTAAACGGTTAGTCTGTTCAAGGTCTAGCTTCTGATAGTGTTGGAATGCAAGTGCGTTTTCTGTATTGGTAATAGAAGTATCCAATGGTAACATCTGGAAGTTCTTCATTGCCACATAAGCCTTAGCTAAGTTGTTCTTTCCCCAGTCTTCTCCTAATGAGTGTCTAGGTAAAGCATTCTGGTCAAGTAAGATTACAGTACCTAGTTCATCTACTAAGATGTCTGCAATCTGGTTGTTCACAATGTTATAACCAATTTGGAAAGGTTTCATTAGATCAACAAGAGCTGTAGATCTTGTATTACGGTCTGTAAATACAGAGCCTTCTACAGGAAGTTTACAACCATACATTGAACTGTCACCTTTAAACTGGAACTTAAGTGGGTTAATCAAGTTCTGATTAATACCTAAGTAAATAGGATTAATACCACCAGGGTTGTTACTTCCCCAGAAGGTTGGACGGTTAGGACCAATCTTAACTCCACCCCACACTTCATTAATCCAGATCCAATCTATGTGCTCACCAAATACTAAGTTATCCTTAGTCTTGTTTTTAAGAATGCTTGTATTATATACCGGTTTATCTACAACTACATATGTTTCATCAACTATGTCTTGAGATACATTACCATTATCTGATATACGAGTTAAGTGACCAACTCTACGTTGTGACTTCCAGTAAACTGTAGTAACACGTAACATATTACTCATACCTAAATCAAAGTAGTCTTCACTACTCATCATAATCCAGTTTACTATATCACCTCCATAGTAAGCATTATCCCACATAGATGTGAACTGACGGTATGCTAATGAAGGAGCTTTAGTATTCCATTCATGTGATTTAGTTGCATCATAATAAGATCCATCATTCTGATAACCTTGAATAGGATAACCAGCAGAACGTACAGGATAAATAAGCTCAAGAGCTTTCATTTGATCCTCTGTCATTAACCAGCCATACTTGTCAATTACATCAGATACAGTCATCATATCAAACTTACCTACCCATTGGGCTTGTGATATATAACGGGTATCAGGTGACTTTTGATAGAATGTAAGAACAGGATTCCATAATTCTACATCATAGTCATCTTCAAGCATCTTGAAATGCCAGAACTCACGGTCAGTAATAAGCATATCACGGAAACCTCTCTCCTCAAGCTCATCCATTCTAAAACGCTCAACATCAACTCTATGCTGATGCTCAGCCCACTGCTCTACCATACTGCGGTAGTCTTTATTAAAAAACTCTTGTATCTCAGGTAAAGTTTTAAGATTATCGGGAGCCATCTTTTGCTTATACTCTTCTGAGTTAGGATCTAACTGAGATAAAGCCATTGCCATCTTTTGCTCAGCTTCAAATAAAAGAACTTCTTCTACTTGTTGTCTCTTAAGCTCAAGCATTTCATTATATGAATACTCATCAACTCCTGTATAACTTACACGTGTATTACGCTTAGCAAATTCTGCTACAAGAGTATTAATTACATTAGGGATAATAGGATAGAACTTTAGTTCTAGTGCAGATGCATCCTCTTTAGTTAAAACATCAATAAGATCAGCATACTCATTATCATCTTCTACAATATAGTCAGTCTTATCTATAATACCTTTAGCAAGCTTATAGTTTTTCATTAACCTGCGTGCATTTCTACGCACTTGTTTAAGACCTTCCCATTCTAACCAGTCAAGGTTCCAAGCTGCCCACTCTTGATCTTTTTTCTTTTTTGGCAAAAATTGAATAGGCTGATTGAGAGTACCCATGCGGTTGTACTCACCCTTAGCCCCATTCTTTAATTGCATTGCATTATATACCTGCATATTATCTGAAGTTTTTAAATGGTGATCGTGGTGTTTTCATACCACTAAAGCCAGAACCACTTCCACCAATGTGACGGAAAGGGCTCGTATTTAATTTACTGAATTTATTGGAGTTATCCAAGTTTTTTGCTGCTCCTGTTTCTTCATAACGTTTTTTATAGCCTCTATTTGCCTGTTGAACTTTAGCAAAAGCCACTAAAGCAGCAAATGATACAAGTCTATCCACGTTAACTCCCTCTCTGTAAGCCATCATTTCTTTGAGTAACATGATGTCAGGAACACGTTCTATACCATAGGTTGTCTTAACTACTTTACCCTCTTCTGTTACCTCTTGATGTAACTCTTCTTTAAGGAACTCAATAGCATAGCTTACCATATGACTTTTAAATAAAGTACCTGTGTTACGCCATCCATACTCCTGAAATACATTAGCATTAGCTCCTATATCTTTTAGGAATAAGATCTGTGATCTAGGTACCAAGTATTTCTGTTTCTTTCTGTATATCATGTAGTTAATAAACTGGCTAATGTTATTTTCCACAATGGTCCATGCATTATACCACTCTATTATAAGTTCTAGTCTCTCATGTGTTTTGTTAATGTCATCAAAACGTCCACACCAAGCAGCTACTAATTTATCCTGTTCTATGAAAGTTTCTACTTTTTCACCATCATTTTTAGTAACTTCAACTGGTGTTTTATAAACATAAATAGAACACAATGATTCTGAGGTAGTTGTCTTACCTTCACCCACGGGGTCAATACTTGCATAGTACATCCCAAACTCAGGATTCTTAACAGGTCTTTCCCATACAACTAGACAACCGGTTTTATCTTCTGTATTCTTAGTTATTGGAAACTCTGATATAGGTAACTTATTAGTTATAGATACAGCAGGTTGACCATCAGTTGCTCTATAGATATCAAGATGCTCATACGCATACATCTTATCTTCAATTCTTCTAAGCTGTGCTGTAACCAAGTGCTGTGGGAAAATAGATACAGTTCTATAATCAAAAGCCTCTTTAATATTTCTAGGGTGCTGAGATATACGTAATTGATACTCCTGAGGATCAAGATCTTTTTTCCAAGATGCAAACTGTTCATCTAGAGCTTTAAGAGCTTCTTCTACTTTAGAGTTACCAAACTGATCTATATAAGGTGGCATTGACCACTGCTCAGGAATAAATAATCCTGTTGTACCTACAACACCTGTTTCATCTATAAGATTAGATGTTACACCGTAGATATCATTAGCATCAGGTCTAGTGATCATCTTCTTAAGTGGTTCACACTGAGACAAGTCCCCCACTGATCCAGCAGCAATAAACATCCCTGTAGTCATAAACCCAGACTTCATTGCAGGACGGATATATTCAAAGGTTGTATCCATCTTAGGAGCAATACCAGCTTCCTCATGGAAGAAGTACTTACACGGTCCCCCTACTCCATTAGTAGGATCTTTCTCAAAAGACATCCCCTGCATTACACCTTTAAGTCCTATCTCAGACTTACGTTTACTTAAACTATCTACAGTTTCAATCTTCTGCTGCCACATCATAACCTTGTTAGGATTCATAGGGCGGTACCATGCGGTATGCTTATTTAAGAAAGCCTCATACTCATTTAAGAATTTCCAGGTACCTTTCTCATTAATATAGTCTTTAAGACTAGCACCCATCTTAAGAGTAATCCCTTCTTCAAACCATATCTGATTAATTAGTTTACCGGCATGAAAGTAACTAGATGCAATCTGACGTTTCTTTAATATAGCAGAGTGCTTATAGTTTAGTTCTGCTAAAGACTCATAGAGAGCCATATGATATTGAGCATCTCTGACATCAGCAAATCCAAACCTTTGTGTCTCCTTGTTAAAGATAGGTAAGAAGTTTAGCCACATATAATAGTCGCGTGGTATATACCATGTATTACCATTGCTTTTATATATAGCACCAACTCTACACTTGTTTTTCTGATCATTCCAATAGATTATAAAATCCTTGGTTCCTTGTGGTGCTTTACAGTAAAACCCCTGCTGATTGAATAGTCTAGCTTGCTCATTAAACATTAAGCTTGCTTCATCAAATGCATATTCACCTGGTTCTTTAAAAATACTAAACACAAAGTCTTTAAACTCATCACGTGAATTAAAAGACGTAGTTGTCCACTCTCCGTTCTCCCAAGTAGGTATTACTATATCAGTACTCATTAAGAAGTTTTAATATTTCACTAAGTGCCTCATGACGGTGGTTATCATAAAGAACTACTTTATTAACCCAGTAAGATTTCTCTAACTTAGGTACCTCATGTATAGCGGACTCATTCTTAAACTTTAAATCTATTTGGTGAGGATCACCAGTAAAGATCATAATGGAATCCTTACCTAAACGTCCTACACACATCTGCAGTTGGGCTTTAGTAAGATTCTGAAATTCATCCACTATGCACACACAGTTATCAAAGGTTCTACCTCTAAAGTGTGTAAGAGATACAAGCTCTATAGCTTCCTGCTCTTCAAGTTTATTTAAGATATCCGGTTTATCATAAACCTTTCTCATATTAGACTTAATAGGTACAAGCCAAGGTTCCATCTTTTCTTTTTCAGAACCTGGTAAAAAACCATTGTCTTCAGTAGATATAGTAGGTCTTGTTATAACAATCTTGTTTACTCTTCTCTTAAAGTACATATCAAGGGCCACCTGTACAGCAAGTAAAGTTTTACCAGAACCAGCATTACCTAATAAGAAATTGTAAGGAGCATTGAGAATTAACTCTTTTGCTTTCTTTTGCTCTTCAGATAGGGTAATAGAAAACTTAATATCTCCTTTTGGAGCAGTCTTCTCAATGTTTTGCTTTGCCATTTTCTATAAGTTTTATTAGTGAGTCAATGTCTTTAGCCTTACTAGGTAAAGAATAACTGTTCATAAAGGTACTTAAATTATTTCTAGGTATAGCCATCCATTCTTCTGTTTCACAAGAATAGTAGATAAAAAAGTCTGATAAGTTACATTTGGTCATATGCAAGCCCGGCTCCTCCTCTAGCCCTACCTTGTTGTTCTTCTTGAAGATCTTTGTATGCGCCTTTGTAGGCTTCTCTGATTTGCTGGAATTTTGCTGCCGTGTTAACAAGCGCTGTGATGTTACCGTCTCTTCCATCTGTTATACTTGTTGTTTCCATATACCTAGCAAGTCTATCAAGCATTTGTTTAATACCATTATAAGCTCTGGAGGTTGGTGTTTCATAAAGCTTTCTGCACATGTTTAAAGCACCTGGGATACCATCATCCTCGGGACTAAACTCTGCACTTATCTCTGCTAATATAATCTCTTCTTTGTCATCTTCAGCAAGATTGAAAAAAGGATTTAGATCAGGACTTGGACAAGTCATGTAAAATAAATACTGATATATCTTAAGGTAATCCTCAGGATAATCATCCATAATCTTTTTAAGTGTAGTAATAGTATAACAGTGTTCTGTTGGAATTATTACACCATCCTGTATATCAAATAGTCTGACTATCATTCTTTACTTCTTTTATTTCATAATAATAACTGCTAGAATCTTCTGACACCCATTTATCTGATTGAGCTTCTACTGATTCTATATGTTCATCAACTTTAAATGTAGATGGCTCCATAGGAAAAGGTTTAGTTATCCAGTTAGAATCTTTCCAGTATATTCTGTTGTTAGGTTGGCATAATAGATATCCATCATCAGCTATTAATATATGTCCACATTTATAATCTGATGGTTCATCTGAATATGAGTTTCTATACCAGTCTACAGTCATAAGATATGTTGCCCATACTTTAGAACCATCTTTAAGAACTACTTGACAACGCTTTTCATACAGATAGTCATAAGTTGTAACTGTGACATTCTCAGAGAAACAATCCCATAACTGTTTAAAGTGAAACGGTATATCTTCTTTGGGAACCTGCATAAATATTTCCGATATAGGCACCCGTGATCTTAGCATACCATAATCTGTCATTACATGAAATGTAAGTATCTTACCAGCTATAGACTGTATAGCAAATGCATACGCTTTATGATATGTATCTTTATCAGCTTCATTCTTTGTAAAATGTGAAGCTCTTACATAGCATTTAAACAGATCTATATTCTCATTATATACTGGCATTTTCTTTCAAGTAATTTATAACGTTTATCACTTCACTTTTTAGATATGGTACTTCATACTCAACTATCTTATTCACTACAGGCTCTCCAAACTCATCATATAGTACAACACGGTTATCATAAGCGTCTTTACCAGCTTCTTCAAATACTATATGTTCTATAATCATCTTACCCGGTCTTAACTTTGGGTTGTGCTTAAGAATCATATACATATAGAAGCTTAACTGTAACGCGTAATGATTGAGATTACAATCATCCAGATGATTGACTGGATTAAGCATTTTATCACTAATTCCTTCCCAGTTAACATAGGACTCGGTTTTAATCTCTTTATTTGTCTTGTAGTCATAAATGTTCACTAGACCCTTTATAACCTCAACCCTGTCTGCTTGTCCACATAGGCCTGCACTCTTAAGATACACCATATGTTCTGGATATATACCTTCTTGTAACTTTTGGTCTGGTGCTTTTTTAATTCCCTCAACTTCTATAGGTTTAAAGATTTGCACAGAACAACCATCTTTTTCTATAGTATCACAAGATGTAAAAGCAGCTTCTCTCTGAGCATGATACCATGTACCTAGATTAACAGCTTTCTGAGATTCATTCTTCCACGCTTCTTTCACATCTTCAGCTTTCATCCCATACCATTTACTCTTCTTGTTCTTAATAGATTTTTCAGCTACAAGATCGGGATCAAATGGTTTTTTGAACTTAGATATAACACCTGTTACACTGGTCCATGTGATATTCTCACTAGGATCTACACTCGTATAACTATGTGTTTCTGGTTTAAATACTATCGCCATAGTTTTCTAGTTTTGCATTTAAGTCATCTTCTTCTTCCTCAGTCATTACAGCATGCCATCTACCATGAGGACAAGCTGATGATAAACTTCTAGTCTTGTATTTAAGTGAGCAACCACATTCACTACAACAGGGTTGTGTACCAGGTACTTCACACTTGTTACCTTTAAGATCTATTAAAGGACATGTCACACATATCTCATTTCTCCAATAAGCTATGCGTTCTATCTTTCTACGTGTAAAGTAGTAGTTAAATACACCTTCTAGGATTAGCCATTTATCCTTCCAGATTTTCTTTATTCTTCTGAGCATTGACTCTATTTACTTTTAATGTTATACCTTTTCTGTTTTCTTGAACAATCATGTCTTTAAGTTTAGCAAGTTTATCATGATTCTCTTTTACACTGTCATACTTAGCAAAAGATTTAAACTCTTTAGGGTTTAAACCTTTAAGATATAAATGACTCTTAGCAAGAAGACTATTAAGCTTTCTCTCGTTAACTTTAAAGTTACCAAGTCCTTTCAGAGCATAGTTAAAATGCTCTTTGTTACTTATAAGCTTTCTAAGATTCTCCCAGTAAAAGACAATTATATCTTCTACAAGCGTTGGATCATCATGCTTCTTGCTGAACTCTTTCAGTAACTCGGTTGCTTTCTTGGGTCTCAACTCTTACAAATTTATAGTCTAGTAATATATTACCTTGTATCTGAATATTCAGATCCGGATTTAGCTGTATTGTCTTACGGTTTCTACCATTCTTCTTTAATAGATTCTTCTTCTCAGCTTTGGTAATAGCATTTCTAACAGACTGAGGGCTACTAAAAATGTTGTTTCTTGTAGCGTTTTCACAGAACTCTGTAAGCTCTGTCTCACCTGATAATGCTAGAAAAGTAACACAACTAAGATCTAAATCTGATACATTCAAACCCTTTAGATGGCAATGCACAGCTAGCTGAAACTTAACTATGCTCCATAGATCCATCTTTACAGTCTTACGTACCTGATTTACTATAGCCATTATTCTTCAGTATTAGGTTCTTCTGATGGTTGTGGTGGTGTTGCTAGCATCTGACCTACTTTAACTTGTGCAAAGATTGCACGTGCGCGTTGGTCTTCTACATCTGCAACAAGAGTTTCATATTCTAGTTGTATTTTAAGAAACTCTATTTGTTCTTTGTAGAACTGGGTGAGCTTAGCTTTTCTTTCAGCCATCTCTTCCTTACTCATTTCTTTTTGTTGGTTTTCCATGATGTAACTTATTTAGGTTTAAACAAATATATAATAAAAAGTTTAAACTCCAAATGTTTAGATAAAAAAATACCC
>JACCDP010234114.1_pt1 | contig 10542 bp, 12 predicted proteins | sample 7445841 | NCBI WGS metagenome assembly JACCDP01 (sample SAMN15323441, study PRJNA562643) | freshwater metagenome | isolation source: river surface water | place: USA:Blue River Watershed | collected 2017-08-17
AATCCATGTAGTATTCCTTTAGAATAATTATCCTGCAGTGTTTGAGGGGTAATTTGGGTTGTTTTTGCACTATTATTTAGTGTATAAACAGTTTGTGTTGAAAGCGAACTAGCAGATGATGAAGAACCTGATACTATTTGGTATGTTCCTTTTTTAAGCAATCCAGCTTCTTGCTGAGAAAATATATCTATATTATATGGAGAATAATTTACTTTAATTGATTCTAATACTTCACCAAATGAAATTATTTGGGTAGTACAATCATACCCCCCATCAGAACGGGTTTTCCAATTATAATTTTTAACATAACCTAAAACAGCTTCATAGTTACCTTTGTTTTCTTTAGATAAATCAAATAATTCTTTATTAACTTGTTGAAAGTCAATATTACCTTTATTTAATATATCATAGAAAAAAGGTTGTTGTTTACTGTATACCCACCCCCATTCTACTAATACTGTATATCCAGGGCGCATGAATAGCAATTCAAGATCTTCTAGTTGTTTAATATCCCAACAAGAAAAATTAATTGTAGCTTCAATCAATGAACCATAAGCAGCTTTAGTTACCGTTGATAGGTTTGTAATACCAGGCATTGGTCTAATACCTCTTAGATATTTTTCTCCTAAAGCACTAGTATTACTATATGCACTATCAAATGAAGATCCTACTCCTGATCTTTGATTAAATTTATCAGTTGTAGTTGTAACTCCATCTACGGAAAAAGTAGTTGTTGATGTTTTATTTAAAGTACCTCCTAATAAAACGTATTGTTTTGCTAATGAATTATCATAATTGCCTTCTTTATTAACAACATTAACACCAGAAGTCATTCTTACCCAAGCATTTCTTGTAGTAAGTTGATTAACTAATTCATTACGAAGTGGTCCTTTCCCCTCTAAAAGATCTTGTCTTCTTTTTAATTCTTCTTGTACAAAATCAGGAAAAGTTTGTTTAAATATAGACATAACATTTATCTAGCTTGATTAAATTGATTATATAATCTTATAACGTCGTTTACATTTGTTGGTATTCTTAGTTGAGTACCAGGAATGGGGTATAATGCTCCGTTAGTAGCATTGTTGTTTGCTACAGAAATTATCCACCATAAAGTAGAATCACCATAGTAGGAATAAGCTAAATTATCAAGTCTATCTCCTACATTAGTTATAACATACACATCTGTCTCTGACAAAGGAACATTTGGGTAATATCTTCCTTTGTAGTAAGGACGATTTGTAAATTCAGTTTTTAATATGACTCCTTTTTCGTAGCGATTCATTTTTTTAAAATTTATTAACCTCCTGGGAATAGGCCATCAATATCACCAGCTGTTACTGTTCTACTTGTAGCAGCAGCTTGGGTAGGTGCTAACTGTGATAGCACAGCAGTTGTTGGTGTTGCTTTAGGTATTTGTTGGCTTCCTGTTATATATTGAGGTTTATCGTTTATATTTTGTGCTATATGAGAAGTTAAATGATTTTTTTCAGCAATTTTATTAATACTTTTAGTTTGATAACCAATAGGAGTAAATGTCATACTTACTTCTACAACATGAGGTAAAATCAATAAGTTATCTCCTATAGATATTTCCCAAGGTGAATCATTAGGTACAGTATACGATAAATTATTTATAATACCTGCTTGTCCGTCTATCCAATTACCAACAGTCATTCTTACTAATGGACCTCTCATTAAATTATCTTTATAATCAGGCATTAAGTTGCCCATTAAATAATTTAATTTTTGATACATTGGTTTCATTTCAGCTTCTGATAAAGCAGCTACTTTAAAACCAATTTGAATTTTTCTAGTAAATCCATTATATATGTAAAATTCTTCTCCTCTTCCCACATACTTAATTGGATTCCAAGAAGCATCAGTAGAATCAGATAATTGAGTTAAATATGCTCTAAATATCATCCAAACTGCTGTTTCTGGATTATCAGTGTCTACAGATTGGATTCTAAATTTTACCAGATCATTAATGTTAAATGATCTTTCACCTGCTATCATTTGTTGATCTGATATTGTTCCAGCATTAGCTGTAAAGAGAGGGGTAAGATTAATTTCGTCGTATCTTCCACTGCCAACTCGTTTTTCACGATTTAATGTTCTCCAGGTACCTTTTATAGTAAGAGGAGCATTAATTCCATTTTTATAAGTTACACTATTATCTGAATAATTTTTAATTTCTCCATTGTATACATCCAGAAAACCAGATGGTCCTAAATTTGTAATTTTAAAAGGAGTATATTTAAATATAGAAGAATTATTTATTCTTTTATCGTTTTGGATTTTTAATTGATTGTATTTAGAAGCAGCATTACTACCTGGGGTATATTTGACAGGTGGTATGGGGGGTGTAATGGAATTTCCATTATTAGAAATGTTATTTATTACTGATCTCTGGAGAGGGAGAAAATAATCATTTGATACTCCTAAAACATTAATATAGTTAACTACATCTTTTGTCTGTGTAGGATGCCTACTTATAAGTCCTAAAGAAACATTATCTTGAGGTGTAGAATATACATATCTTCTTATGAATGTCTTTCCAATACCATATACAGATCCAGGGCCTGCTGTGTACTCATCTATTACTTGTTGTTGAGGCTTAATAAAAGTCGATATAAATGGTAGACGAGATAAAAAGTTTTGAATTGCGTTTAAAGGAGTATTAGCTAATGGACTTTGTTTAGGTAACAGTTCAATAGCTTTTTGAACTAGTCTATTTGTGCTAGAACCAGGCAATCCAGCATTAATAAATTTAGTATTTTGGTTATTTGCTTGTGCAATTGCTAAATACTTAGTATTATCATCTTGTACAGGTAATAAACCATGTCTATTAAGATGAACACCAAATGCGTTAACTGGTACTTGTGCTAATGTATTAATTCCTAAATTATAGATACGAGTTGGTCCAATACCAAACTTGTCATTTACGGTATTAGCAACATTACTTAGGAATCCTAAAATACCACTTCCACCACTAGGTAATTTTCTAGTTTCTAATTTAGGATTTGATAATTGTAATCCTACTTGTCTTGCTATAAAAAGAGGACCTTGTGGAAAGTCAGTAAGAAATTTCCCAATACGAAAAGTATCAACAATTGAAGCATTAGTGGCACCTACTACACCTCCTCTAACTAAACCATCGTCGAATTTAGTCATTCTAAAACGGTTAAAACCCGTATCAACAGTGTTTATATCAACTTGTTGATATGGTTGGCCACTATTACCTCCTCCTGGTTGGTCTTTTCCGTACTTAAGTGATTTTAAGTCGGTTTTTAAGTCAAGTAGGGGCATAATATATTAATAACGTCCTTCAGTAGGTCCTAAATCTCTATAAGTGCGACCTCTTTTGGATTTATATACTTGAGATACAACACCTGCATTTTGCAAATTAGGAGCGTTTGGATCTAATTCGTCTAATGTAGAAGGTAATGGTTTGTTTGGTAAATTACCTTTAATCAAACGCCAATTTACATCAGGATTTCCATCAACTGAATATAATTGATGTAATGAATCTGGTGGAATAGGGTTAACACCGAATTGTTGTGGTTTGTTGCCACCCAATCCTAAGATGCTACTTTTTAATTTGTCTAATAATCCCATGGTTTTATTGTTTAATATAAATATTTAATTGTTATGCTGATTTATATGTATTTTGTACTCCCTTAGTAGTTACATTTGATATAAATGCATTTTCGCCTTGTATAAATGCTTGTGCTGGGCGTGTCATTAATGTTTGTTTTAGGTCTTTTATTGCTTCAACTACATCACTTCCACCCATACTTAAAGCACCTTTAGGAAATGACATTACATCATCACCTTTAAATAAATTAGTACCGGCTATTACTGTATCATTGTTATTTAATGCTACTGCTCCTGTAGGTGTAATTAATGTACGAGCACCATATCCCACCATATCATCTGCAAAAAGACCTGAAGCTAGGCCTACTACTCCTCCTATAGCTGCTCCTAAAGGACCAGCTCCATATATAGCACCAGTTGCTGCTCCAGTTCCTGCACCTATAAGAGCTTTTACTATAGTGCTTCCTAATAAAGCCTGTATTTTGGATATAACCCAAGTTAATAAACCAGCAATATCAGAAATTATTTCTAGTAGTTTTCCAAAAGGACCTGCTACTAAATTACCAATTAAATCTTGTAATTTTTCTATAGCAACATTAAATTTAGATTGGGCATCTTGTCTTTGTTGAGCCTGTTTAGCTTCCTCTTCAGTTATTTGTGCTAATGATTTTCCACTTTCAATAGCTAATTTTTGTTTTTGTAATTGATCAGCAAGTTGATCTGCACTTAATCCTAAAGCTTCAGCAAATGATTTTTGAGCTATAACATTCATGCCTTGAAACTTCTCAAGTGTCATTCCTTGATTACTAAGTTCCTTAGCTAATTCTACTTGATCTCCCATCAAGGCAGCAGCTCTTGCTCTTTCAAGATTAAGTTGTTGACCTGTAATTAATTCAGCTTTTAATTCATTCTCAATTGATGTTTCAAAATTTAAAAGCGATTCACCTTGATTTTTAACTTGTTCTAATGAAGTACCTAATGCTTTAGCTTGTACTACAGCTTTAACTATTTGTTCTGGATTGTTTTGTAGTGTGGCTGCTAATTGGCCTGATACTTTGGCTGCTTCTGCTATTGCTGCTTTAAAAGGTACTCCTACTTTTAAACTATTTCTTGTAGCAACAAAAGCACCAACCATAGCATCATTAACTGCCTTAGAAGATTTTCCTGTTAATACTGATAATTTATAAATTCCAGCTGCTTCATCTCCTGTTAAACCAAATTGTTTGGTTAACATTATTTGTGTTTCAAGAGCATCTGCTGAGTATTCTGCTACGTATCCAGTTGCTGTGGCAATTTCATTCATTGCCTCGGCAGCATTCTTAAGAGTAAAGTTTATATTTGCTGATCCTTGAGCAGCAAGGGTAAGATTTTTAGTTACCCTATCAGCATTATCAGCACCGTATCCTATATTTTTACCTATATCAGTTGATACTTTACTAAAACGAAAAGCAGAATCTATTAATATTTTAAATAAACCTGCTAAAGTAAAAGTTTCTTTTAATTGTTTTGTATTAAATTTTTCTTGAAGTGTATTAAGAGAATCAAGTAGTCCTTTTTTAGTTGATGTCTTTTTTTCTGTTTCTTTAGCTAACAATAGCTGGTCTTGTAATAATTTTTTCTGGAGTTCGTAGTTTTCTGTTAAATCTGCTTCTAAGCGTGATCTTTCTATGCTATCTTCTAATCCATTTTTTTCAAGCATATTTAGATTTCGCAAAGCAGCAAGCCTTTGAATATCAAGTTTTTCAATTTGTTTTTTAATATCCTTAGATTTGCTTTCTCCTGATAGGATACCCATAGTATTTTTAAGAACAGCGTCTGAATTTTTAGCCATTCCTTTAATACTTTTTTCTAAATTAGAAGCGTATACTTCTGATATAGTTTTTGTAGAATCTTCAATATTAGAAAATGCTTCTTCAATTTTACTTTGAAGAAGAACGCCAATGCTAGTAAGAGAATCTTCAATAACAGAAAGTTCCTTATTTACCTGTTTTAACTGATTAGGATCAGGAACCGGGTCAAAAAATCGTTTAGGTGTAAAGTCAAGATTCATGCATATAAATATTAAAGGTGCCTATTTTTTAGGCACCTTCGCTGTATATGTTGGTGTTACGTTTGGTCGGGCTACTTCCTTATTTGATTTATTTTTAAGCATATTTTGTTGTTTTTCTGCTTCTTCACGTTGCTTATCGTAATATTCTTTTAAAGTTTCAAACGTAAAGCGACGCAACCAAATAGGCATATTATAAACGGTTTCCCAATCATAACCACCCTGTCCATTAAATATAATTTCGTGTATTTGTCTAAACAGTGTTAATCTATATTCCGGCATCAGGCCAAAAAAAGTTAAGAGATACTGGTATAGCTATACCCTCCCCTGTATAGTTTTCATCATCTGGTTTGAATGTTAAATCAATATCAGGTTGTGATTTATTATAGTATTCACGTAATGCTCTAGCATCAGGCGCTAATAACATAGTATCAACAAAGTCACGAACTGATTTTACATCACGATTATTATTAACTGAGGTGATAATATGTTTTAAACGAGTTGTTACATCAAAGGATCCATTTGGGTTAACTTTTTGCAAACCTTTAATTTCAGCTTCAATCTTCTTTTCATCACCATGGGTTAATAATTTAAAAGTAACTATGTTGCCTGATTTAGGAAGGGTAAATGTAAATTCATTTACACCAGCTGTGAATAAAGATTCATCTAGCGGTTTTTCATCTAATTGAGATAGATCAATTGTAGCTTCTACCTCTTGTCCTCTACTATTTACATACTTAAAAGTATAATCTTTACCATAACCTAACACACGGGCAGCAACTAATACTGCATTTTTGTCACCAATTAGCAAATCATCATAGTTGATTGGTGTTATAATAAGCGCTTGAAGCAATTTATCAATAACTGTACCCTGGCGGATATAGTTAGCATTGGTAAGAATGTCTTCTTCCTTTGCAGTCATATACTTCATTTCTATTTGACCTTTGGACAGTGGTGATTCTTTAGGATACAATAAACCTTTAGAAGGCAACGAAACTGTTTCTGTTGGGATTTTTAATTCAGCCATAAACTTTTATTTGTTATATATATAAATATACGAAAAAGAAAGACGTCTGCAAAGCAGACGTCCTTAAGAAAAGAAATATGAAGGAGGAATTAGAAGTTCAATACGCAGTAATCCATAGCGATTGTTACTGATAAGTTGATTGCGGCTTCGTTAGCCCAATCGTATTCACCAAAAGATGCTGTTTTGCAATAAGCACCTTTGATAATCCACTCACCAACAACATCACCTACAGGACCTAAAATATCTAATGTTAAATCTTTCTTGTAGAAATCAGAATAACCATCGCGGCCAGTTACTGATTCGTGTGCTAAACGAGCCCATTCCATTACCGCTTGTGCGCCAGATGGAGTTACAGGATCGTATAAACTTAAAGTCATGTCGTTCCATCTAACTTTACCTTTAACTTTACGGTAAACGTTGATGTGATCTAAAATAATTTCACCAGCTTCAAATCCAGGAGCAGTGGCGCTTTTAATCAAGTATGAAGGAATACCATCAATGTACATGATAAAGCGGTTCTGAACTTTAGGTTCAAATGCTGTGAACATTATTTCATTAGCGTCTAATACAGGCATTTTATATAATGTTTAAATTGCTATTAATAAATATTAGCAACTACATCCCCTTATGCAGGGAATGTAGCGCCAGTTGGTAATACGTTGAAATTCAAGATAATGAATTCAGCAGTTTTAGTTGGTTGGATATAAATCTGACCTACTAACTGATTTCTATCGATTACATCAGGAGTATTGTTTGTATCATCCATTACTACTTTGTAAGCATATAAACCTTGACGTTGTACTACTGATTCAAGATATGGATTAACTTGGCTTAAGAAACGGTTGCGAGTAACGTTTGTATTTTGTTCGAATACTAAGTTGTTTGCAACTTGGCCAATGTAATCTTTTAATGCAATCAACAAACGACGAACGTTTACACGATCAAGAGCTGTTGATTTCTTTTGTAATGTCTTTTGACCAAATACTACAACACCATTTCCTGGGAATGTAGCTAATGGGTTAACACCTGCTGTATATAAGGTATCACGATCGCTTTGAGATAATTTTCTTTCAGCTTTTAATACTGAAGGAACACCACCACGGTTTAAACCTGCTGGGGCAAACCATTCAGCACCTACTTGGTCGTTGAATGCTAAAACACCACCTATTACTGTGGAAGGTGGAACCCATACAGCTTTACCTAAACCGCTTGAATATACTTGAAGCCAAGGCCAGTAAGCAGCAGCGTAGTTGCTATTTTGACCAGCAGCTGCAGCAGCAGCTGTAGAAACCATTTGACCATACAATGCAGTATCTACCATTGCAATAGCATCACCTCTACCTTCGCAAGTAGAAATCATAGTTGATATTGCAGTGCTACCACTTAAGCTAACACCAGGTGCTAACAACACATTGTATCTGTATTCATCTTTATTGTTTAATAAAGTGAAAGCAGCTACATAAGAAGCGGAATCAAATCCTTGAATGTTATTTGGGGCAATTGCTTCATTCATTAACTGAGCATTTGAAGTAGCAGCTAAACCGCCATTAAATGCACCACCTATTGAACCACTACCTAAAGCTGGTAAGCTACCGCTATATGTTGTGGTTTGACCTGGTACTAATGAACCAGATTTAAAATATCCATTATTATCAATAGAATCAACTAATGGAATTGTTATAGATTTAACACGTACATACTGAGAAGCATTAGCATAAGAGCCAGTGTAGTCAATGTATGGATTACCATCAGTATCAACTCTGTAAACTGGTTTATTATCACCAATTACACGAGAGATGAAGTTTGGTTGAGCTGGGTCTAATGATAGATTAGGCCAGGTTTCTAAATAGTTAGGTTGGTCTGTATTGTCATTACCTTGACGAATTGCTAAAGTAAAGGTACCGCTACCTGTGCTAACTTGTGTTATTTCCCAACGAACGTTAATTGAACTACCATTTGCTAAAGCACCGTTTGTAATACTACCACTGTTATTCATTATGTTGCCCCAAGCTAATGTCTCAAGAGCAAATGATGAAGAAGCAGCGTTCATAATAGCAGTAACAGAGGCACTAGAATAAGTACTCATGTTAGTGCTACCACTAGAAATTACTCTTGTTACAAGTAATGTTTGTCCACCGTTTTGAAAGAAATCTTTAGCAGCTAAAGATGTAAAATACTCATAGTAGTAACCACCACTTTGAAATGTTTCTCCGAATTTAGCCAAATATTCACTGTAAGAAGTCACATAGGTAGGAACGAATGGTTGACCCAACACAGTTGGACCAACAATCGCAGTTGAAGTACCTTGAATACCTTGCTGTACTAATGATTGGTCAGATTCATTTTGGAATACACCAGGAGATAGAATTTGTTCTGCCATTTTTTATTATTGTTTTTGAAAATTTTAATAGGATTGACCTAATAATAAATATCTAAAAAACAATACAAACCGCGGAACTATTACTGGGCCGGTGTGATTTCTCCCGTGTTGATATCTATGTTGCCTTCGCCGTATTTTTCTTGGAGAGATTTAACTAGTTCCGATTCTTTCTGTTCAATTGTTTTAAGATCAGATACTAAGCCTTTTTTAGCTTCGATTAATTTCTCAATGTTTTCTTGAAATACAATCAATTGTGCTTCAGAAGCACCAATTTCAAATATAGATTGGTTGTACTTGGATTGTAAATCCTTAATAGATTGTAACTCTTCTTGTGTTAATTTTGCCATAACTTAATTTTATAATTCCCATTTAGCTAATGGGCAAGCTTCTTTACCTGGTTTAGGTGAAAATACTTTTTTATTTAATGGGCAACCACATTTATCACATATAAATGAATCGATTGCTTTAACATATGCTTTATGTTCGCAGCTATCACATATGTGTGATCTATGGTTAGCTATAGTAAGTTGGTCAGGCGTGGGATTGGCCGCAGCTACCCACGCCTGAAATATTTCTGAAATTTTATTCATCAACTTTTACTAACTTAAAGAATGTGTTATAAACTCCATCAGTTTCAACACTTTCAAATTCTTCAAGTTTGAAACCTTTGTATTCTAATTCACGTTCTTCGCTCAACAAAGCGTTAAAATCGTTTTGGAATTTAACGAAGTCAGGATTGATTTCACGAGAAACTACTTCTTTAGTTTCATCATCAACTACTTCATTGATGTACAATGGAATGCTAACAGCACCATTTTCTTCCTTACCATATTTCTTGATCAATTCCTCTTTCAATTTCTCTACTGATTCTTTTTCAGCAGCTACTTTCTTATTAAGATCATGTAACCAATACTTTGTAGTCAATTTGATTTTTTCGCTCAATAAACCTTTAGCTAATACTTCACCGGTTTGTTGGTTGCTTACGCCGTTCAATTCAGCTTCAAGTTGATAGAACTCAGATAACTTCAATGTAATTTTTTCCATATATTATTTATTCTTTTTTACGGGTTGTTTAGCTGGGGCTTTTTCTACTACGATAGGCTTTTTTTCAGCTGGTTTAGCAGACATTTTCTTTTTTGGCTCTGGCTTTTTAGCTTCTTTAGCCTTAGCTACTACTTGTTTTACTTCAGCAACTTTTTCTTTAACTACTTCGATTGGTTTTTCGATAGCGTCAGGAATGTTGTTGTTGTTTGCATCAGCAATTTTACCTTTTTTCATTAAAACAAAGGTAACAGCAGCTGCGAGAGCAATGATGATAATAATTGTTAACATGTTTTATATTTTTGTTTCGTATATAAATATATAAAAAAGACTAAAAACTAAATATTAGTTTAATCCACTTAAATAGTTTAAAACTTCTGTTTTATTGTTGTCAAAATCCAATTGAGTTGATAATGGCCAATTCAAACTGATAGCGTCTGCTGATATCCT
>JACCDP010923657.1_pt1 | contig 10540 bp, 7 predicted proteins | sample 7445841 | NCBI WGS metagenome assembly JACCDP01 (sample SAMN15323441, study PRJNA562643) | freshwater metagenome | isolation source: river surface water | place: USA:Blue River Watershed | collected 2017-08-17
ATTACCACCGAAACTTCCGTTGATGCCTTCGCTGCTCATGAGTCCTGCGACTTCATTCTGATTATGGCGACCGTACCAGGCCAATCCGGCGGGACATTTAACAAGGATAATTTCAAGAAAATCCGCACCTTTCGCAAGCGGTATCCCAACAAATCCATCCACGTTGACGGCGGCGTTAACGGCGAGGTGTCCTTTATTTTAAGGAACATGGGCGTAAGCACAGCCGTTTCTGGATCATACCTTTTCAAAGGACCAAGCATTGGTCATGCCTTGATGAACCTCACAGCTCGCAGCCACGATTCGGCGTTTTGCGTGGAGGATTTCATGATCCCGATCGAAGAGTGTCCCGTTGCATCAACCGACAACGCAAGCACCGAGAACATCTTGGAAATCATTGAAAACGGAAAACTCGGTTTTTGCCTTGTAACGAACCGAGAAAACCAACTTGAAGGCATTGTTTCCAGTGCTGATATCCGTAAAGCCTTGTTGCGGCAACTAAAATCCAATACCCCATTAACGCCTGAGGCGTTAATCAACCAACAACCTTTAACGGTTAAAGCGTCGGACTCTGTGGTAGAGCTCTTGAAATTGCTCAAGCGGGCTCCTTTTCCCGTGATGTACCTTCCCGTGGTTGATCAAAACAATACAGCCGTTGGAATCGTTAACTTTGTAAATCTTATTAAAGGGGAACTATGATCATACGTTTAAATTCCAATGCATCCGAGGCAGAGGCACAATTATTGGCCGAGCAACATCAAGCATTTTACCTTTTCGACGGTGCCCACACGCTCGTGACGGGGTCGAATGTAAAAGAAGTACCGGCTGGATTAATCGCTTTCACCGAAAAATCATGGACCTTTGCCAACGATATGCAGTTGGCAAGCAGAACTTACCAAGCTGAAACCCGAAGGATTTCCTTCGGAAAAACCACCATTGGAGGAAATAGCCAACAAACGGTATTGATTGGCGGACCATGCTCCGTTGAATCTGAGGAACAATTGGAAAGTGCGGCACAATTGCTGGTAAAATTGGGATTGAATACCTTGAGAGGTGGAGCCTATAAGCCAAGAACCAGTCCTTATTCCTTTCAAGGAATGGGACTAGAAGGCCTCCAATTGCTTGCGAAAATGAGGGATAAATACGGGTTAACGGTTATCACCGAGGCCCGAGATGCTACGCACATTCAAGAAATCATCGAACACACGGATATCATCCAAATCGGCGCAAAAGCGATGTACGACCAAGGTATTTTACGGGCATGTGCCAAGATATCCAAACCCGTGCTCATTAAACGAGGCTTTGGGACAACCCTGCAGGAACTGGTTCAAGCAGCGGAATTCATTCTTTCCGGAGGAAATCAAAACGTGATGGTCTGTGAACGCGGCATCCGAACCTTTGAAACAGGTACGCGATTTACCTTGGACTTGTGCGGTGTAGCTTGGTTGAAAGAGCACACCAACTTACCCGTGATTCTCGATCCTTCACACGCCATGGGCTATGCTTACGGAGTTCCTTCCCTTGCAAAAGCCTGTGTCGCCATGGGCATTGATGGATTGTTAATCGAAACGCACCCAAACCCTAAAGTGGCTAAATCGGACGCATCACAGCAGTTAACGTATGACGCCTTTGAACAATTGTACCGAGATCTTCAACCCGTGGCCGCTGCCGTAGGATACCGCATTGTATGATACATTTAGAACAAAACATCCGAGGATTGTGCGCCAAACATGGTTTGCACTACAATGATTTTCTTGCCGACCTCGAAGTAGACGAAGTCCGTGAGCTCACGCTGTACGATTTAGAAGCCATTTCGGAAGAATATTCCTTGGATCTCATGGGACTTTTATTCAAGCCCTTGTTCCATGAGGAAAACTTAGCAAAAAAATTGAAAGGTATTAAACTGCTGATTCTCGACGTGGACGGAGTCATGACGGATGGTGGCATGTATTGGACGGAATCGGGAGATCAACTGAAGAAATTCAATACCAAGGACGGATTAGGAATCATGGGTCTTACGAAAAAAGGATTTTCAGTAGGAATTATTTCTTCCGGATTCACCCATACCATGGTGCAAAAACGTGCAGAATTATTGGGCATTACGCGTTGCTACGTAGGGCAAGAACCGAAAATTGATGTGCTGAAGTCCTGGTGCGAAGAACTGGGAATCACCTTGCAAAATGTAGCGATCATTGGCGATGACCTCAACGATTTGGAAACGATGCGCAATGTAGGATTGGCGGTTTGCCCGTCCGATGCTGTGAATGACGTAAAATCCTTATGCTCGCTCATTCTTTCGAAACGCGGTGGAGAAGGTTGTGTACGGGAGTTTATTGACGCTTATTTGACTAAATACCTGTAACATGGAAAAAACACGCATTGGCATCATCCGAGAGGGCAAAGTGCCACCCGACTTCCGAACCCCCTTAACCCCTCATCAATGCAAAATGCTTCAAAACCAGTACCCCTTTGTGGAGGTACAGGTGGAAAACAGTCCTATACGAACTTTTTCCGACGAGGCATATCAAGCGCAAGGGATTCTAGTGGTGGATGATGTGAGTTCGTGTGATATTCTTTTAGGAGTAAAGGAGGTTCCAATTGAACAGTTGATCCCGAATAAAACCTACCTCTTCTTTTCGCACACGCTCAAAAAACAGCCTTATAACCGCGATTTGTTGGCCGCGATTTTGGAACGCAAGATTCGTTTGGTGGACTATGAAGCCATTCGCGACAAGTACCGAAACCGCTTAATTGGCTTCGGAAGGTATGCTGGAATTGTGGGGTGCTACAACGGCTTTTTAACCTTCGGTCTCAAACATGGGTTGTATACTTTGAAGCCGGCTCACCAATGTGCCGACCGCAACGAGGTAGAGCGTGAATTAGCCAAGGTGCACCTTCCAAAAAATTTCAAATGCTTGCTAACCGGATTTGGACGTGTAGGTCATGGTGCAGCTGAAATCATGCAGTTATTGCCGATTAAAGAAGTAAGTCCGGAAGAGTATTTAACTCAAACCTTTGAAGAACCGGTTTATGCGCAATTGGAAGTCGAGGATTACTACAAGAAACATGACGGAACCTTTGATAAGTCGGAATTTTATGCAAATCCGGAAGGATACCATTGTGTTTTAAATCAATTCACCCCTTCGACGGACTTGTACATGCCCTGTCATTATTGGGATAACCGAGCTTCTGTGATGTTAAGCAGGGAAGATTTAAACAACAGTCCACGCCTACAAGTGATCGCCGATATTTCGTGCGACGTTAACGGACCCATTGCGAGTACGATACGGCCTTCTAAAATTGGTGATGCTATTTACGGTTTTGATCCGAAAACCGGACAAGAAACCGATTACCTTTCCAACGGATCCATTGCCGTAATGGCCGTGGACAATTTACCCTGTGAATTGCCCAAAGATGCATCGGAAGATTTTGGGAATGAATTGCTGAAACACGTTTTTCCACGGCTATTGGTCGACGATCCTGATGGCATCATTTACAAGGCTTCAGAAACTACCTTCGAAGGAACGCTGAACGAACCCTTTATGTATCTCACCGACTACTTGGAAGGAAAGTAAAAAGGCCTAATGCGACGGGATGTTGCTTTTGGTGGACTCACTCTTTCGTTGCTGTTCACGGTAAAGAAAACCCCAAAACAATGCAGCCAAAAGAAAGGCGCCGGGAAGTATGAGCATTCCTATGCGTAGATTTCCTGCACCGTCTGAAACTCTACCTACCAACTCGGGCGACCATAAATCGCCGAAGGCATGGATCATAAAGATGCAAATGGCCATGGCCGATGCACGCATAGTGGAGGGAACGCTTTCCAGAATAACGGTGTTGATGGGCCCCGTGGATTGGAACAGGAAAATCAAGGAGATCACAATACAGATCATGCTTAAGAGCGTGTTTTCCGTGAGAAATGAAACAAAGGAAAAAGGCACTGCAAGCAGCATAGAAATCACCAATAATTTAGCATAACCTGCCGGCGATTTTACCCGCCAACGGTTGGCCAATGCCCCACCAATCAAGGTACCAACAATTCCCCCCACGACTAAACTTGGACCCAAGAACAAGGAGGCATTCGCTTCGTCCAAACCGTGAACACGGTGGAGAAAGGTTGGGCCCCAAAACGAAAAAGCACCCATGGCAAAAGTGTAAAAAATGTATCCCAAATTCACGTAAAGGTATTCCTTGTTCTTCGCAAGAGCGGCAATGCTCTTCAACGAAATCTTCTCCTTTTTCTCGGTGTTGGAATCGTTCAATCCCCTCGCCGGCTCGGGCACAAAAAACAGCAAGGCGGCTAATAAAAAACCAGGAATGCCGGTAATGAAAAAAGCACTCCTCCAACCGAGCTGTGCTGCGATAACTCCACCCAACGCAAAACCTAAGGCAGCGCCGATGGGTATCGCTAAGGAGAAAAAAGTAATTGCTTTGTTCCTGCGCTCCGATGGATAAGCATCTGAAATGACCGCAGGTGCAATCGCTCCGAAACTGGCCTCTCCTAATCCAACCATAATCCGGCAGAAAATCATGAAGGAAAAACCTTGAGCGATTCCGGTTAAACAGGTTCCTAAACTCCAACCAATGATTCCGATAGCCATGAGTTTTCGTCGCGATAACTTATCCCCCAAATACCCAAAAATCGGTGAGGTTAAAAAATACCCCAACATAAATGCTGTCGCTAGACGCCCCATATCCGCATCGCTTTTTATGCCTAAATCTTCTTTTATCGGTTCTAAAACTGCTGACAAGACATATCGGTCCAAGAAATTAAAGAGGTTGATAACCGTAAGTAAGATCAAAAGGCGCTTGGCCATCGGGAAACTTGGAGAATCGGAAACGGTAGGCTGCATAGCACAAACATAAGGATATTTCACGCATCCCTAGAACTAAAAAATCAAAATTACCATTTCAAGAATTAAGGTAACTTTGCACTATGGAAATACGGAACTTCATCGAAGCGGCATGGAATAACCGCGAATTGCTGAAAGATGCAACCACTCAACAGGCGATTGAACACGTAATTGAGGACTTAGATAAAGGGAATTTACGCGTCGCTGAACCGAAAACGGACGGTACATGGCAGGTGAACGAATGGGTTAAAAAAGCGGTAGTCATGTACTTTCCTATCCGCAAAATGGAAACCGTGGAGGCTGGTCCTTTTGAATTTCACGATAAGATGGCGCTTAAGCAAGCGTACTCAGCATTGGGCGTACGAGTAGTACCTGGAGCGAGCGCCCGCTACGGTTCGTACCTGGCATCAGGTGTTATCATGATGCCTTCGTATGTAAACATAGGAGCATACGTAGGTTCAGGAACGATGGTGGATACTTGGGCAACGGTAGGGAGTTGCGCGCAAATTGGTCAAAACGTTCACCTCAGCGGAGGAGTGGGTATTGGCGGAGTTTTGGAACCTTTACAAGCGTCGCCAGTAATCGTGGAAGACGATGCATTCATCGGATCCCGATGCATTGTAGTAGAAGGCGTTCGAATCGGTAAGGCAGCCGTGCTGGGGGCGAATGTTGTTCTTACCAAAAGCACGAAAATCATCGACGTTACGGGCCATGAAGCTAAAGAATTTAAAGGATACGTTCCGGATCGCAGCGTGGTGATTCCCGGCTCCTATGAAAAGAATTTTCCGGCAGGAACCTTCCAAGTTCCATGCGCACTCATCATTGGTCAACGTTCGGCAACTACGGACTTAAAAACATCCCTCAACGACGTGCTGCGGGAATATTCCATAGCTGTATAATTTTCAGTACCTTTGGTTTTTGAGTATCCATGGAATTGTCCTCCTTAACCTCCATATCTCCCATTGACGGCAGATATCGATCGAAAACCGAAGCACTTGGCGCTTTTTTCTCTGAATTCGCCCTAATAAAATACCGCCTCCGAATTGAAATTGAGTATTATTTAGCGCTCATGCATTGGGGAATTATTCCTTCAAAGGACGTGACTGCCGCTCAAGAACTTCGCAACATCTACGAACATTTCAGCCTCGAAGACGCCGAATCCATCAAAACCTTAGAGCAAACCACAAATCACGATGTAAAAGCGGTAGAGTACTTTATTAAACAACGGCTGAAGGATTTGGGGCATAGCCAATCCCTGGAATTTGTGCATTTCGGTTTAACCTCGCAAGACATCAACAATACGGCCATTCCGCTTTCCATTAAGGAGGCGCTTAACCAAATTATATTTCCAGCCTTTGAGGAACTTTTGCAACAGTTGAAAGAACTTACTTCCGCCTGGGAAAACGTTCCAATGCTCGCAAGAACGCATGGACAACCCGCTTCCCCCACCCGTTTAGGCAAAGAAATTCGTGTATTCTACGAACGTTTGAGTTTGCAACTTATCGAGGCTAGGCGAATCCCGCATGCCGCAAAATTTGGAGGAGCTACGGGGAACTTCAATGCTCACCACATTGCCTATCCCAACATCGATTGGGTGAAATTTGCCAACGAATTTGTAAGCGATTTAGGCTTGCAGCGAAGCCAAACTACCACGCAAATTGAGCACTATGATTTCCTTGCTGCCTTGTGCGATGCGTTAAAGCGACTGAATACCGTATTGATTGATTTGAACCGAGACTTTTGGACGTATATTTCCATGGATTATTTCAAGCAACAGTTGAAAGAAGGTGAAATTGGTTCAAGCGCTATGCCTCATAAAGTGAATCCCATTGATTTCGAAAATTCCGAAGGAAACTTGGGAATCGCCAATGCACAATTGGAGTTTTTTGCTTCCAAACTGCCTATTTCCCGGCTCCAACGCGACCTTACCGATTCTACTGTCTTAAGAAATATCGGTGTTCCAATGGCGCATACCTTGATTGCACTGCAGTCGACGGGTAAAGGCCTAGGAAAGCTGCTGTTGAACCAGGAGAAATTGCACGCCGACCTCGAAGAAAATTGGATGGTCGTTGCCGAAGCAATTCAAACCGTGCTGCGAAGAGAGGCCTATCCCGAGCCGTACGAAGCGCTTAAAAACCTAACCCGGACACATTCAAAAATCAACCAAGAAAGCATACATTCCTTCATTGACGGTTTGAAGGTTAGTGAAGCGTTGAAAGTGGAATTAAAAAAAATAACACCATGGAACTATCTTGGATTGTAAAATGGAGTTGGGCGCTTATCCTAAGCGCGATTACCGTACCATTGTCGGCACAAAACTTACCCATCAGTTGGGGACCTTTAGAAACCAAACGAGGTAATTTGGTTGACATCTTGCCCATTCGTTCTGCCGACTTTTATGCCTTGCGTTTCAACAGTGGACTTTTCGGTTCTTACAGAGTTAATACCTACCATCAACTCGCCTTTACGAACCAACAAAGAATAAAACCGGTTACAGAAACGGGATTTGCCAACATCGAATCCTCGGCATTTTTTGCAGGGAAGTTTCAAGTTTTTCTCAGCGATCGTTCGGGAACTACCATGGCTTTATACAGCCAATCCATCCTTGAAGGTGAAGAAAACACACCGTCAGAACTTCGATGCAGCTACGAAGATATTCGAATTGGGGCACGTCCAAATTTTCAGTTGTTGTTATCCCAAAATCAACAGTTTTTAGCCATCACCTATGAGATTCCCGGAAGGAGAGCCAATCGCGACGTTCACGGTTACGTCTTGTTCGACTCAACCTTTACCGAAATAGGTCGTGGAGAATACCTATTGCCTTTTGACGGAAACATGTCCACCATCAATCAAAACCATGTAACGAACCGAGGAGAATACCTGATTGCCGTTACCGAGCACAAAGACCGTAACGATCGCTTTTTTGGGCGTGCTTGGGAGAATTTCAAGGCACTCCATGTCTACAAGATCCAGCGTGATAGCCTTCAAGAGTTTAACGTTGAATTGGCCGACAAGCGCATCGATGACCTAAACATGAGTTCCAATAACCACGGAATTGTCTCGATGACCGGTCTTTATGGGCGGGGAAACAACAGCGGGATTGAAGGCGTTTTTTCCATGAATTTAGATACTCAAAAGGACAGCGTCACGGGATACAAATATGCTCCTTTTGACTTGGAGGTCCTCCGTGAATCGCGTTCTGCTCAACAAATGAACAACTTCATCCGACGCAGCAATAACCGAGGCGAAGACCCCCAGGTTTTTTCGTATAAATTGCGTCAAATTCAAACCTTAGAGGACAACAGCCAAGTCGGATATTTAGAGCAATATTACGAACGACAATTTACGAATTATGATTCGAGAACCGGTGTAACCACGGTTAATAACTACTATTACTACATGGATATCGTGGTCTTCAAATTAGCGGCTGACGGCACGTATTTGTGGGGAAGACGCATCCCGAAAAATCAAATATCCATGAACGACCAGGGCCCGTTCAGTTCTTTTATAGGTTTCAACAATCAGCAGAATGCTTACCTGATTTTTAACGACAACAAAAAGAACTATGACGATGGAGGTGGATTTTCCAGAAACAACAACAACGTATACGGTTTAAATTTGAGCCCATGGAGAAATGTTGTTGCCTTGGTAACGGTTGACCTTTCCAACGGAAACCTGGAACGCAGTACCATGTTCACTCGAAAAGAACTATCCGCGATTGCCGTTCCTAAAACCATGAAAGTCGATTGGAAAAATAAAGAAGTTTTGTTGTATGCCGTTAATCGAAATCGTGAAAAATTTGGCCTCATTTCGTTTAAATAACCTTGTTTTTTGCTTGTTGATGAGCATTTTGTGTTCGTGTAAAAACGAACATAATCCCAAGGCAACCGTAACCGAAACCATCGATGTAACGTCCCTCGACCCTCACTCGTATGCCAATTTTAACGAGGTTCAAACCCAGCACTTATCGTTAGAATTAGAAGTCAGTTTTACAAATCAAACGATATACGGCATAGCACGGCATCAAATCATCAATAAAAATGCACACAAAGCGATCTTTGACATCAATGGACCGCTGATTCAAAAAGTAACCACCGGACCGAAAGGCAAAGAGGAAGAAGCGGACTTTGTTATTGGAAAAATGGACCAAGATTCGGTACTTGGGCAACCCTTAATTGTCACGGTTACGCCGAAGACCAAGTTTATCAACATCTACTACAAAACGGGTTCTCGTTGCGATGCCGTGGAGTGGATTCATCCTACCTCCAAAAAAGAGGCATTTTTGTACACCCAAGGGCAGGCCATTTTAACCAGAACATGGATTCCTTTGCAGGATGCACCTTCGAACCGCATAAGCTATGATGCAACCGTAAAGGTTGACCCAAGCTACCTGGCCTTAATGAGCGCCGAAAACCCCACAACCTTAAACCTTGATGGAAAATACCATTTTAAAATGGAACATCCCATTCCCTCCTATTTGATAGCGCTCACCGTAGGGAATATTCGATACCATCCATACTCGAATCGCTGTGGTGTCTATGCACCCGCTGAGTTAGTCGACAAGGCTCAAGAGGAATTCCGTGATTTACCGCTAATGATAGAGGCGGTAGAGCGACTTTACGGACCTTATGCATGGGGAAGGTATGACCTGATGGTGCAGCACCCGTCCTTTCCGTTTGGTGGGATGGAAAATCCTCGCTTGACCTTCATAAATCCGGCCATTGTTGCAGGAGATAAAAGCCTGGTTTCGGTGGTTGCGCACGAACTTGCGCATTCCTGGTCAGGCAACCTAGTAACCAATGAAACCTGGAATGACTTTTGGATCAATGAAGGATTCACTGTTTATCTGGAGCATCGAATCATGGAAGAACTTTACGGAAAAGCCTACAGTGAGATGTTGAGTGAAATTGAATGGGATGAACTTCAACAAGAATTAAAAACCCTTCAACAATCCGAACATCCCGAAGATGCCGCGTTGTACCTCCACCTCAAAAATCGAAATCCCGATGATGGAATGACGAGCATTGCCTATGTTAAAGGGGCTTATTTTTTGAAAACCTTGGAGCAAGTTATTGGCCGCAAGAAAATGGACCAATTCTTAAACCAATATTTCAGCCAACACCGCTTTCAATCCATGAGTACCGAGAAGTTTATCACTTTCATGAAAAACCATCTCTCGGGCCCCCAGTTTACAAATTTCGATTACAACCGTTGGATATACCAACCCGGCATACCGGCAAATGCTGTTCATATTTCCTCGGAGCTCTTGCGCAACATGAAAACCTTAGCCAAAGCGACCAACGAAGGCAAGGACATTTTTGCCCCGGTAAGAAAAGTCAAATGGGTTCAAAAAAAAGGAAGCCGGAAGAAACGAAAGAAAACGTTTGTTGAACAACTCAATCCCAAAGCCTATAACACCCAGCAATGGATCATGTATTTTCGAAGTTTAAATTCCAATATTTCTGCAGAAATACTGCAAAAAATGGATGACTTTGCTCATTTCAGTAAGGCCAACAGTGAAGTTCGTTTTGAATGGTTTTTATTGAACCTCCGATGCGGAAACTGGAGGATAGAAACCTCATTAAAAGAATTCCTTGCAAGTCATGGACGAAGAAAATATGTATTGCCTTTATTCAATAGTATCGTTCGGGATAAAAATCGACTTGAATGGGCGCGAGAAGTGTACCAAA
>JACCDP011510386.1_pt1 | contig 10539 bp, 20 predicted proteins | sample 7445841 | NCBI WGS metagenome assembly JACCDP01 (sample SAMN15323441, study PRJNA562643) | freshwater metagenome | isolation source: river surface water | place: USA:Blue River Watershed | collected 2017-08-17
CCGGCAGCTCAAGAGTAATTCCACAAAATAGTGGATTTGTAAACAATGCTAGTGACAAATCTAAAAAAGTATCGGATTTGAGAAATGCCATTATGAATTTGAGTAATGAAGAAGAAGATTATGAAGATGAAGATTATGAAGATGAAGAAAATGGTGATAGTGGGGATGAAAATTAAGGGTACGCATTAAGTATCAAACAAGGGTAATGCAGATTTCTAGTACCCTTAAATTTTTTAAATTAAATTTTCTTTAAAACTAACTCTTTTCCAACACTCTCTAATATCAGAAAATATTTCATCCCATAAATCAGGCAATAGTTTAAACTCTCTATTAAGAGTTTTCAAGTTTTCAATTTTACTGTAGTTAAAAGTTTTCTGTGTCAATGATTTCAAGTCTATGAAAAAAGAACTCATTTGACTTTCTCCCATATTTGTGAGATATGAAATTTTTATTTCAAAAACATTCTCTCTAGGTTGAGTAAATGCTATTTCAACATACTTAATTTGCCCCTTTTCATATAGCCGAAACACATTTTTATTTTCTTCTAAGAAACCAATTTCTTTGGTAATATCTCTCATCAATACTTCAAGGTTTGTGATTGTAATTTCTTTACTTACTCGTCTAACATTTGAATCAATATAGGTATAGTTGCTCATTTGTATGCTTTCTCTTTGTATTTTATGATCGTGGTATTAGATAAATTATTCTCTCTTGCTATTTCTCTTGTTGTCTTATGTTTGTTATTCTCAAAAAATTCTTTTGTGAGAATACAAGTCTTACTCATTTGTTCTAATCTTCTACGAAGGTCTAATTTAATTATCCTACGAGAAACTGTAATCTCATGCACTCCACATTGTTCTGCTATCTCTTTATGGGTTAATCCCTGCTTATATAATTCAATCAACTTTGTATCGGATACTTTCTCTTTTACACCTTTTCTCAAAATAGCTTTACAATTTCTTAATAGTTGCCTTGCTGTGTGATCTTTAACATTTAATTGTTCTGCCAATTTTGAAACTGATTTAAATTCTTCGTAAATACCTAAAACATATTCTTTAGAAAAATTAAGCTCTTTCTTTCTCTTACTTGCACCACCTCTTTTTACTGATTCAATACCATAATATTCTAGCCAATTAAAAATACATTGATATGAAACACCGAATCTTCCTGCTACTACCCTTGCTGATTCTTTTGGGTAATACTTAGATAATTCTTCTTTGCTTATTCTCATTGATTGATCATATCTTAAATTGTACTTTTTGAGTAATTTATAGGTTTTATTTATGTTTATATTTAAGGTTTTTGCAAGCGCTATTCCATTCTCATGTTTTTTGAATTGCTCTCTAATTTCTTTTTCTGAAGGTTCATTCTTTTTGTTTCCTCTTAATTCTAAACCATATTTTTTTAAGAGAAAATATGCTGATGACATACTTACATTTAAAGATGTGGCTAAATCTTTGGGATTACCATTGTAATTTTCTTGAACTAACTCTTTTGGGATTTGTGCTAATTTCATTGTCTTACCTCGAATAAGGATGTTAAACTGTCTATCAATTCTTCACTTGCTCCAAATGTTTTGTTCTCAATACATAAGCAACAAGCATCATCTAATTTGTACTCATTCTTTTTAGTGAATGATACATAGTGATCTAAAATCACTTTGCTTTGATCATCTAGTGATACTCCATAAAAATTACCTTCCTTAAATGATTGCTCATCTTTTGAGATGAAGAAAAACATCTCAAAATCTTTAGGTAAATCTAAAACATCAATATCTAAATCATCTGTACTCTTACCAATGAATTTAATATTCTCAGGCAAGGGCATTGTTAAAAATAGTTTATCTGAGCATAAGATTTTTACTAAAAATCCAAATCGCATCATAACTAAAATCTTGTCTTTGCTGTCTTTAAAATTTTGGATAATCATAGAATTGTCCTTTACATATACGAATGCCTATGCACTCATGGGTCATCGGTGATTGAAATTTGTTGTTTTTGTTTATTTTGCATTCAGAAGGTGTACTCATATATGAACCACCTACAATAAATCTTTGTCTTGAATGTCTTGATGCTCTATCATAGCACCATTCCCATACATTCCCATTCATGTCATACAAACCAAACTGATTAGGTTTTTTCAACCTCACAATTTGTGTTTGTGTTTCTTTGTACCCATACCAAGCATACTCATCTAATTTTGATTTATCACTCGTTCCTGCATAAACCGTTGCCCCTCCTTTACCCATGCTATATTCCCATTCTTTTTTTGTCAACAATCTAAATCCTTCCCCATTATCTACATCATGAAAATACCCAAACTCATTTACTGTACCTTTATCTAAAAATTCCCCTCTATCAGAATAGATAGGTTTTAATCCTTTTAACTCACTTAACTTATTACAAAATCGTATTGCATCAAACCACGATACATTTTCTACAGGCATAAATAAACTACCTTCATATCTAGATGGGTTTTTACCTATAACCTTCAAATAAAAGGCTTGTGTGATCGGTGTTTCACTTACCCAAAAATTATCTTTTACTCTTATCATATTGCCATATATTGTCATTTTTAACTTGCCTTGTTTTGTCTTTGCTTCAAAAACTGATATGCCATATTAACTAATCTGCTCATCTCATTTGCTTTATCTTGCTCTTCTTTTGTCTTAGATGAATACAAATCAGGATGCCATATCTTTAAAGCATTTTTCCATGCTGTTCTAATTTCTTCTTCTGTTGCTGTTGCTTTAACTCCAAGTATTTTTCTTGAACTTGTTAAATTGATCTTAACTTGTTTAGCTTGCTCTTGTCTAGCTTGCTCTTGTCTAGCTTGCTCTTGTCTAGCTTGCTCTTGTCTAGCTTGTTCTTCTCTAGCTTGTTTTATTTTATCTGCTTTCTGTTTTATTTTATCTGCTTTCTGTTTAGCTTTCTCAGCTTCTTCTTTAGCTTTCTGTTTAGCTTTCTCTATTTTCCATTCTTCATACAATTCAAAAATAAAATGTAATGTTTCTATTAAACTTTCTTGATTAGCTTTCTTTTTCATTTTGTTTCCTTTCGTTTAGGGTTCGCATACCACATCAGTATCTAATTTAACATATGGGTTAAATGCTTTAGGTTTCTCTTTTTTAGCATAGATAAAAGGGGATTTTATTTGCTCCCATACTTTATTCTCACTTAGCTTTTTTAGTGTTTCATCTTTCCTAAGATCATCGCTTATGTATTTGCTATACACATTGCCTAAAATATCATTTGCAATAGCAACCTTTACCATTTCTATGTCATTGAAAAAATGGGGTACATACTTTAAACAATTCCCATCGTTCTCTAATGCTTTCTTAACTATTTTTCTATCTTGCTTTAATCTTTCACTAGCATACCATAAAGCACAACCATCTCTTTCTACTGCTTTCATTATCACATCTTCATCATCCCTTAATTTTTCATCTACATAGCTTACAATCCAACCATAACTTTCTTTCAGTAAAGATAAAATAAATTTCTTATCCTGCTTTAACTTAGGACTTGCTAATGTTAATGTCCATTCATTTTGTAAAACTGCTTCCTTGACGATCTCTTTATCTTCTTTAAACTTATCACTAAGCTCTCTCAATTTTTCGCCATTCTTTTTTACTGCTAAGAGAGCATTCTCTTTTTTACTCAAATCTGTTTTCTGTACTTTAATTTCATCTACTTTAATTTCATCTACTTTAATTTCATCTGCCTTAATTTCATCTGCCTTAATCTCATCTACTTTAATCTCATCTACTTTAATCTCAAGTTGTTTTTTAGATTTTCTCATGTTCTTTTTGTACCTTTCTTTTGCATTTCTATGATTCTAATATCCCCCATAAAATCGCATACTGCCCATTTACCATTACGATAAATCCAAGATATTTCAGGGTGATAACCATTAAATGTTTTATCTTTGAAAACCACTAAACCATCGCTTTCACCTAAAGCAATTACAAAATCGGTATGTGTAGTTGTAGTTTTTCCTTCTTTAAATTTTTCTATCTCTTTATTAGAGATTGTGGCATTTGTTGTTTCTACTACAAGAGAGTTTCTTTTGTAATTGTTGTTTACTTGCACAAGAAATTTGTTATTGAGCAAGTAACTAATTTCAATATCTGCAATATACATTTCGGCATCGGATACAAAATCCGATGCGATAATCTTTCTGTTTGATTCACTTAGCATTTCATTAAAATCATCAAAAAACATAATTTACTCCTTTGTTTCTAAGCCGTCTAAAGAATTTAATTTGTAAGTTTTTAACTTGTCTGTTTCTAAGTTAAAGTTTTTCTTAATGGTGTTTTTCAGTTGAACGATAATCCCACTATTCACTGCTTTATATGGCTGTGGATTTGGGTCTTTGGCTACAATTTCTTCACTGATAATCACACCTGTGATATAATTTTCTTGTGTGCTATTCAAAACTTTCACATAAAGAACACTTGGATGATCTGAGTATTTTGTACTTGTAGTATCTGGATTATTTCCTTCAAGGGATTGTTCCATACCTACTACTAAACCTTTTCGTCCATAGACTGTTCCATACATAGCATCTTGTAAATCTTGGTCAGTAAAAACTAAACCTTTACTCAAGCATAAGTTTTTCATATCTTGAAATGATACTGACTTTAAAAGTGCTATATCATTAGCTAGCATATTCTTATAATCAAAGTCAACATGAATTTTTACTTTCACAATGTCTTTTTTATTGCCTTGTTTTTGTGTTGTAAATTCTACGATCTTCATATTTTTATCCTTATCTATGATTTTGCATTTGTTCTGTGAACCAATCGAGATAGAGTGCTTCACTTGATCTTAAACCTTTAGCTAAAGAAATTTCAGCTTCAGATACATTGGAATAACCAAAATGTTTTGTAAATTTATCTCTCAGTTTTTCCCATAGTGAGCAATCACCATTTGTAAACAAAACTGAGAGGCAATGTTTACAAGGTACTTTTCTTTCTAAGCATTTTGTCTTTGAATATATGCAAGTGCAATTAAAGTAGTTTTGCCCATTGTCATCTATAAAGACTTTCACATCATAGTTTTTAACTCTTTTAGTGAATAGTAGTTTTTGCATAATTACACCTCTTCGTTTTCTTCTTCAGTTTCAATAAACTGAGATACTGTAAAACCACTTCTCCCATCATGATGCCCTACTGTTATATGAAAATCCCCATTTTCTTCATCATATAACTTAGCACAAAAATCGCCATAACCTGATAGAAATTCATGAACAAATTCTCTACCTATCACTAAGGTATCATCACCCCAAGCTCTAAATGTTGCTACACCACTTGCACCTTGCCAATTTAAATTGCTACCTTCAATAAGCACTTTTTTATCTTTGGCTAAAATTCGTTGTCCTAGACAATCACAAAAATCATCAAACAGATATTCACTTTCAAATTCAAGATACGATTCCCAAGACCTCTCAGGGTTATTTTCATCAATATCCCATCCATGATCATCTTGATGAGCCATAAATTCTTCAAAAGAATACAAATCGGATAAATCAAAAGAACATACTAAACTACTCATAGGTAATCTCCTTTTTAGGTTGTGTTAGAAAAATATTTTTTTTCTGTACCATCCTATGTTTTCACCTACCTTTTTTTGCCTAAAAAAATTTGTGTAAGCATTTCAAATACTTACACTTTTCAGGGAAACCCCATAATATGTAGAAATCTAGATGTATTTTTGACTCTTGATAATATGTAGAAATCTTAAAAGTATTATATGTAGAAATCTAGTTCTGTACCCCCTAAAAATAGGGGTCCGCATTGACCATATCCAAACCCCCCATTTTTAAGGCTGTACCCCCCTATGCGGACCCCTATACTATATACATAGATACCTATATAGATTTCTACATTTTATCGTACCTAGATTTCTACATATTATAGAGTTTCCCTGAAATTTGTAAGTTATTGAAATACCTGCATTTTTTGTTTTGTTGGAAAAAGCTAGGTGAAAACACAGAATGGTGTAAGAAAAGTTTCTTGCACCAATCCCATTACCGAAAAAGGAAAATCATATGGATAACACAGTAGTTAAAAACATCATTGCTAATGAAATTTATTGCATTGCTCCAACAGAACTTGTGGAAGCACTACATGAAAATTATGAGTTTATTGAGATGCATTGCCTACCAATCATTGATGAAAATGGTCAAGCTCTTGAAGATGAATATCAAGAGGTCTTTGAATATTATTTAGTCAGTGATTATTTAGGTGAAAAACTCAGATCAATCCATGAACCTATTATGGATTTAAGCACTTGCTCTTTATGGGGCAGAACTTGTACTGGTCAGTCCATCGAATTAGATGGCACTATTCAAAAAGCATTCTCAAAATAAGAAAGGAAAAACCATTATGGCAAAGCAAACAAAAAAAGGACAAACTACTATGACTAACAAAAAAACTTTAAGTCTAGTTAAAGACACAATGGAAAAAGCATTAACTCAACTTGATGATGATCTCTTAGCAATCTACCTACCTAGAATTGAAAACTTAAAAGATCAAGTTCACAATATCATTTTAAACTCATCATTAGATGAAAATGAAGTTGAAGAATTGCTCGTAAAATTCCATACCATCACTATGCAATATGCCGTTCCCGATATGCAAGTAGCTATTGATAACTTATACATCATTTCTGATGACGACAACTAAGAAAGGAAAACTCTATGAAAGATTATTTAAACTACCTAGTAGAACCCACTGCTCAAGATGTTCAAGATGCTTTATCTGCTCAAATGCAAGATGAACAAGATGTTTTTAATCAAGAACAAGCCACTCTCTTTTTAAGAGATCAACACAAAGATGATCAAACAGTTATGTATGCAGACCCTAGAGATCGTTATGATATTGTAAGACAATACCAAGACCCTAATAAAAGATCAAGAGTGATTTTAAGGGGATTGACACTACAAGAAGCACAAGCACATTGCAGTAATCCTGAAACTAGCTCAAGAACTTGCTCAAGCTCAAAATCTAAAGCCATTACTAGACGAAATGGTCAATGGTTTGATGCCTATCAACTCTCAAAATAAAGAAAGGATTTTATATATGATTTTAGTTTCTGTTTTAGCAATCATTTTCATCGGCTTTATCATTTAAGGAGTTTTTATGATATTCGGATTTATCGTTCTCTTTTTCATTCTCTTTATCATTTAATCAAGAAAGGATTAAACTATTATGAATTATAATTATGAAAACGCAACATCTCACTTAAAAGAAATTTTTTCAAATCGTTTTGAAAATTTTGAAGTAGCATATCATTCATCAATTTGGGGATTTGGCTTAGACTCAATATCTGGGGATCCTGATATTTCATTATCATTTTCTTTTACAGAAAATGGTTGTTTTGAAGTAGATTCTGATAATGCAAAATTTACACAAATTGTCAGTGATGATGATTTAGTCAATTTTGTAAAATCAAGAATTGATGAAACAGAAAAGATAAAAGCTATTGTCAATCAGCTAAAAGCAGATTGGTATTTAGAAGGTGCAGACAATCTTTCTATTTTATCAATTTATTTTGATGAGTATGGTCATTCTTTACACCATGATAATATGGAACAAAACAAAAATTGTTTCATTATAATATATGATGAAGATACTGAGAATAAATGTCATATTTACATCACAAACAATTTTCAAAATTATGAGATTCGATCATGTGAAGAAGAGAGATTTGGCAAAGGTAAAATTCAAGATTTATCTACAAATCTTCCCAAGTTTTTCATCTACCAACAATTTATCGGCATTTAAAGGATTAAACATTATGTCAGTTTCAAGTAAAACACATACTATTTGCACTGCCTTGATTAACCAAATCAAAACTCAATATCCAAGTCTAAATATTTACCTTGCTGAAAAATCACATGGTGCTTTCTATGGTACAATGGGCAAGGTTTTTATTTATATTGCATTTGATATGTTCAATGAAATTGAATTAGAAGTATGGGAAGATCAAGATAAGATTTATCTCATAGGTGGTAATTTACCAAGACCTTCTTTCATACATACCAATGAACATTTTAAAAATGCTTATGTAAGCATTCTAAACCTCATTCACTCAAAAACTAAATAAGGAAAACAAAATGACTACTCAAAGAAAAACTACAACAGAAAATAAAATGACTACTACAACAGCGACTAAAGCAAAAACCACAACAAAGGAAAACAAAATGACTACAACTGCTACTAAAGTAAAAACTGCAACTAAAACAACTGCTACTAAGGAAAACAAAATGACTAAAGTAGAATGGAAGCTAGTAAATGCTCCACAAAAAGTACCTAATGAGAGTTTGACTGAACTTGAATATGTATGTAAATACAGAGGTGAAACTTTTATGCTTATCAACAAGCACTATCATTATGACCGTTGCAAATGGGTAGAATTGTACATAGTAAAAAACTATGTAAAGATATACATCTCAACAATTTTTAGCTTTATCTATGATAATAGTTCTTATGTAAATAAGACTGTGGATTTTGATGGCATCAAGATCAAATTCAATCAACATGGCAATGTTTTTTCTGAACCTTTACCCTGGGTTGAAATTCAAGAGAAAGCAATCAAATATATTGATGAAATTTCTAACGATTAAAAACAACAAAACAAATAAGGAGAAACTTATGGGTTTAGATAACTTTTGGCTAGTCCCCAAAACGACTGAAGAAAATCTCAATAAATTTAACAGTGAATATGAACAAACCAACTATGATGGTGAAGAACCTGATGGTGTTGAATTTGAAACTGCCGAATATCAAGGTGAACATCATATTAACCTTGTAAGTGGTATCTTATCTAGTAATGGAAATGGCTCTTTTAGAGGTAAATATTACTCAGCTATGTGTGATGCTCTTACAAACGAAAGTGGTTGGCTATATGGCTTTCACTATCCAGGTGAAATCGAAGATGCCTTTTATAGTATGAAAAAACACTTAGATAAATTTCTAAGTCCTGAGGGTCAACAACATTGGGAAGAATTTGTTTCTAAGAGTAGAAACACTGTTGTAGATCATTATGGCTGTTTTAATGATTATACTATAGATGAAGCTATTCAGTTTATCCGTATGTTTGAATATTACTCAACTGTTGAAAACATCTGTATCAGTGCATGGTACTAAAACAAAGGAAAAAATATTATGTCTTACTTAACACAAACACAAATCGTAGCATTCAATCAGTTACTCATTTCAGAAGAAGCTAATGCTCTGTATCAATATAATGATGATAATACAGATTATTTTGAAGGTTTAATTGAAAATTCAAAATCCATTGCTGAATTTAAAACAAAATTCATGGCAGTTTTAGAAGATGTTGAATATCGCTACAATGAAGATCATGCAAAATTTAAAGTAAAAGCTAGAAATTTTCAAAGGGCGATGCAGCATTTAGAGAATGCTCAAGATTATGCTCGTAGCATTAGTAGTTCAATGGCATTTGATATAGAAACATTGTCTGATGAATTTCATAGTGATGAAGATTTTTATGATTATGTGAGTTTCGATGAAGATGCAGAAGATGATTTTGAAAAGTTCAAAAATCTAGCTGTTGCTTTCTTAGAAAGTTTACCAACAGAAAATCCTATACCTGAAAATTTACCCCTAGATGAAATTCTCGATCTCGTGAGAAAGATTTTGACTGATACTGAATTAGCAACATACTTAGCTTTTGAAGCTAGAAAATTTGAAAGAAAATAAAATGAAATATACTAGCATTAACACAAACCACTATGGAATTATCTCACCTTTTGAACATCCTTACAAAACTGAAATTAATGAAAATTTTAAACCTGATCTATTTATGAAAAAAGCTAAAGACTTATTTGAAAATTCAAAAGACCAATGCTAAGGCTAAAGCTAAGGCTGAAGCTAAAGCTCAACAACCTATTGTAAGTCAAAAACTTAATGATGCCGTTTCAAAGTACGGCAAACAAGAAATTGATCTAAGCTGTGATATTAAATGTCCTATTAGCTCAGACAATCTCAAATCAGGCACTAAAGGTTACTTTGTGCATGGTATCGGTATCGTTTCACCTAGATGTTTTGCTTAACCTAAACAAAAGAAAGTCATATACATATGAATTACATCGAACAACTTAAAGCGACCCTTGAAGAGAAAAAACAAGAAGCTGACAAAATTAGTAATGAAGTGAATAACATTTACCACCTCCGAGATAACTTATCTGACATTAGAAACTATTTAGGTTATTGTAAAACCTATATCACTAGATTAAATCAATTTAACTCTAATGCTCAGTATGTTCTTCCCGAACCACTCATCGAAGTTCTTGATGCTCTCAATAACATTAATCTTGATCAAGCATACCTTGATGATATGCGAACTCAAATGGATTCTTTACGAAAGAAACAACCTAATCTCGGTCTTATTGAAAACACTATTCAACATTCCGAAGCCTTAGGTTTAGTAAATGACACTTTTGAATTTACTGAACGAATTAGAATTGAAATGGATAAAACTCGTCTCACCACTAGCTACATTAAACCTA
>JACCDP010801211.1_pt1 | contig 10538 bp, 9 predicted proteins | sample 7445841 | NCBI WGS metagenome assembly JACCDP01 (sample SAMN15323441, study PRJNA562643) | freshwater metagenome | isolation source: river surface water | place: USA:Blue River Watershed | collected 2017-08-17
CTGGGCATTGTTTTATTTGAACTACTTACCGGACAGAAGCCTTATCAGGGCGAAGATCCAGTGCAGATAGCAATACGCCATGTCAACGATCGTGTACCAGCACCGTCGACTCTAAACCCAAATATCTCACCAGAGGTGGATGAGTTGGTTCTAAAAGCCACCAATATTGATCCAGATAAAAGACCTAAAGATGCTGGTGAGTTGCATGAGTTACTTCGAGCGCTCTCTGAAAAGCTTGATCCAAAACGCAGACAGTTAAGTTTGGAGTTAGATCTTCCCCCACTGCCAATAAACTCAAACACCAAAGAGAGTAAGAACCGAAATAAGAAAACAACCCAGAAAGAGGAGACCGTGGCGAAAAAAGAGAAAACCACGCCCACAAAGAAGATCACAACCTCTCCACGGGTTAAGAGAAATCGGCGCATAGCAGCAGGGCTGGCCATAACCCTTGGTGTTTTAGCCTGGTACTTAGTTGTAGGTCCAGGCTCCAAGGTCGTTGTGCCCTCATTAGCTGGTTTGACTACAAATCAAGCTAAAAGCCAATTGGAGGATCTGGGATTAAATCTTGATATCGCCAGCGAAGAGTTCAGTGAGGATATTCCAGAGGGAAAAGTCATCTCCTCACAGCCGGCCGGAGGTGGACGCGTTGCTCCTAATGGAACTGTGGCTGTAACAGTCTCTCGAGGTAAAGAGCGATATGCGGTTCCAAATCTACAAGGTTTAAAGATTGAAGTTGCTGAAAATCTATTAAAGGACAACAAATTAATTCTGGGCGAAGTTGTTGAAGAGTTTTCAACTGAGTTTCCTAAAGGTTTCATAATGCGCTCTGCGCCAACTGCTGGTGAACGGATTAAGCGCGATAGTCAGGTTAATATATTTGTTTCAAAAGGTATTGAGCAGATTGGGGTAAGCAGTTACAAGGGTAAAAGCGGAGAGCAAGCTTTAAATGAGTTGACTGAGGCTGGCTTCGAGGTAGATACCAGATACATTTTCAGTGAAGATTTGCCAATTGGGGCGGTAATCAGCCAATCCCCCGAAGCTGGTGAATTGGATAAAGGAAGCAAGATCACACTTTTGGTATCAAAGGGTTCAGAGTTTGTCTTTATCCCAAATATCTTCTCTCTAACGCAGGCCAAAGCGGTTGCAACCTTGAAAGATCTAGAGCTGAAGGTCATAGTCAAAACTGTTGGGAACAAGAAAACTAAGGTAGTAACCAATGTCGCACCAAAGGTCGGCACGAAGGTTAAACGTGGCTCAACAGTGACCATCACTGTAGGGTGACCGGGTGGCAACAAAAAGCAAAAACTCCTCAGAAAGAAAACCAAGAATTGGAGCGCATGTTCCAACTACTGGGGGCATGGCTAAGCGCTCAATTCAATATGCCCAAACCATCAAAGCTGAGGCGATACAGGTATTTGCATCCAGCCCCAGAACTTGGGCGATGCCAGCAGCTAACCCAGAAGCGGATCAAGCTTTTATTGCCAAGGCTCAAGAGTTAGATATTGAAACCTATGTCCATGCTCCATTTCTCATAAACCTAGGCTCTCCCACCGAGGCGACTTACAAAAACTCACTGGCCTCAACGCAGTATTCATTAAAGCGAGGCCGCGATATCGGTGCGCTAGGTGTAGTCATCCATACCGGATCAGCTGTCGATGAAGCTCATGTTAAACAGGCTTGGAAACAGATTCATGAAGGAATGATGCCAATCTTGGAGAAGTTAGATGACAAAGATCCCTGGCTACTTCTCGAACCAACTGCTGGTCAAGGTCAATCTCTAGTTAAGAAATTAGATGATCTAACAAAATATTTTGAGGCTCTGGAGTGGCATCCCAAAGTTGGTGTTTGTTTGGACACCTGCCATGTTTTTGCAGCAGGCCATGACATAAAAACCAAAGGTGGTATGACTAAAACCATTGACCTTTTGGTTGAAGTTGCAGGCAAAGAACGGATTCAACTCATTCATGCCAACGACTCCATGGATGTTTTAGGTTCACTAAAGGATAGGCATCAAAATCTCGGCGAAGGAGAATTAGGCATAAAGCCCTTCGCTGAATTAATCGCTCATCCAGCTATTGCTAATGCACCATTGATATTGGAGACCCCGGGCGAGGAGCCAGAACACGGCAGCGAGGTCGCAGCACTTCGAAAGATGCGAGATAAGTGATGCAGATGAAATTAGCGCCGTGGGCATTACTAGCGGTTGCTGCAATGTGGGGCATTTCTTTCGTCTGGATGAAAGATATTTTGGATCAGCAGGATGTATATAGCTTCTTGGTCTCTCGATTCTTAGTCGCAGCATTTGCGATGGTGCTAATTAAGCCCTCAGTACTTCGTGCCATCAATAAGGAGTTGGTCATTAAAGGTTTGGTTATCGGGACAGCGTTAGGCGCTGGCTATATCTTGCAAACCCTCGGCCTAGAGAGAACCACTCCAGCAATTACTGGATTTATTACTGGACTCTATGTTGTCTTTACTCCCCTGCTGGCTTTAATGTTTCTCAAAGAAAAATTAACTCTTTTAATGAGTTTTTATATTGCTCTTGCTGTGGCCGGTCTTGCGATACTTTCAGTAGATGGTTGGAGTATTGGTGTTGGAGAGCTGTTGGTCCTCGCCTCCGCACTCTGTTTTGCTCTACACATAATTCTTCTGGGCGCCTGGAGCAAAAACTTTGATGCTTATGCATTAACAGTCGTTCAGTTGATTGGGTGCGCGATCTTGTCAGCCATTCCGGCATCCCTAAATGGCTATAAAGCTCCGCCAGATTTACAGGTTTGGTCTGTAGTTGTTTTCACTGCGGTCTTTGCTACCGCTTTTGCATTTGTAATTCAAACCTGGTCCCAAGCCAGAATCTCGACCACAAAGGTTGCGGTAATCCTCACTATGGAAGTGGTGTTTGCCGCCTTGTTCTCCTTTATGTACGGCATGGAACCATTCACTTTGCGCCTTGCTTTGGGCGGTACCTTAGTGTTGATTGCAATGCTAGCAATTGTTCAGCCCAAAGTTTCTGCAGGGGTTCCAAAGAATGCAACAAACTGAGATTATTTATCTATGACAAACTCTCTTGAGTTAATCGATCTACGCTCAGATACGGTAACAAAACCTTCAGCAGCAATGCGAGCAGCGATCTCAGAGGCTGTAGTTGGTGATGATGTTTATGGTGATGATCCAACAGTTAACTCTCTTGAGGAACGGGTTGCAGATTTGTTTGGGAAAGAAGCAGCGGTTTTTACCCCTACTGGATCACTTGCCAATCAACTTGGAATTAGAACTGTAGTAGCTCCCGGAGAAGAGCTCTTATGTGAGGCCAACTCTCATATTGCAAGAGCCGAGTTGGGTGCAGCCGCAGTATTTAGTGGAATTACAACCAGAACTTGGCGCGATGAGAGAGGCTTGTTGGACCATGCCAATGCCCTTAGTTACGCAAGACCGAACTCCGGACCGTATTTAGTATCTACAACTGCAATTGCAGTTGAGAATACCCACAACTTTGGCGGTGGTACTGTGCAAGCAATTTCCGAGATTGCCAAGTTGCACTCTGCAGTACAGGGCCAAGGAATTGCTCTACATTTAGATGGAGCCCGAATCTGGAATGCTCATGTTGCTAGCGGTATCTCCTTTAACGAGTATGGAAAATTCTTCGACACCATAAGTGTTTGTTTATCTAAAGGGCTAGGCGCACCCGTGGGCTCTCTAATGATTTCAAGTAAAGAGCGTGTTTCAAAAGCTCGCGTTTGGCGCAAGAGATATGGGGCGGGTATGCGCCAGATTGGCCTTCTAGCGGCGGCAGGACACTACGCTCTCGACCACCACATTCCATTGCTGGCCAAAGATCATGAAAATGCGAAAACTCTTGCAAAGGCTTGCCAGGAAGCGCAAGTAACTGTTGTTAATCCAGATTTTGTTGATACCAATATTGTTGGATTAGATATTTCGGGAGCCCGCATCTCCGCGGCAGAGTTTGCTAATAATGCCAAGGCAGAGGGCCTGTTAATTAGTGCGTTGGGACCAAATTATGTCCGCCTAGTCACCCATATGGATGTCAGTTCATCGCAGATTCAGCAGGCTGCTGAAATATTGCAGAGTTTGTTAAAACGCGCCTTCGTGGCTTAATAACCATTCCTTTGCTTTTAAACCATAAGCGTAATTTCCAAGACCGCCACCCGTTTTTACAATTCGATGACATGGGACGACGATAGCTATCCGGTTCTTGGCGCAGGCCGATCCCGCCGCTCTTACAGCTTTGGGCGAACCAGCCTTTTCTGCAAGTTCAGCGTATGAAATTACCGATCCGCCTCGGACCTTACGCATCGCACGCCAAGCTGATTGTGAAAATTCGCCACCCGGCTGCATTACCTTTATGGCATTTAGGGCCGCTAAATCCCCTGCAAAATAATCTTTAATTAATTTCGCACTCTCACTTGGTTTAGAGATTTCTTTAATCTCTATGTCAATTGCACCTCTCATCAGTTTCTGAGCTGATAGAAATCCGCAAGCCACCAAGATATTAGCCGCAGTAACTACGGTTAGCTTTCCAATTGGTGTTTTTAACTCTTGGGAGTTAAGAATCTCAAGCGTCATATGTACGACTTAATTACGGTCGCGCAGCATCTCGGCGACCAAGAACGCCAACTCGAGGGATTGAGTGTGGTTTAGACGAGGGTCGCAAGCTGTCTCATAACGAGTTGCCAAATCTTCATGGGAGATTTCTTCTCCCCCGCCAACGCACTCTGTTACATCATCGCCAGTCAATTCAATATGAATTCCACCTGGATGCGTGCCTAGATTTTGATGAACCTCGAAAAATCCTTTTACCTCTTCTAAAACATCATCAAATTTGCGGGTCTTGTAGCCACTTGGCGCCTCATAAGTATTTCCATGCATTGGATCGCAGACCCAGAGAATCTTGGCCCCAGAATCCCTTACCGCTTTAACGATTGCTGGCAATACCGTTCTGATGTTGCCGGCTCCCATGCGGGTTATAAAGGTCAATCGTCCCGGTTCGTTATTTGGATTCAACTCATCTATTAGTGATAGAGCATCCTCGGGTGTGGTTTTAGGGCCGATTTTCACACCTACTGGATTCTTAATCTTTTTTGCGAAATCCATATGCGCGCCATTGATCTGTCTGGTGCGCTCGCCAATCCAAACAAAATGAGCTGAAACATCATAAGGATCGCCAGTACGAGAATCGATTCTGGTAAGAGCTTTTTCATACTCCAGAATTAATGCTTCATGGCTAGCGTAAAAGTCAACGGTCTTAAACTCTTCAGGATTTACACCTGCGCTGCGCATGAAATCTAGCGCTCTGCCGATTTCATTTGCCATAGCCTCGTAACGTGCGCCAATCTTTGAATCCTTGATAAAACCCTTATTCCATTCATGGACCAATCTCAGATCAGCAAAGCCACCCTGGGTAAATGCTCGAACTAAATTTAAGGTGGCTGAAGATGTGTGATAAACCTTAACTAATCGAGAGGGGTCTGGATTTCTAGCCGCAGCCGTGAACTCGAGATCATTAACAGCATCTCCGCGATAAGCAGGAAGAGTTACCTCTCCGCGCTTTTCATAATCATTGCTGCGTGGCTTGGCAAACTGTCCAGCCATGCGACCAACTTTGATAACCGGAAGACTCGCTCCGTACTGCAAAACCGCCGCCATCTGCAAAATAGTCTTAATGCGGTTTCTAATTGAATCAGCGGTAGCAGCAGCAAAGGTTTCAGCGCAATCTCCACCCTGCAGCCAGAAAGCTTTTCCATCTGCAGCTTCTGCGATACGGGCTTTTAAGTTGTCACATTCACCCGCAAATACCAATGGTGGCAATACTTTTAACTCGTTAACCGCTTGGCTTAATGCTTGCGAATCTGGCCAGGATGGTTGCTGGGCAGCCTGCAGCTTTGAATCAAAAAGATTCTCTAAAGAAACTGCGCTGCTCGGATTGCTATTCATGGCTCTAAGGGTAGATAACTCGGTATGTCTCGTGTCGAGTAATTATCCGAAGAAGACTTCTGCTTCAGCTAACAAGGCTGGATCTACCGTCTTCAGCTTTTCAGTTGCTGAAGCCAATGGAACCCGGACAATGTTGGTGCCGTGAAGCGCAACCATTTTGCCCCAATCACCATCATGGGCAGCAGTAATTGCATGAAGTCCGAAACGGGTTGCGAGCACTCGATCAAATGCGGTCGGCGTTCCTCCGCGTTGTATGTGGCCCAAGATAGAGGTGCGAGCCTCTGTGCCTGTGCGCTTTTCAATCTCTTTTGCTAACCACTCCCCGATTCCCGACAACTTAACATGGCCAAATGCATCCAGGGTGGAGTCCTTGGTAATTAGGTCGCCATCCTTTGGCAGAGCACCTTCGGCCACCACAATGATTGGTGCATAAGACTGTTCAAAACGTGATTCGACATACTTGCAAACCTTGTCGATATCAAATGGGACTTCGGGAATCAAAATACAGGAAGCTCCACCCGCTAGACCGGAGTGCAATGCAATCCATCCGGCATGGCGACCCATCACCTCAACAATCAAAGCGCGGTGGTGTGACTCAGCGGTTGTATGGAGACGATCAATTGCTTCAACGGCAATATTTACGGAGGTATCAAATCCAAATGTGTAATCAGTGTTATTCAAATCATTATCAATTGTCTTGGGAACACCAATTACCTTGACGCCTAGCGCATCTAGCTTGGTAGCAACGCCCAAAGTATCTTCGCCGCCGATGGCAATCAAGGCATCGATATTCATTTTGGCAAGATTTTCTTTAATGCGCTCAACACCATTCTCGATCTTGAATGGATTGGTACGAGATGAACCGAGAATGGTTCCACCTCTCGGCAAGATGCCTCGAGTCGCGGCGATGTTTAGTGGCATAGTTAGACCTTCAAGTGGTCCCTTCCAGCCATCACGGAAACCTATGAACTCGTAGCCGTACTCCTTCTCACCTTTGCGAACTACCGCGCGGATTACCGCATTTAAACCTGGGCAATCTCCGCCACCTGTAAGCACACCAAAACGCATAAGAATAACTCCGATTAAATTGGAATCTAGTGAAGTGGTCTTCTTTGACCTGGACGCATTCTAGCCTATGAGGAAATGTCTCTTCTTAACGACTTACGGTAACGCCTTTACCCACGACAACTATCCCACCAGGTGAAACAGTGAAACGTTGGCGGTCACGCTCTAGGTCATAACCAATTGTTGCCCCTGGTTCAACAACTACATTCTTATCCAATATTGCGTTCTTGATCTTGGCACCTTCGCCCACTTTTACAGCTGGCATCAAAACCGCACTCTCAATTGCAGCATCCCGATTTACCATCACATCAAAGGAAGCCACGGTTCGACGTAATTCACCGCCAGAGATAATGGAACCTGCGCCTACAACCGAATCAAAAGCAATGCCACGCTCAGAGAATTTAGCGGGTGGATTGGATGGTGGATTGGTGAGTATGGGCCACTGCCGGTTGTAGAGATTGAAGATAGGAAGTGGCGAAACTAAATCCATGTGGGCATCAAAATACGAATCAATGGAACCTACATCCCGCCAATAACCTTTGTCGCGTTCCGTTTGGCCTGGAACAACATTGTTTGCAAAATCATAAACCTTCGCTAAGCCTGCTTTAGTCATCGCAGGAATTATGTTGCCACCAATATCGTGACGACTTTCAATATCTTCGGAATCAATTATCAACGCTTCTTCCATAGCATCTCTTCGGAAGATGTAATTCCCCATAGATACCAAAGCTAAATCTGGATGACCAGGCATTGCTGGAGGATCTTTAGGTTTTTCATGAAAAGCCTTAATAGTGATCCCGTCATCGGCTAGTTCGATTACACCAAAATCTGATGCCTCACTGCGCTTAACCCTAATTGCCGCCACAGTTACACCAGCATCGGTTTGTAGATGCTGCTTGTACATTTGATCTGGATCCATACGATAAACGTGATCCGCGCCAAAAACAATTACATGTTTGGGATTTTCATCATGAATCAAATTGAAGTTTTGCAAAATCGCATCGGCGCTTCCCGTGTACCAACGCGGACCGAGTCGCTGTTGTGCAGGTACTGGTGTTATGTAATTTCCCAATAAATTGGACATACGCCAAGTTGTTGTTATGTGACGATCCAATGAATGTGATTTGTACTGAGTTAAAACCGCGATCTTTAAGAAACCTGCATTCACAAGATTTGATAAAACAAAATCAACCAATCGATAGGAACCGCCAAATGGCACAGCTGGCTTTGCTCGATCCGCAGTTAATGGCATCAAACGCTTTCCTTCACCACCAGCTAGAACAATTCCCAGCGGAAGATCAAGGCGAGCCATGTCCTAACGATACTCTTGGTGGGTGGGCAATAAACAGGTCAAAGTCGCCATGATTACAAAGGAATGGCCCCCACATATTTATGGTGGTGCCGGAGTTCACGTCACAAATCTGGTCTCTGCGTTAGAGCAACTGCCCGAGATTTCCGCAGAGGTGCATTGCTATGGCCCGACTCGCTCGGGTGCAATTGGCCATCAACTCTCCGAAGAGTTGAGCCAAATCAACCCCGCCTTTCAAGCGCTGCTTTTAGGTGAAGATATTTCAAGATCCTTGGGCGAAATTGATGTAGCCCATAGCCACACCTGGTACGCCAACTTTGCAGGACATCTCGCCGCAAGAATTTTTGGAATTCCTCATGTAGTAACCGCACACTCGCTTGAACCACTCAGGCCTTGGAAAGCGGAGCAACTGGGAGGCGGTTATCAAATCTCTTCCTGGATTGAAAAAATCGCTTATGAAAACGCTGCCGCAATTATCGCTGTTAGTGATGGCATGAGGATGGATGTATTGAACTCTTATCCTCAGATTCCAGAAAATAAGGTGGTTACCATTCGAAATGGAATCGACACCGAACTATTCCGACCGAATCTTGATAATTCGATTTTAGATAAGTACAAGATCAAGGGCCCATTTGCTATGTTCGTTGGTCGAATCACTCGACAGAAGGGCTTGGCGCATTTATTGCGGGCTTGGAGAGATATTTCTTCTGAGTACACATTGGTGCTAGCCGCCAGCTCTCCTGATGAACCGGCGATTGGCAAAGAGGTAGAGATGCTTATCGCCGAGCTATCTGAATCAAAAGGAAATGTGATTTGGATTAAGGAGATGTTGAGTAGGCATGAATTAACCGCGCTTCTGACCGCAGCACGAACCTTTGTTTGTCCTTCAATTTACGAACCACTTGGAATTGTTAATTTAGAAGCGATGGCATGCGAAACTGCGGTGATTGCCTCACGAGTCGGTGGTATCCCAGAGGTGGTAAATCATGGAGAAACCGGTCTGTTGGTTGATTACACCGAAGATTCACAAACCTTTGAAGCAAATCTGGTGAAGGCATTGAACCAAGTTTTAGAAGATGGTGATTTAGCACACCGCATGGGCAAGTCAGGCCGCTCGCGAGCAATTAGTGAATTTGGCTGGGATAAGGTTGCTGATCAAACATTAAATCTATATCGGAGCGTATTGAAGTAATGACAAGAAGAGGTTGGGGGCTTTTTGCCCTCGTTGGTTTGCTATGGGGAATTCCCTACTTATTTATGAAAGTTGCTGTCGAAGAGTTTGCTACACCCGTCATCGTTTTTGCCCGCGTCCTGATAGGTGCGCTAGTTCTAATCCCACTCGCGTTTTACAAGAAAGAATTAGTACCAGCCTTAAAGTATTGGAAATACATAGCCTTATATGCCGTTCTTGAGATGGTGATTCCCTGGAGCTTGATTACCAGCTCGCAACGAGATCTTTCTTCTGGCGTGGTTGCATTGCTGGTTGCAACAGTTCCAATTTGGGCAACATTTTTTGCGCATCGTGCGGGTGATACCTCTGCCGCTGATCGCACCAGAGTATTTGGCATAGCTATTGGACTGATTGGCATTGCACTTATTGTGGGAATTGAATCGCTCAATGATGTGAATAATCTTGTAGCGCTATTTAATGTTTTGATTGCGGCGTTCTCATATGCCTGGGCGGTAAATATGATTACTACAAAAGCTCCCAATGTCTCTGGCATCGCGATTAATGGATTGGCGATGGCGATTTCAACTGTAATCTTCGCCCCGTTTGCACTAACCCACTTGCCAGAACAGGTGCCTTCTGAGGAGGCAATACTTTCGACTTTGGGTCTAGGTGTTTTGTGTACTGCAGCCGCTTTTTGGATCTTCTTTAAAGTATTGGAAGATATTGGACCAGCGCGCGCCTCTTTGGTGGTTTACCCCAATACCGCTATCGCTGTGGTTCTCGGGATTATCTTGCTTGACGAAGAACTAACAGTGGCCATACTTATTGGCTTGCCTTTGGTGTTGATTGGCTCTTATTACGCGAGCCGAAAACCTAAAGCTCCAATTATTGCTGGTTAAAACCAAGCTTCGATAAAGCCTTTGCATCACTCTGCCAATTTGGCATTACCTTTACATGTAGACCCAAGAAAATCCGTCCTTTTAACTTCTTCTCAATTTCTTGGCGTGCGTTAGTTCCTACCTGCTTCAGACGCTCGCCTTTAGC
>JACCDP010201186.1_pt1 | contig 10537 bp, 9 predicted proteins | sample 7445841 | NCBI WGS metagenome assembly JACCDP01 (sample SAMN15323441, study PRJNA562643) | freshwater metagenome | isolation source: river surface water | place: USA:Blue River Watershed | collected 2017-08-17
CTCACTTTCCGTTCGAAGTCGAATCTCTCGCGCTCGAACGACTTGGTCTTTCGCCGGAACCCGTCTCGACGCAAATCCTCCCCCGGGATCGCGTCGCCGATCCCCTCGTATCTTTGGCCTTTGTGGGAACTTCGTTGGAAACGATCGCGCTCGAAATCCGACACCTTTCAAGGTCCGAGGTCGGAGAGCTGGCGGAGCCCTTTGGAAAAGCGCAAAAAGGCTCGTCGGCGATGCCGCACAAACGAAACCCCATGGTTTGCGAAAACATTTGCGGTCTCTCGCGCGTTCTCCGTTCCTACGTGGGTCCTGCTCTCGAAGACATCCCGCTTTGGCATGAACGCGACATCTCGCATTCAAGTGTCGAACGAATCATCCTGCCGGACGCGTTCAATATATGCCATATATCGCTGAAAAGAATGCGCCATATCATTGAAAATCTCGAAGTCTTTGAAGATCGAATGCGAGAAAACCTGGATCTTGAAAACGGAGAAGTTTTTTCAGGGTCGGTTCTTCGGGAAGCGTTGAAAGCGGGGCTTGAAAGAGATCTTGTGTACGGAAAGATTCAAAAAGCGGCGTTTGAAGCGAGATCCCAAAAAACATCTTTTAAAGAAGAGATTCGAAAAGACGGTCTTCTCCGAGATCTTGTTGAAAAAGCATTCGACTTGGAACCCCATTTGGCTTCGGCCCCGGAGATTTTTAAAAGAGTCTTTGGTTCCGAAAACTGAGAATACAACTTCCCAGGTTGGGTTTTCGTTTTGTTCCAATACCCCACTGTAGGGTTATTCATGGAACCCCACTCCCTATCCTCTTGACTTCTTACCATCAATATTCCGGAAAAGGAGCGTTTTAACGTCCAGCTCATCCTTTTCCACGCGATGAGGAACCAATATAGAAGCTTCGTCGCCCCATACTTCGAAATGCTGAATGTAAAAAGATACTTGAGGATCTACGAAGGCGTGAAAGAAACGGGGACGTTCGAAAATCTTTCTGAAGAAGATATCCGGCTTCTTTACCACGAAATCCCGATGGAAATGGACTGGTTCCACCAAGCGTTGGCGGAAACGGCGGGGAAGCTGCGTTTCAACCGAAAAGAGTGGGAAAAGAGAGAAGAAGCATTCCGGGCTTTGCTTTCGGTCTACGAAAACGGGGAAGAAGCTTAAAAAGAGCGTTTATCTCCGAAAAACCCGTTTTAAAAAAGAACCGGGAAGGAGCAAAGAACAGTGGGTCCTTTACGAACGGTGTCTTTTTTGGATTTTTGCGAATACCTCCAACCGACAAGACCCGGGGAAAGACGGGGGCAGCACCTGATGAACGAGCTTTACCGCTACCACCGCGAAGCGGCCATGTTCGTCGCCGAGGATCCGGAAAGCGATCCGTTCTACGAAGACGCAAAAATGGATAGGTTTTGGGCGCGTCTCGCTCGTTTTTACGAAGAAAGGGAGGCCCGAAAACATGAATTCAACGGATAAAACTCTTTCGTACAAAGAAATCGTTTTCCCACAGTCCATGGAAGGTTTGGCAACGAAAGTGCGCGGGTACCGACTCAACAGGTGGAAAGAAACGAGCCATGCAGCGGGAATTCAGTATATGAACGGGACTTGGAATTTGTGGATAAACGACAGGTTTGGGCCAAGACTTTTCGACTATATGGTGGCCGTAATGATCGCCCGGATTGATACGGGGAACTACACAAGTAGCCAAAAGTGGATCCAGGACTCAACGGAGTGCGATGATGGCCTGTTCAACCACGCCGCTTCCCTCCTCGTCCCCCCGGAGACCTTTCGAAGGCTTGAAGAAAGCGGCTGCGCGTGGACCCTTGAAGCGGTCGCCCATCGAATGCAAGTCGAGGGGAACGTGGCGAAAAGATCCTACAAGCTGTACAAAGAAAAGAACGCAAAACGCAAAAGCCTTTGGCAACGAATCCGGGAGTTCGGGAAATGGGTCCAAGAGTGAGATATCTCGAAATCTTCATGAGCGGGTTTTTTGAGGGATTAAAAATGTCGGTTCACCAGGAGGTCGCCAAAATGTCCACAGAAACGGGAAGTAAACCGAGGACGCCAAGGAGAAAAACGCGGAAGTGGTCTTTTTGGTTTCTAGAAACAAAAGAGTCTTTTGCTTGGGTCGCGATCCCCGGAGACATTAAAAAATTCATTCCGGAAGACGGTTCTTTTCAACGCGCACACTGCGTAGAAACGGGACTCACGGAGGATCAAGCCAAAGAAAGAGTGGAAACGGTGAAAAAAGCGCACAAAGCAAAAAAGCCCAGGAAACCAAGAAAGATCGAGTACAAAGACTAGTAAAAGAAAAGAACGTTTTAAACAAAAGAATCGGGGAGATCCAAAAAGAGCGGATCTCCCCGAAAAGTATTTGCGAAATATATGGCATGTATTTGGTCGACGTATGTGCCATGTACATTCTCGAAAAAGACGTTTGTGAGTCGTTTTAAAATAAACGCGTATGGGTGTGGAGATCGACACGGAGAAAAAAGAACCCATTAGTGGGACGGGACCAAACAAACGAATATCTGACATTTTGCCTTTTCTCCGTGTTGTATCTATGTATTTTACCCCGTGTTGTATCTATGTATTTTACCCCGTGTTGACGGTTACGTGTTTGTTTCCTCCGTGTTGTACCCGTGTTTGTTCCCCCCATCGTTATACATGTGTTTGTTCCCTCCGTGTCGTACCCGTATAGCTTTCTCCGTGTTGCCTTCTCCGTGTTTGTTCCCTCTGTGTTGTCGGTTTTGTGTTATCGGTTTCGTGTTATCAGTTCCGTGTTTTTGTACCCGTTGTTTGATACCCATGTACTTAGTCCCGTATTTGTTCCCACATTTTGCCTCCCCCGTGTTCGGTATCCGTGTTTGTTTTACCATTTTGGCTTCTTTCCGTGTTATCAGTTCCGTTTTTGCATCCGTTTTCGTTTCCACATTTTGGCTTCTCTCCGTGTTGTATCCTGTGTTTGCTCCCACGTTTTTATATCCGTTTTCGTTTCCACCTTTTGCCTTCTCTCCGTGTTGTTAAGCCCGTTTTAATATCCGTGTTTATTCCCGTTTTTACGTTTTGTTAAGTCCGTCTTTTTCCTCTTCCCGTTGTTTGGTTTCTTTCGTCCCTTTTTGGCGTTCGCCTTCTTTCTTTGTGGTTTTTCGCTCGACCCCTCCTTTCTCCCCGTTGTGTCGTCTCTCACCTCTTTTTCTGTATCGTGGGTAACACAATTTTTCATCCTTTTTGCTCTTGGTGGGCCGCCTTCCATGTCCCTTCTCCACGTTTGCCTTCTCAGCTTTGCTTTTTTGCTCGCTTACCACAATTCCCGCCGCGACGCCGTTTGCGCCCTCATCGTTTACTTTCTCGGACAAGTCGTCGGCGGCTTTCTCGGCGCGATTTTTTGCGTTATTTCCGCCCTCACTCTCATCCTTTTCGCTTTACCCCACCGCTCCCGGTGAATTTGGTGAAATCTCTCATTTTTGACCGGAAACCGAAGGCGGGGGTCGGGAAGGCCTCTTGGAGCCTCGCCGGAGCCTTCGAGATATCCAGTTAAACTCTATCCCGTTCTCGATTCTCCCGACGCGTCCCCGGCGGGGGCCGGGGTCTTCCGCCATCCCGCGCCTTTCAATAGCCCGTTCATCCTCCCCGATTTCTTGAGGCGACACACGTCGCGCCTTTTTGAACGGGGCCCACTGATGCTTCCTTCTTTTTGGTCATTCTTCCGAATCGCCAGTCGAATCGCCGCCACGGTCGACGCCGAGCTTTTGACGATCCGGAATCGCAACCATTTGATCAAGTCGATCAAAGATTCTCGCGGAGTCCGGGATCCAAAAGAAGCTTTCCGGATCCAGAAGGAGGTTGACGATCTCCTCGGTCGAGGCGAGATTCCGGAGGAATTCGATCTTCCTTTCCCCCAACGCATCGTTGAATTCGCCCGTCAGATCGATGCGAGCGTCTTCGAAGAATTCAACAATCCAGCGCGAAAAGCGTTCGTCCAATGGCTCGGCCAAGGGATCCGACCGGACCAAATCCCTTCGGACGCCGAACTTCAACGGGTCGTCGATTTCTTCGTCGCGCACAATTTCGACGTTTCGGCGCTCGGGCCAGATTTCGAGGCCGCGCTCCGAAACGTCGATGCGGAGGACGCAAAACGAGTCCGAGAATCCAACCGCGCCTTCTCCCCGACCTCGTCGAAACTCGAGGAATTCGAAGAGGTCGACGATTTCGACGGATTCCGGATGTTCAGATTCGACCGGCACTCGGGTCCGGGACCCGAAGCCACTCATCAGTTCCTCATCGATCTCGGAGATTTCGGCGATCTTTGTATCGGAAAGAACTATGGGAAATCAATTGCGTACGGAGACTTGCGCGCTTTCATCATTTTTGATCCCAGTGGGAGTCCGGTCGCATTCACCCACAACGAGTCGCCGCAAGGCGACCTCAAGCAGCTCAAGGGGAAGAGCAACTCGAAGATCGAAAACCCCCGCCTCGTTCGCGCCGTCTTCATGCTTCTCATCCGGAACTTCGACTGGAACCAATTTGCCAACACCGAGTCTTCGTGGGCGCAAACCGCCATCTTCTCAATCGACCTCGACGATCCGAAGATCCCGCCCGAAAAAAGAAACCAACTCGAGAGGTTCCTCGCCTCGGAAGAGTCGTCCAACCCGTCGAGTCTCGATTCTCTCGCTCTCCAAGCGGTGAGGACCAAGTTTAAGGATTTTGCGCTCGAGGAATTCTCGAAGGACAAGCAGAGGGAATGGTGGGACAATCTGAGAGACGAACGGGCCAAAATGCTCGTCGCCAGCATGCCGATCCAGATTCTCGAGTCTTCATATGCACAGCGCGGTCAATTCGTCCCTTCTCTCGAAAGGCAGCTCGCAGGGGAAGACGCTATCAACCGCCTCCGAAGTCGAATTCTTAAGTACCCAGTGAACGCAGGTGTTATCTCCACACTTGAAAAGTTAAAGGCGACGAATCCGGTTCTCGAGTCTCTCCATGCTAAAGCCATGGAACGTCTCATGTCGGAGAAGGGCTCCATCACGGCCGAGGAAGCTGAGTCCTTATTGTATAGCAGGCCAGATTTTGCGAGTAAACTGTTCAACGTTATGTCTGACATCCAAGATCAGCTTTCATTCATCAAGTATTGCTTTCAATATGATATTCCGATGGATAAAATCTTTCCGATGATCCAGAGTCTTCCGACACATAGCATTAGATTCTTTAACTACCCGATCGCGGACCGATTTATTGTGGAAGGAGCCGACCTCTCAATCAATGATCTGCTACCGGCAATTAAGCAATCGATAGGAATGCGGAGTTTTATTACAGCATTAAAGAAGCAATTATCCGATAATTATCGAGATGCAAGTGCCCCGAGGGGCTTCGGTACGCGGTTGAAAGAACTGGCGGACTTCATGAACTTATCGACGGAAAGCCGTGAAAATCTTTTCGACTCCCTGGTACCAGTTCTTTCTAAAGAGTCGATTGATCGTGTGAAGCGCGAATTTTGGGGCTCCGATTATTATATCTACGCAGATGACGAGGATGTGGCCGACTATGACTATGAGTCCTAGATCGGCAAGAACGTTCTCATATTAACGACAAGAGGTCTTCCATGTATTCATTCATTTTGAGAATTGCGAGCCGCATCGCCGCCACGGGCGACTCCAAGCCGCTTGAAGATCTCAATTTCAAGGAAGTCTTCAAAGAGATCCGGAAGGATCTTGATAAATCGATTCTTGGCGACAAGTCTCTGATCAAGCAGCACACCGAGGAAGCGCGCCAAAAAGCGGAGTCGTATCAGGGCACCAAGTACTCAAAGCAGACGATCGACTTCGTGGAGAAGTTAGACTCGGGAAAGCTGCCCCCAGTCGGTGGGAAACGAAATAAATTCGTGGTTTGGCTCGCCGACGCTATCCTCAAAGACGGGAGAATCCCGTCCGAAGACGAAGTCGGTCTCATCCACGACATGTTAATTGAACGTAACTATGAAATGGCGACCCTGGGCGATTCCATCGACGAAGCGCTCGAAAACGTGGAAGCTTGGAACTCTCGGAATGCACCGGTCTCGGGCCAAAAATTCGACTCAAACATTCCGCTCGATGAAATCACCGATGATGTGATCGACGGGATGAGGATAGTCGTCGTAAACAAAAACACGAAGGCGGGAACGCAAGCCGTTCGCGAGTTCTTGAAGCGGCTCGGATCCCATGCAGAAATCTGCATCGGCATGAATCCAAAACACGCACCCCGGATCGCAGAAGGGACCGGAACCGCGATCATCGTGTTCGACTCGCAGGACAACCCAGTGGTCGTGACGGACCATGATGGGGGCGAACTCAACGAGATCGAGGGGCGAAACAACTCTCGGGTCAATGATCCTCGATACCTCGCCCCTCTTTGCAAGTGGATTCTCAAGAATCTGAAGCCGGATCGGTGGAGATCGGTTCAACAATGTCTAATCCCCCTGGCGATCTCTGGTCTGGGAATCAAAGCGTCGGATGTTCCAGGAATACTTCCGGAGAATGCGCAGTTTCTTGAAGACCTCGAAACGCTCCCGAATCGAGAACCCCGGGATTCATCTGAAAAGGCTATGAAAATGATAGCCAAAAACTTCGAAGGGGTGACGGCCGCCGATCTCGTGAAGCTGACGGAAGAATCGGAAAGACTCAATAACATTGACATGGCGGACGTCATAGTAAAGGCCCCTCAGGACCTTGTTTACGAATATGCGACATTGCTTTTTAAACTCCCTAACCGTAGTCATCCGAGGAGGCTGACTAATGCGATTTGTAAAAAGATAGGCAAAGACTGCCTTGATTTCTTCGATGTGCAGCAAATCCAGTCTTCGATCGACGATCTTGCGAGAACCATGCAGAGCTTCCGGCGTCTTCAGCTAAAGCTTCGGCTTAAGACCCTGGAAGATCTAGTGGACAAAAATAGCCCAATGTTCCCCCGCTACACAGAGGAACTGGTGAGATCAGGGAAATTACCATCTCATATTATAGAATACATAGCTAAGTCATACTGCGAGCTGAAATGCCCTTTGGCTGAAAATTGGTTTAAGAAAAACATTTGGAATGAGTATCCTCGAGAGGTATTACAACCCGCGCTGAAGATATTCATGGAAAAATACGGAGAGTTCGATTTACAATCCATAGAGGGTCAGCTGATGAAGGACTTCCCGGGTTTTTGTAGCCGGGCGCTAGACATTAGTGAAGTAATTAACTTCATACTATCCAGGGATCCCAGATCTAAAATAACTGGGCGTGAAACAGAACCGGATCTTTCATTGACATTTGTGCGCGATAATGTCAATGAGATTCCGAAAGAAGCGATCCCTGCAATCATACTCAAGACAGGCTACGATAGTACGATATTTAAATGTTTGGAAAACCGGTTGACAGCTCCAGAAACTGCGAGAGTTCTATTAGACTTTGGCGGTAAAGGTGGTCGCGAAAAATTCGAGAAGACTGCCTTCTTATTAAAGAATATGTCAAAAGATAAGAGAAACGACGTTGTTAGTGCCATGTCTTTCCTTGACCCAAAAGAGGCTACCACAAGACTCGCATACTATTTTGCCATGTTTACTGATGTGGACTTTGTCGATTTCATCTGCCAAGTAAACAGTCTATCCCCGGATTTCATCTCCGCTTTCGTCACAGCCCCCGGCGGTCCCGTCGCAAAGCGGACATTCACGCGACCCGAATCGTTTAGGTTCTTCAATCATTTGGGTCGCATGGTCAAGAAGGATAGTCCTCACTGGGATACGATTCTAGAGGTAGCTAAGGCAAAATACCCCGATTAGTGGTAAAGCTAGTCTGATCATATCGGGAAAGCTCTCGATGGGGACCACCGCTAAAAACGGGGCCCCCATTTTCATAGGCTGGTTTTGGATTATGATTTTGGCCGTTTGGCTTTAGAATAACGATTTAGACTGGAGCGATCGATGTATTCATTTATTCTTAGAATTGCGAGTCGGATCGCCGCCACCGGAGATTCCGAACCTCTAAAACAGGCGAATCGAAAGTCATTGATCGAGCAACTTCGCAAAACGCGCGATGTCAGAGACCCGAAGGCAGCGCAAAAGATAGTTCGCGAAGTGGACGAAATGTTTGCGAAAGATCAGGCCCCGGAGGGATTTGAATTTCCGTTCAACCTGAAGATTCTTCAGTATATCGAAGACGTTCCGGAAGAGATCTTCCAGGGGCAAAATCCTAAACAGCGCAAAGCTTTCGTGACTTGGCTCGGTGGTGCGCTAGATTCAAACCGCCCACCTCGTGAATCGGATCTTGGTATCGTCGCCGATTTCTACGTTGTCCAAAATCACAACATCAATGAACTCGGTAATACCTTCCAAGAAGCTCTTCGCGCAGCCAATGCTTTCAACGAACGGAAGATGCAGCAGGCCGGGGCGACCTTCACTCCCACCACTGGACTAGATGAATTCGAACTTGTAGATGAGGTCGATGGCTACCGGATGTATCGGTTTGATCGTAACTCACGTCCCGGCCCCAAAGCCACCGAAACCTTTCTCAAAGAGGTCGGGCAATTCGGTGGGGTGTGCATCGGAGATCGCTACGGGAAGGACATCGCCAAGGGGTCAAAGCGGGCGTTCATCATCTTCGACCCACGTGGCAACCCGGTCGCGTTCACGGACAACGATTCGGAGTCAGGAGAACTTAACCAAATTAAAGGCAAGAAGAATTCAAAAATAAGTGACCCAACACTTGCTCGAGTGGTGCTAACACTGTTCCTTCGTAATTTTAACTGGGATCAAATTAAGGACACTGAAAGTGGATGGGCGAAGATTGCTGCGGTTGTCATGGATCTCGACGGCCTAAATATATCAGCCGCGAAAAAATCTCAGCTTGATGCATTTCTGCACTCCCCCGGACTTAAATCCCCAAAAACGGTGAAAGATTTTGTAATGTCTCTGGCAAAAAATAGATTCGCCAACTTCTCTGCTGATGATTTCAGGGACGCAAACATTTCGAGCAAGTTTAGGGCTGAAGGAGATGACGATGATGCAGCGATATTAATAGATTACCTTCCGGTAAAGGATCTGGAAGCATTGTACGCCATAAGGGAAGATTTGTCGAATTTTCTTTACTTTAATATTATGAACTCCTCTGTAGTAGTTTCTCGACTCAGGGATAAAATCTTAAAATATCCAGTGGACAAGAGCACCGTCTCTGCTGCTAAAGAAGCAGCAAAGCAAAACCCCGTGCTGAAATCACTGTTAGATCGTATCTGGAAAGCTTACGACCCGACTGGTTTTCATCGGTTGGTTGAAGAAACATTTATAGGAGATAGTGATAGCAGTCATGAGAAACATTTGCTTGAATCCCGAGCTTCCGAGATTTTGAATATGCTAGATGGAATGAACGAGCGGGGATTAACCTTTGACCTTGAAAGCTTCCCAGTCCCCATTTCCATAATATCAAATGTACCGGGTTCCTTGCGAAGATTACTAAAATGTGTAAAACCCGATAAGAGAAAAATGGTGATCGAGACTTGTCTAAGTTTCAAACAAGTCCCCATTAAAGAAATTTATGAGGCTTTAGAATCAGACGATAAAATGGCACTTAGTGATTTTCCTTGGGCGGTCATAAACCGCTTTAAGTACATCGATCCCACATCCAACGGCCAAAAAGATCTCGAAATGCTTTGTGACATGGTCGGCGGAAACCAGTTAAAGAATATGTTAATAAGACACATCAGTCGCTACGGGATAGTTGACCCAGAGCAAATCGGATTGATGTTGAGATTTTTCTGTGCTCATATGGGCTTCTCCGAAGAAGAGAAACTCCAATTCTTGTTAGATCTGAAACTTCCAGACAAGGAACAAGGCAAAATCGTTGAAACCATAGTCATGAATCCGGGAGGTAAATACTCCGATCCTGATAGCATTAAGTATATAAAGTATGAACTTGATGGTAATTCGGCCTCGACAGATGAATGGGATTTTTAACCTCTCAATATGCTCATCCCAATTATGGAGGCCCTATGTATCGAATAATGCGTAGAATTGCTTCGAAGATTGCCGCCATCGGTGATGCGGACCCTTTGATCCGCGAAAACAAGAAGTCGTATGTAAGAGACCAATTGACCCAAATGAAGATTGACACGGGGTTTGGTCCGAAGAATCGGGATCCGCGCGAAGCCGATAACGAGGCCCAGAAAGCCGCGGAAGATGCCGACCCCTTAAAGGTCCCTTACGGTCGTCGGATCATTGACTTCGTGGAAGACCTTAAGAATGAGTACCTGCCGCCGAAGGATCAACGCAAGTACTTTATTCTTTGGCTCGCAGACGAGCTCAAGAAAAACAGTGGGCTGAAACCCGATGATATTAAAAAAGTGGCCCGTTACTACGAGGGCAAGAACTTCGACAAGTCGATACTAAAGAATCATAGCTTCATTGAAGTTCTTGATGATGCGGTGAGCGAAGGCGAGATCACACCAGGAGCGCGCCCCGGTCAGTTCGTTCCGGTCATACCTCTCGACGAGTTCGTGTCCGAAGATGTCGATGGTTACACATTTACGGAGATTGACCA